>Ga0187864_10001768_pt1 | contig 20069 bp, 17 predicted proteins | sample June2016WEW_11_4_FD_132985 | JGI IMG/M metagenome (GOLD analysis project Ga0187864, IMG submission 132985) | Peatland microbial communities from SPRUCE experiment site at the Marcell Experimental Forest, Minnesota, USA - June2016WEW_11_40 | ecosystem: Environmental > Terrestrial > Soil >...
AAAAAAGATTAAAAATCCCGAAAAAAATCTGGGTGAAGTTCGACAGGTGCTGCTCCCCCGAATAATGCTGGAGGTTGGTGTTCGTAATAAATGAGGCGACGGTGTTAAAAATGGTGCTCGGCGCTATCATCGTAAGCCCTCTTGGGTTTAGCGGCGTATAGGGCTGGATCGCCAGAACCACGAAGGTGTACACGAACATCAGGGTATTGAACAGGAGCAGCGCGAATAGATACTGTTTCCAGTTTTGTTCACCGCTGTCCAGTCGCTGTTCGAACCATCGGAAAACCGCCCATGGGCGGTATTTTCCGTCCATGATCCACGCCATGTAGCGGCTCAACGGGAAAGCAATGATAGTGGCCGTTGCAAGAAGCGCAAAGGGAAGTAACCATATTTGAATAAACGTCATTTGTTTTTCCTTTCAATATCGGTAAATCGCCGGGGCTTGCCTAGAACCACTCCGGCCGTATCATCGCAACAGTCAGATAAACAAAAAGGAAAATTGCGACAGCCGCTGTAATGTAAATCATCGTTATGAACTCCTTTGCCTTATATTTTCTCGCAACCTTTTACGAACAGAAAGCAGACTACCATCACCGCGATTCCCAGTAAAAACATCCCCGGCAGCCATATTGCTAAATCCATCTTTTATTTCTCCTTTCGAAAAAAGTCTTTAAAACGCATTCTGGTGAGCCTCTTGCAAAACTCAACAAAACCGTCACCCCGGTGACATCCGGGGTCCAGAAGACCTTGAAAAACCTGGATTCCGGCTTTCGCCGGAATGACGTTGAAGGACTTTTGCAAGAGGCTCTGGTGTCTTTCGTATCTATATGCCAGTCAAGTCGGTGCAGCCCTGGCCATCATGAGGCCCTCATCTCGCCGGCAACCCTGTCGGCAACAGCAAGTGTAAAAGTAAATTTCGTACCTTCCCCGGGTGTGCTGCTCACCCCTACCCTGCTGCCGTGGGCCTCTATGATTTCCTTAACGATGGCCAAACCCAGTCCCGTGTTACTCGGCTGCCCGCCGCGGCCGGGCACCCTGAAAAACTTTTCAAAAATATGCGGCAGGGACTCCTCAGGTATTCCCGCACCGGTATCTTCAACGGCAAAAAGCACCGCACCGTTGTCCAGGCGCGCCGATACTTTCACTTCTCCCCCCGGAGGGGTAAATTTCAGCCCATTACTAAGGAGGTTTGTAAAGACGATTTCCAGTCTCATCCTGTCACCAAGGACCTGCGGGATATCCCCGGGCAGGTCGAGTACCAGGGAAACTCCCCGGTCCACGTATGAAGGTCTCATCTCATCCACAACATTGAGAAGGACCTGCTCGGGGCTCACCGGAACAAGCTCGACAGTGGACCCTCCCGCCTCCAGTTGCCCGATGTCCAGCAGGTTCTCGATGATACGGTAGAGCCGGTCGCTGTCATCTCGAGCGGCAATGACGAGTTCGGCCTGTTTAGGGCTCAGCGGACCGAGTTTTTCATTCAAAAGCGCATGGGCCGCAAGTCTGATGGAAGTAAGAGGGGTCTTCAGTTCATGTGAAACAGTCGAAATGAGACCGCTTTTCACTTCATCGAGCTTGCGCAGCCTGGTCACATCCGAGAGAATGAGCGTCACGCCGATGAGCCGTCTTTCCTCATCGAGTATTGGGACCGCCTCCGGTAAAAAAAAATGTTCCTCTCCATCCCTGAAAACCTGAATAGCCCAATCATAGGTTTTCAGACGGATGGGACGCATCTCGATCCTTGCACGTTCGAAGAGTTCGCCTAACCTTTCATTTTCTACCGACTGAATGGCCGTTCCTGCCCTGAGTGCAAACAGGCGCTGGGCCGTATCGTTTGCAAGCTCGATGATGCCCTCCGGATTGCAGATAATGACAGCGTCGGAAAGAGAGTTAAGCGCCGACAGTGTCGCCTTCTGCGTGCGAATCAGCCGCGCGCGGTTCGTTCGTCTGAATTCACGCAGGCTCCTTGTCATATCGTTGAAAGCAGAAGCCAGTTGGCCGATTTCATCTCCCGACCTGGCCTTTACGACAAGATCGAGGTTTCCCTGCTGAATCTCTTTCACAGAACGGGTGAGGTAGGATATCGGCCTTAGCATGGACGGTCCTATAATGATAACGAAGATCAGCGCCAGCACTATTCCCGCCAGCACCAGCGCGATCACTTCGCGATTTGTTTCTGCCGCCTGCTGCCGCACCTGTCCATCGGTAGAGATCATATTGTTCAAGTTGATGTCGATTATGCGCTGCGCAGCGTCGAGAACCGCGTCTGACTGCGGCAACAGTCTGGTCCTGTAAAAGTCCCGGCGCGCAGCGCCGCTCTCCTGCATCTGAACAAAAGTTTCCAGTTCGCTCCTGTAAGTTTTCCACGATTCTGCCAGCTTATTCGTTAGTCCCTGTTCGCCAGGCAGAGTGACATTGCCCTGCTGGAATTTCAGGCTTTGCGAAAACCTCAGAACCGCAGAGTCAATAACCTTTTTGTCAGCACTGCTTTCGTAAAGAAGTGGCTCAACGCCACGTTCAGTCTCCAGTATTGCCTGTTTCATCGCCAGCCCGGCGGCTACACTGTCGTAGTTTTCCCTGAAAATCCGCTCGAGCGCCTTGCTCGACTGGGTGATGGTCCTGATGCTTATCAGGCCCACCACCAGAAGCACCAGAAGTGGACCGCAGGAAGCCAGAATCAGTTTTGTTTTTAGACTCACGCCCCTTTACCCTTCCTCTGAATTCTGAAGGCAAATCACATGCCAATGGGAAAATAAAACTAAATTATGCAATTTCAATGGATTAGCTAAAAAATTACCGGGTGGGGCAACCTGGAAGATTTCAAATTGAAGGATGAGATCGTTCAGGACATTTCAAAATGAAATGCCAAATTTACAACCCATATTTCTTTCGTTTTCGCCAAAGGGTCACGGAATCCATTCCCAAAATCCGGCATGCTTCTTCAATGGACCTGCTCGAAGCCAGTACGCGCCGGATGTGCGTTCTTTCAAGCTCTTCCATGGTTACCAGGTCGCCGGCGCCGGGCATGCCCTCCAACGGCTTGAGCTTTATCGGAAAGTGATGAATTCCCAGGCTCTCGTCTGTGCATAACAGGACCGCGCGTTCGATCGCGTTTCGGAGTTCCCTCACATTACCGGGCCATTGGTAATTTTTGAGGGCTTCGCACGCCTCCCCCGTAAATCGCAGTATCCGACGGTGGTTCTGCCTGGCAAAAAAAGCCAGCAGACCCTCGGCCAGCGGAGCGATGTCCTCCCGGCGGTCTCGGAGCGGAGGGATCACAATCTCGACGACATCCAGCCTGTAGAAAAGGTCCTCGCGAAACCTCCCCGCCTTTATTGCCGATTCGAGGTCGATATTGGTCGCCGTAATGATTCTCACATTGGCTTTCCTGGTTTCCAGGTCGCCCACACGCTCATAGACTTTTTCCTGAAGGACCCGCAGCAGCTTTGCCTGGATGGACATGGGCAAATCACCGATTTCATCCAAAAAGAGGGTCCCCCCTTCGCAAGCGGCGATGCGTCCGGGATAATCGCGCAAAGCACCGGTAAAAGACCCTTTCGCATGGCCGAAAAGCTCGCTTTCAAGCAACTCGGCCGACAGTGAAGGACAAGATACCGTCCCGAAAGGTTTTGACGAGCGGCCACTCCAGGAGTGGATTGCATGAGCAAGAATGGTCTTGCCGGTCCCGCTTTCTCCACGGATAAGGATGGTAGCCCCGCTGTCCGCCACTTGCCGGGCCATAGCCAAAGTTCGCTGCATGGCGGGACTCCGGCTCTCCACAACCGCCTCGGGAACTGATTCTCTCAGTCTTTCCTGAAGGGAGGCCACCTTTTGCTCCAGGGTCCTGACCTCAGAAACCTTGCTTACAAGAACCGATACCTGATCGTGGGTGAAAGGCTTGGGCAGGTAATCAAAGGCGCCACGCCGCATTGCTTCGACAGCGGTATCAATCGAAGCATAAGCCGTAATAACGATGCACTTAATCCACGGGCAGATGCTCCGCAGATTGCCGATCAGGTCTATTCCCGACTCCGAACCCAGGCGGAGGTCCACCAGAGCAAGGTCGAAATAGCGCCCGTTGGCCTCAGTCAACGCATCTTTCGGGTTGCTTACAGCGGTAACATGATGACCCTCGGCCTCCAGAGAGATACTGAGGGTCTTCCGGATATTGGGTTCATCATCTACGACAAGAATGGAAAGGGCCATGGGAGTTTTCAGTTTTTAGTTTTGAGTTTTTAGTCTTTAGTTTTGAATATTCAGTTAGCTGAAGGGTCGTCCCCGACTTTAAGTCTGAATACAACTAAAAACTAAAAACTCAAAACTAAAAACTCAAAAGGCGCTCGACGGTCTGTGCGACCTGCCCGATGGTAAAAGGCCTCCGCAGAACTTGCCGCCCACTTGTGTTCATCGGCTAATTTCCTGTCTTCATAGACGCCGGTAAGCAGGATGACAGGCGCTCCGATATGGGCAAGGTCGTCCAGTTCCCGGCTTTGATATGCAAGGTTTTTGATTTCAAGAACGATTGCGGCAGGCTTTTCGACAATTTCCCGGTAGAGCATGACAACGGCGTGGAAGATGCTCTCAAAGCCTTCCACCTCGCAGCCGCGCTCGATCAAAACGGCCCGTAAGTTTGCCCTCTCCCAGTGATTGCCGTCGATAATCCAGATCAGAGGCTGTTTGGGGCTTGCCATAACGCGCCAAAAAAGGGCGGTGAAGCCGCCCTTTGAGATTCATTCCACGATCACCATACTTATAAAAAAATCCCTGGTAGACCAGCCTGTTTAATGCCCGCAGTGAGGGCAGCTCGGACCTTCATCCTCTTCGGACTTCTTGCCCTCGGCTTCCAATTCTTTGGAGAACTTGCGTACGATTTCAGAAATCTCCTTCAGCCTGTCGTCAGCTTTCCTGTAAACGGTGCCCTCCGGATAACTTCCATCCTCCTGGAGCTTGCCCGCATCCATTCCCGTAAGGATGCTCAGGCCTTCCTCAACCGTGGTGACAGGCCAGATGTGGAACTTGCCTTCGGCGACTGCATCTACTACTTCCTGCTCGAGCATCAGGTTGCGGATGTTCTTGTCCGGAATCATGACGCCCTGTTCGCCCGTGAGTCCTTTGGCTTTGCAGATGTCGAAAAAGCCCTTGATTTTGTAGTTTACGCCCCCGATCGGCTGAATCTCACCCCTCTGGCTGACCGATCCCGTTACAGCGATACCCTGTTTCAAGGGCACTCCACTGATTGCGCTGACAAGGACATAGTATTCCGTGCTCGATGCGCTGTCTCCATCAATCATTCCGTAGCTTTGCTCAAAGCACACCGAGGCCGAGAAGGCTATGGGCTTGTTTTGGGCAAACCGCTCCCTGAAAAGGCTGCTTAAAATCATCAGCCCCTTGGTATGCGTGGCGCCGCTCATTTTCGATTCACGGTCGATAGACACCATCCCCTCGCGCCCAACCGAAACGGTTGCCGTAATCCGGTTCGGCCTGCCAAAAACGTGATCACCGGTCATCAGCACCGCAAGACCGTTAACCTGACCGACCTTTTCACCCTCGGTTTCGACCCATATAATATCTTTTTCTATTATTTCCTTAACGCGCTCTTCGATAAGGTTGGAGCGATAGATACGTTTTTTGACCGCCTCCTCGACGTGCTTTCTCTGAATAACTTCGCTGCCCTCGAGGCCGGCAAAGTAATTGGATTCTCGAAGCAGGTCGGTGATGGTCCCGAGCTCGAGGGTGAGCTTATCCCTGTCCTCGGTAAGCTCCACACTGTATTCGAGCACACGGGCGACTCCTGATTTGTCCAGGTGCCTTACATGGTGGTCGTTGCAGTATCGGGCGATCATCCTCGAGCATTCGAAGACCGTGCCCGGCTTTCTGTCCATCTGGTCGCTCATGTGGGCCTTGACCTTAAATAGCTTCTGGAAGCGCTCGTCAAGGCTGTAGAGCAACTGGTAGATATAGGGGTCCCCGGTAAGGACGATCTTTAAATTAAGCGGAATGGGCTCGGGCCGGATCGTGCGTGTGCTGAAAATTCCGTAGAGCTCGCCCAGATCTTCGATCCTGATTTCTTTGTCACGCAGCGCCCTTTTTAGAGCTTCATAAGAGATAAACCATTTAAGCAGGTCGAGCGCCTTCATCACCAGATAGCCGCCGTTGGCCTTGTGGAGCGATCCGGGTTTTATCATTGTATGGTCTGTAAACAGCGCCCCAAACCAGGCCTGCCTCTCTATGGAGCCGAAAAGGTTAGGATAGGCCGGATTTGATTCGATGACAACCGGAGCGCCCTTGGTTTCCGAGTTATCGATGAGTACGTTAACATCGTACTTGCGCAGGTTCGCCTCCTTGGGAGGCACGGCAAACGGCGCTACGGGCTGCCCCGGCATCTGCTGCTGGGCTTCGGGCTTTTTCTTGAAATCGTCTATATTTTCGAGAATGTCCTCTTGAACCTCTTTCAGGTAGTCGAGCACCTGCTGGTCGTCCTGGTATTTTTCCTCGTAAGAATCCATCAACTGTCCAACCACGAACAGGGCAATCTCGTTGTCAAGCTTCGTGTGTTTTTCCTTGAATTCGTTTTCTGCCTCGCGAATTTTCTTGATGGTGTCCTTCATTCTCTCATGCAACTCATCGCTCTTGCTGCGCAGGTGTTGGCGTTCTTCCTCGCTCAGGTGCCGCAGGTCCTCCTGAGTCATCGGCTCGCCTTCTTTGTTGGAGGGAATGATGACCATGCCAACCTGCGAGAACTGAAGAATGAATCCCTGCTCGCGCGCCTCCTTGGAGAGTTCGTCGATATACTCCCGCCTTAGCTTCTCGAAGTCCTGGTGCACTTCGCCTTCTTTGGCTCGGTAGTCGTCGCTGTCGAAAACCTCGGGGATTTTCGCCTGCAGCGTGTCTATGAAATCATTCATGTCTTTCTTGAGCAATTTTCCGGTGCCGGCGGAGATTTTGAGGCCCTTGGGCTTGTCCTGCTCCTTGAAATTGAAAACATAGCACCAGTCGGGCGGCGTTGGTTCCTGCCTGGCCTGATCTTCGATGAAGGTCCTGGCTGTGTAGGTGAGGCCCGCTTTCGCCGGCCCCGCTATAAAGATGTTATACCCCGACTCCTTCATCCCCATCCCGAATTGGATGGCGTCAATCGCGCGCTCCTGTCCCACAACCCTGTCTGCCACATCCTCCAGGGAAGCGGTAGTATCAAACTCAAGCAGGTCGTCTTCGAAATGCGCCCGCAATTCATGTGCGGGAAGTCCCTGGGCTATCTCAGGCATAAGCTTGGCTCCTCTGTATCATCTCAGGTCGATCGATTCGGCAGGGGATATCTGCTTTCGATCGGATAGCGTTTTGTGATCCTAATTGGATACTCGATTCCCACCTCCGATTTTCAATCTCTGAGAACATGGATACCTATCACTCATCGATGTTTTCTTCGAGAGGTAAGTCACCTTGGTCCATCATCTCCAGCTTGGCTCGTTTCTTGTGGCTCGAGGCCGCTGTCTGTAAAACGGTGCGGATTGCGTTTATCGTGTTTCCACTTTTCCCTATAATCTTGCCGATGTCGTCAGGTGATATTTTAAGCTCGATAAGCACCGTGTCATCCTCCTCACGTTCCACGATCTCCACTTTTTCCGGATGATCGACAAGCGATTTTACAAGATATTCCGCCAGGTCTTTGAGCGCCACATTATCCTCCGGTAATCCGGTCCCGTCCGAGCTTCTCCTGGACTGACCGAATTTTCTGTTCCGTGCTGCCTTTCCTGTCCCGCCGGTCGTCAATCCTGATCTGGGTCAGGACCCGCATCGCACCGGCATCAAAACAACTCTCATGCATCCGCCGTATGGCTTTAAGAATGTCGTCCAAATCGCCTGAGATAATTGTGCCCATTGCGGTCAGCTCATATTTGAGGGCGGTCTTTTCAAGCACCTTTATCGCCCCTGCCACATAAGAACTCAGGCTCGTGCTTTCAATACCGATTGGAACAATGCTCAGCTCCACGATTGCCATGCGTGCCGCCTTAACGAACAGATCCGCTCGTTGGACTGTTTACAAACTCGTTAAATGAGGCCATTGCGGCCAATCCCGCCAAAGTCTCGTACATGTGCTCAACTGTATGTGGTTCCAGGGTCAACACAGGCGAAATCTTCTTTTCGCCCAGAAAATAAAAAAGATAATCAAAATCGATCGTACCCGACCCTACAGGAAAATGTGTGTCAAAGGAGCCATCATTATCATGAAGGTGAACTTCCTTCAAGTACGGCCAGGTCGCATGGAGCCATGTGTCCAGGGTTGTCCGGGAAAACGAGTGCTGGTGCCCAATGTCCAGGCAAAAACCAAACCATGGCGATTTTATCCCCTCCAATAACTCCAGGTGCAGCTCCGGGTCTTCCTCCCAGACATTCTCCAAAACCAGCGGCATCCCAAGGATTTCCGCCCGCCGGACAAACGGCGCCCATGTGGAAAGACTGTTCTCAATCCACGCTCGGCGATGCCCCCGATGATGCCTGGGATCGAAACCGGTATGGCAGACGACCTGTTCAGGCCGGATTTTCTCCGCCAGGTCAAACAGGCTGCCCAGTCTCGACACGGTGACTCTTCTTACCCCGGGATCAATGCTTCCGGAACACAGGTCCCAAAAAGGCCCATGAAAGGTGATTCGGGACCCTTTTTCACGCATTCGCCCAGTGGCGGCGCACACAGCGCCGGCCGAAGAGCTTTCCAGATCGTCGGCGCCAAACCCGATCTCGATATTTATGCCGTTTTCGACAACCAGATCACTATATCGTCCCATATAGCGCCAAGGCATGTTGATAAACACCTGCCCAAGCACCGCCCGCATTGCGGGGCTGATTTCATGACCCCGCATGGATTCAGACACCGGTCTGGTTAAACTCGACATCATAAACGCTCATGTCAATACAAAAAGCCCCAATTTAGCGCGATTATACATTTCAATTCCTAACTTCTTTAATATAACATACTGCTTCATCCAAACCTGCCGATGGGTGCTGCAAACAAGCCGCAACCGGCACCTATAGGAGCAAGAAGACAATAAGTCAAATGCTTAGTTTTAGTTTCCCTTCGGAAAACCCTGTTTTGGAGAGGAGATTATGAAGGAATCAGTGCAACTGGTGGCCTTTATGCTGGACGAGCAGCGCTATGGCTTGAGACTGTCGGTTGTTGAAAGGGTCGTTCGGGCCGTGGAAGTGATATCCTTGCCTTCTGCGCCGGACATCGTGATGGGGGTGATAAACCTGGCGGGCCAGGTTGTTCCGGTTGTGAACATCCGAAGGCGTTTCCGCTTGCCGGAAAAAGAACTAAGTTTGGACGATCGGCTCATCATTGCAAAAACGGCCAGGCTAACGGTGGCCCTTCTCGTCGATTCCGCATCGTCACTGGTGGAGGTTTCGACGAGTGATGTCATCCACGCATCGAATATCCTGCCCCGGATCGATTATATAGACGGTGTGGCAACGCTTGAAGATGGAATGCTTCTCATTCATGACCTCGACAAATTTCTCTCTTTGGAAGAGGAACGAGCGCTCGATGCAGCCATGACTCAGGATTGAACTCTTTTGTAGAATAAAGAGTGTAAAATTGACAAGAGACATTCCTGAAAGACACCTCTCACGGCTTAGCGCTTTCATTGCCGCCAGGATGGGCCTGCATTTTCCAAAAGAGCGCTGGCGTGACTTGGAACGGGGGGTCAATGCTGCATCACGCGAGTTGGAAATCGAAGATGGCAAATCATGCATCGAATGGCTCCTGTCTTCATTGCCGACAAGAAGTCAAATCGAAATCCTGGCCAACCATCTAACGGTCGGAGAAACCTATTTCTTTCGGGACAAGGAGTTATTTAAGACTCTTGAAAAACTGATACTCTCTAAATTGATCGAGTCCCGCCGCAGGAACGGAAGGCATCTCAGGGTCTGGAGCGCCGGATGTTCCACGGGAGAAGAACCTTACTCGGTTGCCATCCTCCTCAGCAAAATGATTCCCGACCTCCGGGATTGGAATATCACGATCCTGGCAACCGACATCAGTCCTCTCGCCTTGCAAAAGGCTGCCGGCGCTGTATATGGGCATTGGTCTTTTCGTGATATACAGCCGGAGATCCAAAAAAGGTTTTTCACTCAAAGGGAGGACGGCCACTTTGAAGTCCTCCCCCGGATCAGGGATATGGTAACCTTTTCGTACCTGAACCTGGTCGAGGATACCTATCCGTCGCTCTTTAATAATACAAACGCCATGGACATTATTTTTTGCCGTAATGTACTCATGTACTTTGTCCCGGAGCTTGCGAGGAAAGTGGCCCGGAATTTTCACCTCTCTTTGGTGCATGGCGGCCTTTTGATTGTGAGTCCCACCGAGGCATCCATCTCCATCTTCTCGCAATTCACCACGGTGAGAGCCCCCGGCACGATTCTTTACAAAAAAGAGGGGCAACCGCCAGCGAGCGATTTCTCCTGCAGATCGCTTACAGGACCGAGTGTCTCATTTAAACCGGCTGCCGGGTTTGTTCCAAATCGTGCGCCCACCCCAGTGCCGGAGGTCCCCAATCCACAAATCAGTTCGCGACCCCAACCCCTTGACGCACTGCTGGAAATGCGAATCTCTAAACCTGGAACTCAAATCCGGCAGGACCTCCAGCAGGAGGCATTAGCCCTTTATGATGCAGGCTGCTACCCGGAAGCGGTGGAAAAAACTGAGACTCTGCTCTCTCAAAATCCATCCGATGTAAAGGGCTTGGCGCTTCTGGCGCGCATCTATGCAAATTGGGGCAAACTGGGCCAGGCATTGAAATGGTGTGAAAAAGCCATCATCGCCGAAAAGCTTAATGCCGGTTGCCATTATCTAATGGCAACCATCCTTCAGGAATTGGGGCGAACCGAAGATGCCGTCACCTCGCTCAAAAGAACGCTTTATCTGGACCCGAAATTCATTCTGGCGTATGTAGCTTTGGGAAATATCAGCAAAAAGTGCGGCAAGAGCAAAGAATCAGAGAAGCACTTTGATAATGCCCTCTTGCTTTTGAATTCCAGGCGGCCGGAAGAGATCTTGCCCGAGTCGGAGGGACTAACCGCTGAGAGATTGGTGGAGATTATCCGGGCAATGCGGCGGGCCGAGATCGGGAGGTGATTTGATGAGTGATGGGCATATCGATTGGAGGGCAATTAATCGTCGCCTCGAAGCAATAAATGCTGCGATAGAGCGGGGCTTTTCACCAAGTCCCGAGGAAAGGAAAAGAATTCTTAAGGCAAGAGCCGATCTGCTGGCTCGGCCACATGGAGCGGTACAGGTTGGAGAGGTTATTGAAATAGTGGAGTTCATGCTTGCCGATGAACGCTATGGGATCGAGTCCGGATATGTCCGCGAGGTCTATCCGCTTAAAGACTATACGCCGCTTCCCTGTACGCCTCCGTTCGTCCTCGGACTGCTGAACGTGCGCGGGCGGATAATCTCCGTAATCGATATCAAGAAGTTTTTCGACATGCCTCGAAAAAGGATTAGCGATCTCAATAAGGTTATCATTATCCATGACTACAACATGGAATTTGGTATTCTTGCCGACTCCATACTCGGTGTTGGAGACATTGCGCTGAGAGACATCCAGCCCCCGCTTCCCACCCTCACGGGCATCCGTGCGGAATATCTCAGGGGCGTTACAGCGGAGCGAACGGTGATTTTAGACGCGAGAAAGCTTTTGACGGATAAGAAAATTATCGTCCACGAAGAAGCGTGAGATCATAGGGAGGATTACAGATGAACTGGTTTGGCGCCGGACGCGAAAAACTGGCCGAAGAGTTGCGAAAAGCATCCACATATACCCGCAGCCTGATCGAGGCAAGCCTCGACCCGCTCGTAACGATCAGCCCGGAAGGAAAGATTACCGACGTCAACGAAGCAACCATTAAGGTTACCGGTGTCGGGCGAGAGGAGCTCATCGGCACGGACTTCTCGAGCTACTTCACAGAACCTGCAAAGGCAAATGAGGGATATCGCCAGGTATTCGAAAGAGGATTTGTTACCGACTATCCGCTTACGATCAGGCATTCCAGCGGCAAACTGACCCATGTCCTGTACAACGCCTCCGTGTACAAGGACGTTGCTGGCAAAATCCTTGGTGTTTTTGCGGCTGCCCGCGATATCAGCGAGCAGAGGCAGGCATCCCAGTACGCCCGCAGCCTGATAGAGGCAAGCCTCGACCCGCTGGTGACGATCAGCCCGGAAGGAAAGATTACCGACGTCAACGAGGCAACCATTAAGGTTACCGGTGTCGGGCGCGAGAAGCTCATAGGCACGGACTTTTCGAACTACTTTACCGAACCCGAACTGGCGCGCGAGGGATACCGCCAGGTATTCGAAAAAGCCTTTGTTACCGACTATCCACTCACGATCAGGCATTCCAGCGGCAAACTGACCCACGTCCTTTACAACGCCTCCGTGTACAGGGACGTGGATGGAAGAGTCCTGGGCGTTTTGGCCGCCGCGCGCGACACCACGGAGCGCAAGAGGATGGAAGAGGAGTTGCGCGCCGCTTCGCTCTACACTCGAAGCCTTATCGAGGCCAGCCTCGACCCGCTTGTGACCATCAGTCCCGATGGAAAAATAACCGACGTGAACAAGGCCACGGAGTTGGTTACCGGTTTTTCCAGCGAACGTTTGATCGGAAGCGATTTTTCAGACTATTTTACCGAGCCGGCAAAGGCGAGAGAAGGCTACCAAAAGGTAATTTCTCAAGGGTTTGTCAAGGATTATCCCCTCACCATCCGCCACACCTCGGGGCGCTTGACGGATGTGCTTTACAATGCCGCAGTATACATGAGCGGATCCGGCAAAATGCAGGGCGTCTTCGCCGCAGCCCGGGACATCACCGAGCGCAAGCAGGCTGAGGAGAATCTGCGGACTATTAACCTGCAGGTACAGGAGGCGGCAAATGTCCTTGTATCCTCAGTCGGTGAAATCCTGACAATAACCACTCAGTTGGCTGCCGTCTCAACCGAAACGGCCACGTCGGTAACCGAAACTACTTCGACCGTGGAAGAAGTCAAGCAGACGGCCCAGTTGTCTTCCGAAAGATCGATGAGTGTTTCCGAGAGTGCACAGAGGGCGGTTGTGGTGGCGCAGCAGGGCAGTGCCGCCGTCACAAAAACGGTCGAGGGAATCAACCATATGAAGGGGTTGATGGAATCGGTCGCCGAGAGCATTATCAGATTGAGCGAGCAGACCCAGGCAATAGGGGAGATCATCACTGCGGTCAGCGACCTGGCGCAGCAGTCCAATCTGCTTGCGGTAAACGCCGCAATCGAGGCGTCGAAAGCCGGAGAACATGGGAAAGGATTTTCGGTGGTTGCCCAGGAAATCAAGAGCCTGGCGGACCAGTCGAAACAGGCAACCGAGCAGGTACGGGCTATTCTCGGAGATATTCAGAAGGCAACCGGCGCATCGGTGATGGCTGCCGAACAGGTGAGTAAGGCGGTGGATGGGGGTGTGAAGCAGGCAGCCGAATCTGGAGAGTCCATTAAAAAACTGGCGGAAAGCATTGCGGAATCCGCGCAGGCGGCTACCCAGATTGCTGCGTCCAGCCAGCAGCAGTTTGTAGGCATGGACCAGATTGCGCTGGCGATGGAAAATGTCAAGCAGGCTTCCCAGCAGAGCGTGTCCGCCACGAAACAGGCTGAACAGGCCGCGCAGAACTTGCACGCACTCGGGCAGAAGCTCAAGGAAATGGTGGGTAAGTACAAAGTATGATTACTTCAGGTGTAAGCAGCGTTCAAGATGGTGCTAATGTTAGCGATGATCAACGCAACTTGGTATAAGAGCGCGCAATTCTTAGCATGCAATCTCAAATATCACGTAAGTGAGGGATAAAGATGGATCGGAAGGATGAGGACCTTCTGAAAAAACTCCTTCCCATGTTTAAAATAGAGGCTCAGGACCATCTCAGGGTCATCTCCTCCGGTCTAATCCGGATCGAGAAAAGTGAACCCGAAAACCAGGCTGAAATAATAGAGACCATATACAGGGAGTCGCACAGCCTGAAGGGAGCGGCTCGATCGGTGAATCGCTCCGACATTGTGGCGATTTGCCAGTCAATGGAGAACGTTTTTTCCGCATGGAAACGCGAAGAGATTGCTCCTTCTCCCCGGATTTTGGATCTGCTTCACCAGACAGTGGACCGCGCCTCAGACCTCATCACCGAACTGGAAATTTCACACGCTGGGAAATCCGGGGTCGGGGAAATAATCCGCAAACTGGAAGAGGCTGCACTTCAAAAACACAACGTCTCAGGCAGAGAAGATAGAACGGATTTACGATCCGATTCGCGCGCCGGAGAACATGAAGAGGGAGAGGAAAAGACACCTGGAGTTGATTCTATTCCGAAAACCAGCACCTTCATTCCCGAGACTCCCCCGGTGATCGTACCCGCCCCTTTATCCACGGGGACAATAAGGATTTCGACGGCAAAGCTCGATGCGCTTCTCCTCCAGGCTGAAGAGATGCTTTCGGTTAAACTCGCCGCCGGCCAGCGTGCCCTTGAGCTAAAAGAGTTGAAGAACTCTCTTGCGCAGTGGAAAAAGGAAATGGGGAAAAAGAAATCGTTCAAAACAACCCATGGGCGGCAAACTCCAGGAGAAGCGAGAGATAAAGGTGAGGCCGGCTCTTTCCTGACCTCCTTCGAAGGCGGGTTGACGAAGCTGATAAAGGCCGCTGAGTACGATCAGCGATCGATTGCCGTCATGGTTGATGCTCTGCTCGACGATATGAAGAAAACGCTGATGCTCCCTTTTTCTTCGTTTCTCGAGAGTTTCCCCAGGTTCGTGCGCGACCTCTCGCGTGATGCCGGCAAAGAAGTGGAATTGAATATAGAGGGAGGCGAGATCGAAATAGACCGGCGCGTATTGGATGAAATGAAAGTCCCGCTCATTCACCTGGTGCGAAACTGCATTGACCACGGCATTGAAATGCCGGCGGATCGAAAGAAAAAGAACAAGGCCGCCCGAGGGAATATAAAGATTTCCGTCTCTTCCAGGGACGGCAGCATTGAGATTGCGGTATGCGACGATGGAGCTGGAATTGACGCGCTGAAAGTAAGCTCGGCGGCTCAAAAGTGCGGGGTCATATCGCGCGAAGAAGCCTCCAGGTTGGGAGCATACGAGACCCTGTTTTTGGTTTTCCGATCCGGGGTCACCACCAGTCCCATCATTACGGACATTTCGGGCAGAGGGCTTGGGCTTGCCATCGTTAGGGAGAAAGTTGAAAAACTGAACGGCGCTATCTCAATTGATACCCAACCGGACATCGGGACAAGCTTCAGAATGGTGGTTCCTCTGACTCTCGCCACATTTCGCGGCGTCCTCGTCCGTGTGGCTGGACATCTATTTGTCCTTCCATCCGCGAATGTCGAGAGGGTGGCCAGAGTTAGGAAAGACGAAATACAAACCGTGGAGAACCGCGAAACTCTCTCTTTAGACGGTCATGCCGTCTCGCTCGTCAGACTCGGGGCCGTACTCGAGTTTGAAACAACCCCCGGTCGGGTATATGGCGATGGTCCTTATGTGCAAATCGCGGTGCTCGGTTCGGCCGGAAAACGGATGGCTTTTCTCGTCGATGAAGTCCTTCAGGAACAAGAAATCCTGGTAAAAAATCTGGGGCCCCAGCTTTCGCGAGTCCGAAACATTGCTGGCGCCACTCTCCTGGGAACCGGCAAAGTGGCGCCCATTATAAATGTCCACGATCTTATGATCTCTGCCGTAAAAGTTGCCCCAACTCCCGCAGAAACAATCGTTGGAGGACCTCAAAAAAGGTTATCTGTTCTGGTCGTTGAGGATTCCATCACGGCAAGAACTCTGCTCAAAACAATACTGGAATCCGCGGGATACGAGGTCGCAACTGCTGTTGACGGTATCGATGCGTTTACCGCATTGAAGACCTCTGAATTCAATCTCGTGGTATCCGATGTCGAGATGCCCAGAATGAACGGGTTTGACCTTACCGCAAAGATAAGGACCGACAAGAGGCTTTCCGATTTGCCGGTCGTACTGGTAACCGCACTCGAATCACGCGAAGACAGGGAGCGCGGAGTTGATGTAGGGGCGAACGCATATGTGGTGAAGAGCAGTTTCGAACAGAGCAATTTGCTGGAAGTTATTCGGAGACTCATATGAGTATCAGGGTCCTCGTCGTGGAAGATTCACCAGTCGTTCGCGAATTCCTTCACTATATTCTCAACTCCGATCCCGCGATACGGGTGATAGGAACTGCGCGTAACGGAACGGAAGCGTTGCAGTTGGCAGAGAAGCTAAAGCCCGATGTAATCACGATGGACATCAGCATGCCGGGGATGGATGGCTATGAGGCGACACGCAGGATCATGGAGACTCATCCGGTCCCTATAGTCATTGTGAGTGTGAGTGTAGATCCAAAGCAAGTTGCAACGACGTTCCGCGCCCTTGAGGCGGGCGCGCTGGCGGCTGCCCGCAAGCCCATGGGCATCGGCCATCCGGAATACGAGCAAACGGCAAATGCGCTTATCCAGACGGTGAAGCTGATGTCCGAAGTGAAGGTGGTGAAGCGCTGGCCGATGCAGCGCAAAGGGGGTCCCCCTCCCACTCAATCCGGTATCGCCGGCGGGTGTGATTTAGGCTCAAAAGATACCGGGATCATCGCAATAGGTGCATCAACCGGAGGTCCCCCTGTCCTGCAAACCATCCTCTCGGCGCTGCCAAAGGATTTCCCCGCGCCGGTCCTTGTCGTTCAGCACATCTCTCCAGGCTTTATACAAGGGTTTGCGGACTCGCTTGCGCGCTATTGCAAACTACCGGTGCGAATCCCCTTCAGCGGTGAAAGTTTGCAGCCCGCAAACGTCTATCTTGCACCCGACGGCGTGCATATGGGAGTCGGTGCGGGAGGCCGCGTCGTCCTGACCGGCGGACCGCCGGAAAACGGCATGCGTCCGTCAATTTCTTACCTGTTCCGGTCCGTAGCCGCCGCATTCGCTGCAAAATCAGTCGGTGTGCTCCTGACCGGCATGGGAAGAGACGGCGCCGAAGGGCTTAAGTCGATGAGGGAAAAAGGGGCAATCACTATTGCGCAGGATGAGGCGAGTTGTGTGGTTTTCGGCATGCCCGCCGAGGCTATCCAGCTTTGTGCAGCGACCCATGTGCTCTCACCGGAGGGAATAGCCGCAGCTTTGGCTCAAATTTCCAAGCGGTGAGCAGTGGTCACTGCATTTGGAGTTTAATCAATGTATTCTGAAGAAAACATCACGGTGGACGGGCCCGAGATACTCATCGTAGAAGACAGTCCCACCCAAGCCATGGAATTGGAGTTTATCCTGAAGCTAAACGGCTACCGCACCTCGGTTGTCGGAAACGGCAGGGAAGCCCTTGCATGGCTCAGCCGCAAGATGCCCGCCATGGTCATCAGCGACATCGTTATGCCCGAACTCGATGGCTTTGAGCTATGTCGAGCCATACGGAAAGGCGAGAAGCATAAGAATGTTCCGGTCATTCTTCTCAGCTTCCTCTCCGATGCGGCTGATGTATTGAGAGGTCTGGAGAGTGGGGCGAGCAATTTCATCATCAAACCCTATAGCCCCGACCACCTCATTTCCTGCATTCAGGAAAAGCTTTCAAGGTGCGCCGCAGAGGAAGATTGGCCACTGCGGTCCGTAACAGTCGAGTACGCAGGAAATGAGTACACGATCAGTTCGGGCGTTAGACAAGTTCTCGACATCCTGGTTTCGACCTACGGGACTGCAGTCCGCAAGAACGAAGAACTAATCAGGGCCGAGACCGAGCTTCAGATGTTGAACGAAGACCTCGAGCACAAGGTCAGACAGAGGACTGCCGCGCTTACTGCGGAAATCGCGGAGAGACGTCGAGTGGAGGAGGAGCTTCGCAAAAAGAGCGAAAAGCTGATAGCCTATTCGGCCAGGTTGGAGCAAAGCAACAGGGACCTCCAGGACTTCGCCTTTATTGCTTCTCACGATCTGCAGGAACCAGTTCGAAAAATACAGACATTCGCCGATCGTATAATGGCTCAGTATACTGAATTATTGGATGAGAAGGGACGCGATTATCTGGATAGAGTTCGCCGGTCCGCCCGGAGAATGCAGGAACTGATATTGTCTCTCCTTAAATATTCGCGGCTTACTTCAAGTTCTGAACATTTTTTCCCCCAGGTCGATTTGACACAGTCGGTGAAAGAAGCCTTGTCGGACTTAAAGGTGCTTCTCGAAGATTCGGGCGCACAGATCGAGATCGGAACTCTTCCCACGGTTGAGGCCGATCCCGTTCAGATGCGACAGCTCTTCCAGAACCTTTTGGGAAATGCCTTGAAGTACAGGGGAGAGAAAACACCTGTTATCAGGGTCTACGTTGAACCCGGCGAGTGTGAGGGGTTCCATGAAATCCGGGTGGAGGATAATGGAATAGGTTTTGACCAATGTTACCTCGACAATATCTTCAAACCCTTCCAGAGGCTCCATGGGAAAGGCGCGCCTTACGAGGGCACCGGTATGGGCCTCGCTATTTGCAGAAAAATAGTCGAGCGCCACGGAGGGAGCATCACGGCACGCAGCAAGATACAGAGCGGGGCAGTATTCATGGTGAGGCTGCCGGAGAAACAGTCATAACCGGAGATCACGACTTGGGAGACCATCAGGGACCGGTAGTCTTGATGGCCTACAGCGCGGGACGAATGAAATGGAATCGATATCGAGCGGCTTTGTTGAAGCCTTTCGACTCCTGGTAACTCTTGACCCGGAGGTCCTGGGAATTTCGTCCAGGACGCTTCAGGTTTCAGGGATAGCAACTTTCATCAGCGTTCTCATAGGCTTTCCCATGGGCACAGCGCTTGCTCTTACCCGATTTTTCGGCCGGGGACTGCTGGTAAGCGTGGTAAACTTCGGCATGGGACTTCCGCCCGTGGTCGTGGGATTTGTTACCTGGCTGCTCCTGATGCGTTACGGCCCCCTGGGAGCTTTGGGCCTTCTATACTCGCCGACGGCCATGATAATCGCACAGGCGGTAATCGCGTCTCCAATTGTGACCGGATTCACCCTGGCGGCAGTGCAGTCCATAGATCCGAAGCTGCGCCTCCAGATACTGTCTCTTGGAACCACCCGCCTGCAATATCTTTTGCTGCTGCTTTGGGAGTCCAGGCCCGGTATTTTGGCTGCAATCATTGCAGGATTTGGACGCGTTCTGGGCGAGGTGGGCGCATCGATGATGGTGGGCGGCAATATTCGCGGATATACCAGAGTGCTAACCACGGCGACCGTGCTCGAAGTCTCGGCGGGGAAATTCGAACTGGCGGCCGGATTGAGCATCATCCTGCTATTGCTCTCCTTTTTCATAATGGCTGCGCTAAGTTACCTGCAGCAGCGCGGAACCCGGCCCTGAACGGCGGCCAACTTCAAGTCAGGACAAGAAGATGAAGCAGTACGTAATTGACCAGTTAAGGGAATACGACTACGAGAAGATCCTCGAATTCCTGAAGAACAATGCTGATGCATCGGAACTTGGGGACATTTTCTGGGTTACGCTTCCTGTAGAACTCTACTCGGATATCCAAAGGGAGCATAAGCAATGCCATCCCTTCTGCTTTGCCGTAAACCTGTCGTTCAGCCAGGTAGATTTCGAACTGCTGACCCGCAGCCGCCGGATTCTGCGGTGCGCTTGCATTAGCTACGCCCACGGCAAGCAGAGGGATTATATCATGGACTACGCCGACCGGATGCTGGAGGAGCTGAATATAAGGATCTAGGCCTTCACTGTTGATACATTGGCGCTTTCAGATTTCTGATATTTTGCGCGTAATCACCCCTGAAAACCGCCGAACCGGCGACGAAAACATCAACGCCCGCTTCCGCAAGTTTCCCGGCATTTTCAGGGTTTACTCCTCCGTCAACCTGGAGCAGTGTCGAAAGCCCCGCATCATCTATCAGCCTGCGGCATTGCCGGATTTTGGGCAGCACGTTCGGGATGAACGCCTGTCCGCCGAACCCGGGATTAACAGTCATAAGCAAAACCATATCGACATCCGGCAGAACCAGATCGATCATGCAGAGCGG
>Ga0187864_10001771_pt1 | contig 20029 bp, 21 predicted proteins | sample June2016WEW_11_4_FD_132985 | JGI IMG/M metagenome (GOLD analysis project Ga0187864, IMG submission 132985) | Peatland microbial communities from SPRUCE experiment site at the Marcell Experimental Forest, Minnesota, USA - June2016WEW_11_40 | ecosystem: Environmental > Terrestrial > Soil >...
ACACGCTGCTCGGCGATGCGACTCTCACCGGCACGGTCACCGGTACTGACTTCACCATCTTGGCCACCAACTTAGGCAAGGTGGTGTCGGGGTGGGATCAGGGCGATTTCCTGTACACCGGCACGGTCACCGGCGCCGATTTCACCGCCTTGGTCGCCAACCTCGGCAAGACGGCCAGCGGGGGATCCGTGGTGTTGCCAGCGGCCGACTGGGCCGCGGTTGACGCCTTCGCCGCCGCCAATGGCCTGATGGCCGATGTGCCCGAGCCGGCATCGGCCAGTGTTATCGTGCTGGCGGGAATAGGTGTTCTTGGACGCCGAACGCGCCGGCGGCAAAAGAGGCGAGTGGAAATGCTCAGGTAGATCGACCGCCGGCGGCGGATCGCCGGCTTTGGTCGATATGCTTCCTCAACTGCTCCGCCACCTGCTTCATCAGATCAGACCACTCTCCCGGCTGCGATTGGCGAAACAGCCGCATGGTCGGGTACCACGGCGAATCGCCGCGGTCAAGGTGCCATCGCCAATCGGGCGAGAATGGAAGCAAGGTCCACACCCCCCTGGCCAAGGCGCCGGCGAGATGGACAACCGCGGTATCCACGCCAATCACCAGGTCCAGGTTCAGCATCAGCGCGGCCGTGTCGGAGAAGTCGTGCAGCTCGTCCGTGAAATCAACCAACTCGCAGCGCAACGCACCCGCCCTACCCGCGCGGGATTCATCGCCTTTCTGCAGGCTGAAAAGCTTCACACCCCCAATATCACCAAGCGGATCAAATTCTTTCAAATCCATTGACCGATGGGTATCCCTCGGATGGATTCGCGATCCCGCCCAAACGATTCCGACATTGAAGGAGTCGCGGTAACCACGCAGTCGCTTCTCCCATCGGCTGCGTAGATTTTCGTCCACCTCCAGATAGGGAACCGGGCTGGGGATTGAATCGGCCGACAGGCGCAGCGCCCGTGGAAGGCTCATAAGCGGGCAGTGAACATCAAATGGGGGAATGGGATCGCCGCGCGTTATCGTCCGCGCTATTCCGGGAACATGCTGAAGCAGTCCGGAAATTTCGCGCTGGCATTCCAAATTGACCGTGGCGCCCCGCGCGGACACCAGTGGGGTGAGCCGCACGAACTGGATTACATCTCCAAAACCTTGCTCGGCATGCACCAGGATCGTTTTCCCCGCAATATCGAAGCCGTCCCATTTGGGCTGACGGAAATGACGCCGAAATTGCGGGAACTTCAGCCAGCGCCACTCATACTCAAGCCAGCCTCGCGGGAAATCGCCCTTTAGGAGGTGCAAGAGCGCTCGATTCCAATGAGCATCGGCGTGGTCAGGTTCCACGAAGAGTGCCGCTTCATATGACTGCAAAGCCTTCTCCAGATCCAGGTTTTCCAGGTGTCCGTTGCCGAGATTGTTCAGCGCGTCGGCATAGTCGGGTCGGATGGCCAGGGCTTTGTCGTAGGCGGCGATTCCTTCACCGATGCGTCCCTGCGCCACGCGGACATAGCCAAGGTTGTTCCATGGCCCGGGGTTGTCGGGGGCCAAAGGAATTGCTTTTTCGTAGAGTCCCGCGGCCTCGTCCAGTTTTCCCTGACGGACGAGGGCAACGCCCAGGCCATTGTGGCCAATCCAGTCGTTTGGGAATTTTTCGACGACTTTGCGAAAGAGGGTAATGGCGCTATCGATCTCGTTTTTCCTGAGCAGTCCATGGGCGCGGGCGCACAGGGCCGCGGGATCGTCCGGCTGCAGGGACAGAACCTTTTCGTATAGCGCGTCGGCATCGGTGTTGCGGCCAACGCGGCGGTAGCTGTCGGCAAGGTTGCCAAGGGCCACGGCGAAGTCAGGCTTTGCGGCGATGGCGCGTTGGTAGCAATCGATGGACTCCTCCAGACGACCAAGTTGTTTGAAGGCTGTGCCCATCTGATTAAGCGCGCCGGTGTGACTGGGCTGAAGGGCAAGGGCGCGGCGGCACGAGGCGATTGCCTTTTCCGGCTCTCCACTTTCGCAATAAGTCAGTGCAAGATTGGAATGGAAGTCGGGGACGTTGGGATTCAGCGCGATAGCGCGGTTGATGTATTCGGCCGCGGCGCGTTTATTTCCCTGCTGGCTGAGCGCAACGCCCAGCAGGTGCAGGGCGGGTGGATGGTTGGGATGACTGGAAAGGATTTTGCGATAAATGGCTTCGGCTTCGACAAAGCGGCCGGCGGAGTGCTCGCTTAGGGCCCGGTCTATTTCCTGTTGGAGCGTCATCGAACGGTTATTCCCACACGCAGCTGGATTCCGGAGTTCATTGATCCAGCATGATCTTGCCCTGCGGAACGCGTTTGGCAAGCTCTGGCATGGAATTGCGGGATTTCGCCTGCGATTTCAGCAATGGCAATAGCCGAAAACCCTAAAATGCGGGTTTTCTATCAGGGCTTGAATTTAGCATCCTGGACCTGCCCTGACCAAGCGCGCTCGCGAAGAGGGCCGGTTTCGATTTGCAAATGACAACCCTTCAAACCGCCGGTGAACGACGGAGTAGATCAGGCCGCAACAAACAGCTCCCGCGCCTTGGCCAGTAACTCGTCCTCGGTGAGATGGTGCTCGTCCACGACTATCGAGCCGACAATTCGCTGCGCTATATCCGGGTGATGGCGCTTCAACTCGGCCACCAGGTGCTCCATGGCGCTGCTGGCGCCCGTGCCCGCGCCGAACATCAAAATCTGTTGGGCGCCATGCAATGTCTTGGCTACCGCTTCGTAAAAACTCTTTTGCTCCGGTTTTCGCTGGCCGTTCGAATCGTCTTGGTTGTAATGCAGGTCTCGGCCGAAGCCGAATGGGTCATAAGGCACGATCCGTTGCGGGACCGACCCGCGCAATTCCGTGCTGTATATCCGCGCCTCACGATGATCGATGACCACCAGTAGATGCGTGCCAACCTTTGCCGAAGGTGGCGCAGCGGTCTCGGACCGCTCCAGGAAATGACGGACCTGCATCAATTCCTTCTTGTCGGCCAGGTCCTTGCCGCGCGAACGATGCAGCACCAGCGTTTGGCCATTCCGCGTAACTTTCAGGTTCCCTTTGCCGTCCTCGACGGCGTCCGCACCGGCTATCGCGCCGAGCATGGACCACACCTCCCGCCATTGCAGGTTATGCGCCATCGGGTGCTGGAACACGCGCTGATAAATCTTCTGGTGAGGGCCGGATAACTGTGATTCCATGGTGATTCTCCTGTTGCCGATCGCTTTCTTTTCCAGTTATCTCGTCGCTCATCATCTTCATCGGACCGATGTCCCTTCGAGACCGCGTCCGACGCCCGCCTTCATGCAGGTCCGCCCAATCCGTTCGATGTCTCCGTCGCGAATTTCTGGGAGAGCAAAAACACCTGTACCATCGTGCCGGTCGTGAACACCTGCACGACGGCGCCGGTGGTCGGCTCCACTTCGGCAGTGGCTTCACGCACGTCCACGCCGGTGATTCGCTTGATCTCTTCTCGGAGCGTGTCGGAAGCGCTGTGAAATAATTGCCGATGAAATTCCTGCACCTTCGCGGCGCCTTCCGGGCTTCGTGCCATCGCCTGCTCGGCCGGCGACAATGCGCCATGCAACGTGACCACCAGCGTGTCCCCGCTGAGCACCACGCTCACCGCTTTGGGCACGTGGCCCGTCCGTTTCTTCTGGAAAAAAGTCGCCGCGTCAGCTATTTGTTGTGCCATCGTTGGAGTGTATTTCAGCATCGTGTACATTTCTGGCGGTTAATGCCGCCCGATATCGTCTAAAAAATGGAGGTTGGCCGGCAAATCCCGCGACTTGCCGGCCCAACCTCTCGGGTTGTTGTTCAGTATGAAACCGCGAGGTCGTTTTCGACCTTAGTCACGCCGGGTTCCCGCCGCGGTTCCTCCATCATGTCTTTCTTCAGTTGCGCATCCGGTTTCATTTCAGGACCTGTCTTCGCCGCAGGCGAAAAAAAGCCGACGTGATTAAACACCCGGAAGGCGTTCAATCACGTCGGCTTACTCCGCAACCGGCCCCCCGGCGATCCGGGGTGCCTTTCATTTAGTCCACCGACGAACTGTATTTATTCATCTTGCAGGGCTCATTAACTCCCGCATCGCTCTATAGCCTAGAACCCTGACACGGAAATAGCAACGCGAAATATCGAATGTTCCCAAAAATAGCCAAAATACGCCGCGCTTTCCGTAATCGCCAAAGAGCCTGTTCAACCGACTCCCCCGATGCCCGATTCAGAAGCCTTATCTTGTCTTAATATCGCGGAACGGTGGTGACTCGGCCAGGGTGAACAACACGATCTCTTCGCCGGTCAACGTGCTGATGTCGTGATGCAGGCTCAGCACTTTCACGCCGGTGATCTCCTGAACCATCGCCTCCATGATGGGGCGCGCGGTCTCGATCAAATGACTCCGCACCTGCTTGAGCAGGTCTCTGCCTTTCTCGGGCTGGAGCGTCTTGACCAGATGCTGTTCCGCGGCGGTCAAAACGCCTTTGAGGCGGACGACAACCAGATCACCGATCAGGTTAACGTGAACGTCCTTGGGACCCCGCCCCATGTATTCCCGTTCGAAGCGGATCATACCTTCCGAAATCGCACTTTCGATTTCGCCCTGAGTCTTCATCAGAATGGATAGTATACCAGATATTTTGGCAAAGTCCTTGCTAAGCCGGTCAGGAAGCGTATAATGGTTACCCGTGGAGCTTTAGATGAGTCAGCTCCCGGGAAAATATCGAAGTCCTCGGATGACTAAATAAAGGGTAATCCGGCCAACGGCCGGGAGACCCGTTAATGAGTAAGCCGACGCAATGGCACACCGCTGGTGTGGAATTGCGTCGGCTTTTTTTTGCTTCTCGGAGCATCCTTTCGCAAAGGAGATGCACCATGTTTATTGGCGTCGTCGGCTGGATGGTGTTGGGAATTATCGCTGGATTCGTCGCCACCAAGATGGTCAAGTTGCGAGGAGATGACCCTCGCATGGGCATCGCCATGGGCGCTATAGCGGCGGTAATTGGGGGGTGGCTTTACAGCATGATTAGCGGAACCGTGGTGACATCATTCAACCCGAGAAGTCTCTTGTTCGCCGCCATTGCGGCCGTCGTCGTGCTGGTGGCCTGGCACAGTTGGCGGTGGAAGTCGACCACGTGAGAAGGATTGACGGGCTTCAACGTTTGGAGCCCTTTTTGTCGCCGTGGTCGGAACTCTTCTGATCAACGGATTGATCGATCATTACAACCAGGGAGCGGTTATGCTGGTCCTATCGAGAAAGAACTGCGAATCGGTGGTCGTTGGAGATCCAGCCGGCCGCATCGAGGAAACATTAAAAGTCACCGTGCTTGAGATTGGCAAGGATAGAGTGCGGTTGGGCTTCGAGGCCGCCGACCATGTTCCTGTGCATCGTTGGGAAGTCTGGCATCGAATTCGCTCGAGCCTCCGCCCCGAGGGCGGGCCAATGGCCCCCCCGTCGGCTGTTGCCCAATGAAGCGCTGCATGCGACGAGCCGCGCCCCTGCCAAAAGGATTACAGGGCGAGTCAGAACTGGAGACAAGATGTCTATTGCCATGGAACGATTTGGATCAAGTGAACAACCATCGGAATCCCGCGCGTCGAGCGGATTGCGAAGCCTGGTGTTTCCCTATCGGCTGCAATGCCGCGCGTGCGGCTTTGAGCCCGTTGATGCGATCACTCCGCCGCCGCGTTGCCCAAAGTGTGCCGGCCATTCCTGGGAACGATTCGTATTTCCACGAAGCCTGCTGATGAACGCCGACCGATTCGCCAACGACAGTCCAGCATTTCCAGCGTCGTTCGCGAGAGCGCATGCAATCTGAGCGGAGATTGGATCTCTCAGACCCGTTGCCGCGCCGGAATTCGAAGATCCTTCTGAATTGGAGTCCGTCATGAATGCACAACGTATTCTCGGAATCGTCCTCCTGGTCGTCGGAGTCGCCTTGCTGATCACCGGGATGAACGCATCCCACTCGGCGGCAGATCAAATAAGCAATAGCTTCACCGGGAAATTCACCCACGAGACGGCCTGGTACATCTTCGGCGGCGGCGCGGCAGCCCTGTTGGGGCTGCTTCTGGTCCTGGTCGGCCCCCGCGGCAGGAACGCCTGACGCCCTTGGCTCCGCGCGACCGGAGCAGAATGCAAACGCCTGGACGGTAAAGGAGGAGCAGCAACATCAAAACCAATGAAATCGAAGGTTGGGTCGGTTTTGCGTTGCCGGATGCGTATTCGGCGATGTGTCTTCCGGAGGGATGACGCCGAAGCCAAAACGTATTCACGGCGACGGCAATTTTTGAAAGGATATTCTATGAAATTGGCATTGATTGCCCTTGGCGTGCTCAGCGCGGGCTTCGTTCTTGTGATTCTGGCTGCCTGCTCGACGGAATCACCCGGCGCCACGCAAACCTTGGGCGTTTACTCGACGAATGTTGACGCTTCACCCGACAAGGTGACCACTGCGGCCCAGAAAGCCGCGGCCGATCTCAAGCTGACGGACATCGTTGGCAACGGGACGAAGGTGGACGGCAAGGTGACCGCCAAGGATGCGCAAGGCGATATTGTGACCATCGACATCGAACAGGCCGGCGAGAGCGTCAGCAAGGTAACGATCCATGTCGGCGCAACCGGCGACGAAGCCCTCAGCAAACAGTTGATCGACGGAATCAAGAACCACCTGTCCTGGCTGTGAGCGAGGATATTGAAGCGAATACCAGTGCCGTCGTGCAGGTGTTTGTTCTGCTGAGCAGTTAACGCAATATCTGCACGGCCGCACTATTTTTCGCATACCGAAAGGATTCTTATGGGATTGATACTACTGATTCTCGTGGTCCTTCTTCTCGTCGGCGGACTGCCCCATTGGGGCTACAGCCGTAATTGGGGTTATGGCCCAAGCGGCGGCTTGGGACTTGTATTGCTCATTGTGGTCATCCTAATGCTCATGGGACGGCTGTAAAAGCTTCTGACCATCGATGGCTGCTTACCCCAAAACGACCCTTTTATTTTCGAGTGAATGATGAATCAAAGAAACGATCAAACAGTGGCGCACCAAGCCGCGGATGTCGTCGACCATGTTGCTGACGGCATCAGGTCGGCCGCTCACAGCGTCGGCGGAAGCGTCCGAAGCGCTGCTCACACGGCGCGCGAAGCCGCTGGCCGAGCCGCCGGCGCGGTGGGAGACACTTATCAAGAAGTTGGCCAATACGCCCGTGACTCCTTCGCCCGCACCCGCGCTCGGGCTCGATCCTGGGAAAACAGCTTCGAGTCTTCCGTTCGCGACAATCCCAAGACTTCCCTTCTTGTCGCTGCGGCGATCGGCGCGGTCATAGGCGCATGGTGGAAACGCAAATGAAGGTGAAACAATGAATCCCCCGCAAGATCAGGCTGCAACTCAGGCGGCCAACAAGGCTGCGGATGAACGCACAAATGCGATGAATAGAGCGGCCGACCAACGCGCACGCGCAGCGAACAAGGCGGCGGACCAGGCGGCCAATGCCGCTAACATGGCCAAGGATAAAGCGACAAATCTTGCGAACATGGCGGCCGACCAGATCGCCCGCGCCGCCAACAAGGCCCTGGATGAACGGAGCGGGCGCGCCACCTGACCGTAGATCGAAAATGATTAAACAACGGAGATTGCCATGAATCAATTTGACGGCGTCTTAAGGATGTATGCCGAAAGCGGGCTGCGGACGAGCGAGGATTGGACCGCTCTCGGTCGGGACATTCAAAGCGGAGCTAAGCCGCGATTGGATACGCCTCATCGCGGCGAACTCGTGCCGCTCTATAGTCGCGACCAGACTCGTCATCGACCGCGAGCGCGGCCCAAGCGAGATTAACAGCTAGCGCAGCGCGCCGTGCATATTCGCCCGGTCGAATGGGAAGTTATCGCAGTCATACACACACGCAATTCCACAACTCAGTATCGGATAGTACGCGGCCCTTTCCCGGCCGCAAGCGTTTTGACCAAGCGCTGCTCGGCCGCGGCCAAAACACTTTGGAGTCGGACGACAACCAGATCGTCGGTCAAATGTGCGCCAGCGTCTTTCGGTCCGCAGCCCATGTGTTCCTGCTAGAAGCGGCTCCTGCCCTCCGAAGCGACGCTATTGGTTTCGCCCTGAGTATTCACCAGAATAGATATAATACCGAATATTCCGACATTCTTCTCGCTTTCGCCGGTCGGAAGGTGTATCATGCATCGGTTGCGGAGCTATCCGTTTGTTAGCTTCCCGCGCAATATCGAAAGTCTTCGGATGACTAGATAAAGGGTATTCCGGCCAACGGCCGGGAGACCCGTTAACGAGTAGGCCGACGCAATTGAATCCCGATTACTCGGGATTCGGTTGCGTCGGCTTTTTTTGTTTCGCGGGGCGTCGTCGCTCAAGCGAAATGAAGGGAACGTTGACATGCTTTGGACTCTTGCACTCATATTTGTGGTGTTGTGGTTGCTCGGAATCATTACCTCGTACACGGCCGGTGGGTTGATCCACATCCTGCTGGTGGTGGCCTTGGTCGTTATTGTCATTCGTCTTGTCCAGGGACGCAGGCCCCTGACGTAGACCCTGATGTGCTCATTCGCTTTGATCGCGAGCCATACAGCCGCAATTGGGGAGACGCCTCGGCGATGGCGCACCGGTTCTGGAGATCTTGGTGAATTTGATGATCTTCAATTTCCTCCGTTACAGATGGTGAACCATCCATCCAGGAGATTCAAATGATTCGGCTTCTGGGCATGCTCGTTGTGCTATCAGTTATGGTCGCCGGCATTGGATATTACCGCGGCTGGTTTCATGCGGAATCACATGATGCCAATGGCAAGGGCTCTGTCACCTTGACGGTGGACAAGGACAAGCTCAACCAGGACAAGGCCAGCGCGGAGCAGCAGGTGCAGGATTTGAGACACAAATAAGCAAAACTGTCGATCGTCGGGATTCGGGTGCTATTCGATGATCGTTGGATATGAGCCGTGCAAAAGCACCTCGAACAACTCCGTCTCTTTTTTGGAGGCTTTTATGATTCACACGCGTCTTTTTTCTTTGTCCGTTATGTCGGCGCTCGCTCTGGCGATTTTCAGCGGTTGCGCGACCGATGCATTCAGCAACATCCCGGGGAATGCCACGCTCGCCAGTTCGGGCAACGATCATCTTTCCTACACGGCGCCGTCGTTTGGGAGGATCTGGGTGTACGATGCGACCAACGATCGCATTGATTATTCCGGTCCGATAGCAATGAATGAGGCGGTCAAAGTCGACCCGAACAGCAACTCGATCACGATCAACGGCCGCGTTGTCGCCGACACGTTGACCCCAGGCGTCCACCACCGCATTTACTTTGTGCCGGCACAGGATGCCTCGGCGTCGTAACCGTCCAACGCCTGCGGCGTAGTCGGGCTAGGTCATCTGCGGAATCCCGGCCGTAGGTCAGTCGCGCTCGTTGCCCCGTTAGAGCGCTTTCCGTTTCCGCGGTAGGACGATGGCTGCAATACGACGCAGCCGGCGCTTCAGGAGATCAGACATGAGACGAACCAAACTAAGCGTGAAGATGTTAATGGCTCCGATCGCTATGACCCTGTTGATGGGTTTCGCCGGTTGTGTCGGAGGCGTTGGCTATGTCGATGCAGGTCCCGAGTGGGATGGCGTCGTGGTTGTCGGTGGAGGACACGACCGAGGATACGACCGAGGCCACCCCCAGGCGTTTCGCGCCGAGGGCGGCCGGCCCGCGGCCGTCGGAAGCGCCAGAGGAAGGGCGTCGATGGGAGCGCGTGCTGGCGGACACGCGCCTTCGGGCGGCGATCATCGTAAATGATCCCCGCACGGAATCGAACGCCGCGGCTTGGAGCACCCGATCAGTCGAACAACGATCGCGAGAAGAAATCTATGAAAACCGGAACGCGCAGAAATGTCGGATGGATTGCCGCCGGATTCCTGGCAGGCTCGGCCTTGCTGCTGACAAACGGATGCAATAGCACCACGAGTTCGCTGCCGGCCGCAACGTCGGTACAGACTTCGCCAGCGCCGGGCGAGGGCCAGCCGTTATTCGCCAGCGATGATGAGGCGGTGAGCGCAATGCTTGCGGCCGTCAAGGCCCAGGACCACGACCAGGTGCATCTCCTCCTTGGTCCGGCGTGGAAGGAACTGGTCTCCGGCGACAAGGTCGAGGACGCCAACGCTTTCAAGGAATTCGCCCAACGCGCGGCCGAGCGCACACGGCTGCAGAAGCAGGATGACACAACGTCCATCCTCTACGTCGGCAATGATGATTGGCCGTTCCCCATTCCGATAGTGAAAACGCCCGATGGGAAATGGTTCTTTGACACTGAAGCGGGCAAAACAGAGATCCTGGCTCGCCGGATCGGCGAAAACGAACTGGACACGATCGAGGTATGCCGCGAGTACGTCGAGGCGCAGCGGGAGTATGCCAGCAACGATCGCGACGGCAGCGATGTGCTCAAATTTGCTCAGAGGATCTTGAGCACGCCGGGAAATATGGACGGCTTATACTGGAGCGCAACCCCCGGCCAGGAGCAAAGCCCGCTGGGCCACTTTTTCGCGGCCGCCGCAACGCAAGGGTACGAGCAGACCACCGGCCATCCGCACCAGCCTTATCATGGATATCACTTTCGCGTGTTGAAGCGACAGGGCTCGGCGGCGCCGGGCGGGAAGTACGACTATGTGATCAACGGAAACATGATCGCCGGCTTCGCACTGGTAGCCTTCCCGGCAGACTATGAATCATCGGGGATCATGACGTTCATTGTGAACCAGAACGGGAAAGTCTACCAAAAGGACCTGGGCTCAGATACCGTTGAGCTGGCGCGGCAGATGACCGAGTACAACCCAGACAGCAGTTGGACGCTTGTAAAGGATTGACCCTCGTATGTGTTGGAATCCGCGACAGAAGGAGAATAATCGCCTGCGCTATCTGGCGTAAGCGAGCTTTGCAGCGGCGCTGAACTTTGCGATCCAGCAACTGAACCCCTGAGGCGTCGCACATGGTCATACCCCCCGCATCACCCGTTGCGGTACCCGCCGCCATTGATGCTTCGGCCAACCGCTCCGGTCACGAGTCGCCGGACGGTCTCACGAGCGAAGAGGCTCGTCGCCGTTCAGACCAGTTCGGCCCCAACTCCATGCCCGATACGTCATCGCATCCGACGCGAATGGCGATTGAGAAACTGTGGGCGCCGATCCCCTGGATGCTGGAAGCGGCGATCGTGCTCGAACTGGTGCTCGGCAAGTATATTGAAGCCGCGATCATCGCGATGCTCCTGTTGTTCAACGCCGCCCTTGGCTTCTTTCAGGAGGGACGTGCCCAGGCAACGCTCGCCGCCCTGAAGAAGCGGCTGGCGCTGACCGCCTCGGTCCGCCGCGACGGGCTGTGGAAAAACTGCCCTGCCGCCGACTTGGTGCCGGGCGACATCGTGAAGCTATCCCTCGGCGGCGTGGTTGCCGCCGATGTGCGCCTCGTCGAGGGGAACGTCCTGCTCGATCAATCCATGCTCACCGGCGAGTCGATGGGCGCCGAAGCCGGGCCGGGGTTCCAAACCTATGCCGGGGCGCTGGTGCGCCGCGGCGAGGCGGTGGCCCGGGTCACCGCGACGGGAAAGAACACCAAGTTCGGACGCACCGCGGAGCTGGTTCGCACCGCCCATGTCGTCAGTTCACAGCAAAAGGCCGTGCTGCGCGTGGTGCGCAATCTCGCGGTCTTCAACGGCATCCTGATCGTCGGTCTGGTAGCGTATGCCCTGGCCCATGCGATGCCGGTGAGAGAGATCGTCCCCCTGGTTTTAACGGCGGTCCTGGCGTCGATCCCGGTTGCGCTGCCGGCTACGTTTACGCTGGCCAGCGCTCTGGGGGCACGGGCATTGGCACGCCAGGGCGTCTTGCCAACCAGGCTCTCGGCCGTGGACGAAGCGGCCTCGATTGATGTGCTGTGCGCAGACAAAACCGGAACGCTCACGCGGAACCAACTCACGGTCACGGAGGTCCGCGCCATGCCGGGCTTCGACGAGTCGCACATCTTGATGATGGCGGCGCTGGCCAGCTCCGACGGTGGACAGGACCCCGTGGACGGGGCCGTTCGTTCCGCCGCGTCACAAAAAGTCGCTTCCGATCAGCCCAAGCTATCTCATTTCGTGCCGTTCGATCCTTCAACCAAGATGTCCGAAGCGACGGCGTTGGATGCGAACCATGTAACGATTCGCATTATCAAGGGCGCCTTCGCCGCCGTCGGCCCTCTCGCGGCCCCTTCACCCACCGCGCCGGCGGCGGCAAGTGATCTGGAGTCGAAGGGTTTTCGCGTGCTGGCTGTTGCGTCGGGACCGCCATCGGCGATGCAGCTCATGGGGTTGATCGCGCTCAGCGACCCGGCCCGCGAAGATTCCGCTGCCCTGGTCGCGGAACTGAAAACACTGGGCGTCCGTACGGTGATGGTGACAGGCGACGCCCCCGAAACGGCGGCAATTGTCGCCCACGCCGTCGGTCTCGATGGAGCGTTGTGCCCACCTGGGCCGATCCCAAGCGAAGTTCACCCCGAGGATTTCGCGGTCTTTGCCAGCGTCCTTCCTGAGGACAAATACAAACTGGTCAAGGCGTTCCAGCAAGGTGGCCACACGGTCGGCATGTGCGGCGACGGCGCTAACGACGCGCCCGCCCTGCGCCAGGCACAAATCGGGATCGCCGTATCGACCGCCACCGATGTCGCCAAGTCCGCCGCCGGCGTGGTGCTCACCGATCCAGGACTTGTCGGCATCGTTGCCTCGGTCAAGGAAGGACGCATCACGTTTCAGCGCATCCTGACCTACACGCTGAACTCCATGACCAAGAAGATCGTGCAGGTGCTGTTCCTGGGCATCGGCCTGATCATGACCGGGCACGCGATCCTCACTCCCATGCTGATGGTCATCGTGATGATGGTGGGTGACGTTCTGGGTATGTCGTTGACAACCGACAACGTCCGCCCGTCGCCACTGCCAAATAGCTGGCGCATCGGCAACCTCACCATCGCGGGCATCTTTATGGGCGTTTCCGAACTGGCGTTCTGCATCGGCGTTCTGGCACTCGGCCACTTCCGCTTAGGGCTGGGCATCGCAACGTTGCAGACGTTGGCGTTCTTCGTCTTGGTATGCGGAAATCAGGCAACCACCTATGCCGTGCGCGCCCGTCGGCGAATTTGGTCGTTACCCCGTCCCAGCCGCTGGCTCGTCTTATCGTCCGTCGCCGATCTGCTGATCGCTTCGGCACTGGCCGAGCGCGGCTGGCTCATGATGTCCCTGCCGCTTTGGGTGTTAAGCAGCGTGCTTGCCGGCGCAATCGCATTCGCCTTTGTCCTGGATTTGGTGAAGGTCTCCGTATTCAGTCGCCTAAAGATCGCATAGATTACCGGGAATCGAATCAACCTACAGGAACAAACCATGGGAATCGACCTAAGGGAACACGACCTCCAACCTCACGGCAACGGGCTGAAACCGCTCGACGCCAGCGATCCGCTGCTCCGCAAGATCGACGCCTATTGGCGTGCCGCCAATTATCTGTCCGTCGGGCAGATATACCTTTACGATAATCCGCTGCTGAAGCGGCCGCTGACGCTGGCGGATGTGAAGCACATGCTGCTGGGACACTGGGGCACCACCCCCGGGCAGAACTTCATTTACGCGCACCTGAACCGGGTGATAAAGAAATACGACCTCGATATGATTTACGTCTCCGGCCCCGGCCATGGCGGCCCGGCCGTTGTCGGCAACACCTATCTTGAAGGCACCTACAGCGAGATCTATCCCGAAATCAGTCGCGATGAGGCCGGGCTTCGCAAGCTCTTTATTCAGTTTTCGTTTCCCGGCGGAATTCCCAGCCACGCATCGCCGGAGTGCCCCGGCTCAATCCACGAGGGCGGCGAGCTGGGCTATTCGCTCAGCCATTCCTTTGGGGCCGTGTTCGACAATCCTGATCTCATCGTCGCCTGCGTCGTCGGCGACGGCGAGGCGGAAACCGGACCGCTGGCCACGGCCTGGCATTCCAACAAGTTTCTCAATCCCGCCACCGACGGCGCGGTGCTGCCGATCCTGCATCTCAACGGCTACAAGATTTCCAACCCGACCATCCTGGCGCGCATCGAGCATGAAGAACTGGAACAGTTGCTCCGCGGCTACGGGTGGACGCCCTACTTCGTCGAGGGTCACGAGCCCGAGCTGATGCACAAGGCCATGGCCGCCACGCTCGACACCGCGATTGAGCAGATCAAAAAAATCCAGCAGGACGCGCGCGTCCACGGCAACTTGGTGCGCCCGCGCTGGCCGATGATCGTCCTCAATTCACCCAAGGGCTGGACGGGGCCGAAGATCGTCGATGGTCTTCAAGTTGAGGGAACCTTCCGTGCGCACCAGGTGCCGCTTTCCGACCCGGCCACGCATCCCGAACACCTCAAGCTGCTGGAAGACTGGCTGAGGAGCTATCGGCCGGCGGAACTCTTCGATGAACAGGGCCGCCTGAAACCGGAACTGGCCGAACTTGCGCCCAAGGGCCAGCGGCGCATGGGCGCCAACCCCCACGCCAACGGCGGCATTCTGCTCCGCGACCTGCGCCTGCCGGATTTCCGCGACTATGCCCAAGACGTGCCTTCGCCGGGGGCGCCCGGCATCGGCGATACACATGTGTTCGGGCGTTTCCTGCGCGATGTGGCCAAGCTCAACAACGAGCAGCGGAATTTCCGGGTCTTTGGCCCCGATGAAACCCTTTCCAACGGCCTGGAGGCCCTTTTTGAGGTGACCCAGCGCCAATGGGACGCCAGGACTCTGCCCAACGACGAATTTCTCTCCCCCGCCGGACGCGTGATGGAAATGCTCAGCGAGCACCAATGCGAAGGTTGGCTCGAGGGTTATCTGCTCACCGGGCGCCATGGACTGTTCAATTGCTACGAGGCCTTCATCCACATCGTCGATTCGATGTTCAACCAGCACGCCAAATGGTTGAAGGTCACGTCGGGCCTGCCGTGGCGGCGAAAGATCGCCTCGTTAAACTACCTGCTGGCCTCGCATGTCTGGCGTCAGGATCACAACGGCTTCACGCACCAGGATCCCGGTTTCATCGACCACATCGTGAACAAAAAAGCCGAGATCGTGCGCGTTTACCTTCCGCCCGATGCCAACTGCCTGTTGTCGGTGATGGACCACTGCCTGCGCAGCCGCCATTACGTCAACGTCGTGGTCGCGGGCAAACATCCGGCCCCGCAGTGGCTGACCATGGATGCCGCCCTCAAGCACTGCGCCAAGGGCATCGGCATCTGGTCGTGGGCCAGCAACGATCAGGACGCCGCCCCCGACGTGGTGATGGCCTGCTGCGGCGACGTGCCCACGTTGGAGACGCTCGCCGCCGTCTCCATTCTCCGCCAGCATCTGCCCGACCTGAAAATCCGCGTAGTCAACGTAGTGGACCTCATGAAGCTGCAACCGTATTCCGAGCACCCGCACGGATTGAGCGATACGGATTTCGACGAACTCTTCACCAAGGATAAGCACGTCATCTTCGCCTTTCATGCCTACCCGTGGTTGATCCACCGCCTGACCTACCGCCGAACCAACCACGACAACATCCACGTCCGCGGCTACAAGGAAGAGGGCACCATCACCACGCCCTTCGACATGACGGTGTTGAACGAACTGGACCGCTTTCATCTCGTGATGGACACCATCGACCGCCTGCCGCAGACCGGCGACAAAGGCGTCTACCTCAAGCAACAGCTTGAGGACAAGCTGATCGAGCACCGGGAATACATCCGCCGATACGGCCAGGACATGCCGGAAATCCGCAACTGGAAGTGGAGCAACCCCAGATGATTACTCAAAACGTCATTGAAACCGCGCAGGCGCTGGTCGCCGGCGACAAGGGCCTGCTGGCGATGGATGAAAGCAATCCAACCTGCAACAAACGATTTGCCGCGCATGGCATTCCCCAGACCGAGGAGGCCCGCCGCGCCTATCGCGAATTGATTCTGACCACGCCCGCTCTCGGCGAGTGCATTAGTGGCGTGATCCTCTACGACGAGACGATCCGCCAGCATAAAAAAGATGGCACTCCCTTTGTTAAAGTCATCACCGATGCCCGAATCATTCCCGGCATCAAAGTTGACGCCGGCGCCAAGGACATGCCCGGTTTTCCAGGCGAGAAGGTTACGGAAGGTTTGGATGGATTGGTTGCCCGCCTCCGGGAATATTCTCGCCTGGGCGCCCGATTCGCCAAGTGGCGGGCCGTGATTGCCATCGACGCCGGCATTCCCACTCCCGGTTGCATCGAGGCCAACGCACACGCGCTCGCCCGCTACGCCGCGATCTGCCAGGAGGCGGGACTGGTTCCGATCGTCGAGCCGGAAGTGCTCATGGACGGCGCCCATACCCTGGATCGTTGCTGCCAGGCAACGGACCAAGTCCTGCGGACGGTTTTCAGCCAGCTTCACACACAACGGGTGGCGCTGGAAGGCATGATCCTCAAACCCAACATGGTGCTGCCGGGATTGACCTGCCCCAAGCAAGACGCAGTGGACGAGGTGGCCGACGCCACGGTGAGGTGTCTCTTGCGAGCCGTCCCCGCCGCCGTTCCGGGGATTGCGTTCTTGTCGGGCGGCCAGTCCGGTGAACTGGCCTCGGCCCGTTTGAATGCCATGAATGTTAGATTCAAGTCTCGGCTGCCTTGGCCCTTAACTTTCTCATTTTCGCGTGCGATCCAGTACCCGGCGTTGGAAATCTGGTCGGGCCACGACGCGAATGTGAAGGCTGCCCAGCAGGCCCTGCTTCACCGGGCCAGGTGCAACCAGGCTGCGCGCCGTGGTGAATACAACGCCGCGATGGAAAAGGCATGAGCGTGGTGACAGGGATACCCGTGGCCAGTCCACCGGTTGGCGGAAGGAACCTGGACGCATCGAATGAAGGGGACGCCAAAACGCCTTCCGCCCGAACGCTCCGTGGTCTGGACGGGTTGAATTTTTTTCTGGCCAATGTCCAGGCGGGCGTCGGACCATTCCTGGCGATCTACCTGGCGGGATATGGGTGGAACGAGCAGCGGGTGGGCATTGCGCTCACCGTTGGCGGAATCGCCGGAATCCTCACCCAGATGCCGTCGGGCGCCCTGGTCGACCGCCTCCGATCCAAACGCGCCTTGATCGCCGCGGGGATCGTCGCGCTGGCCGTGGGTGCCTTGCTCATCTCGCTGATACCAACATTCTGGTCCGTGATGTCGGCCCAGGTCTTGATCGGCGGCATGTCGAGCATCTTCGGTCCGGCCATCTGTGCCGTTTCACTCGGCATCGTCGGACGCCGGTTGTTCGATCGCCGACAGGGACGTAACCTGGCTTTCAGCTCGACCGGCACCGTCGTCGCCGCCGTGTCGGTGGGCCTGCTTGGTCATTTCATCTCCAATCGCAGCATCTTTTTCTTCGTCCTCGTCTGTGCGATCCCCACCCTCCTCGCCCTTCTCTTCATCCGCCCCAATGAGATCGATTACGAGTTGGCGCGGGGCGGGAGCAAAGGCGAAACGGGTGCCAAACCTGCCGGCGCACGCGCATTGCTCCAGGATCGGCCGCTGCTCATCTTCCTCGTCTGCGCGGTGATGTTTCACTTCGCCAATGCTGCGATGCTGCCGCTCCTCGGCGAGATGCTGTCCAAGGGGCACGGCCGCAACTCGATGATGTTCATGTCGGCGTGTGTGGTGACCGCGCAGCTCCTCACCGCATTGGTCGCTCCCTGGTCGGGACACAGAGCGGGGTCATGGGGTAGAAAGCCGCTGCTGCTCCTCGCGTTCGGAGCGATGCCCCTTCGCGGCATTCTCTATACCCTCACCACCAAAGCCGTCGCGCTGGTCGCAATCGAGGTCCTGGATGGTTTTGCCGGGGGGATATTCGGCGTCGTCTCCGTCCTCGTGATCGCCGACCTCACGCAAGGCTCGGGCCGCTTCAATCTCACCCTCGGGGCCATCAGCACGGCGGTCGGCATTGGCGCTTCGCTCAGCCAGGTCATCGCAGGCTCCATCGTCCACCACTTTAGTTTCAACGCGGGCTTTCTGTTCCTTGCCGCGGTCGCGGCGGCCGCTTTCGGCATCCTCTACTGGTTTATGCCCGAGACGCGCGATCAACGATTTCTGAATCCAACCCAAGGAGTTCCAACCCGATGATCACCATCGTTCTGCTGACTTTGTCGAACGTCTTCATGACCTTCGCTTGGTATGGGCACTTGAAATACGGCCACAACTGGCCGCTCTGGAAAGCGATCCTGGTCTCCTGGGCAATCGCCCTGCTCGAATACTGCCTGGCGGTGCCGGCGAATCGCCTCGGTTATGGCCAGTTTTCGGGATTCCAGCTTAAGATCATTCAAGAGGTCGTCACGATCCTCGTCTTCATCGCCTTCGCCATCACGTTTCTCAAGGAGAGACTCGCGTGGAACTATCTCGTGGCGTTCGCCTTTCTCGGCGTGGCCGCGTTCTTTGCCTTTGCGTTCAAAGCCGCCGGACCGGCCGCCTGAATGACCGTGCCGGTGCCAGCCAGGAACTTCCCTATGCGAACGACGCCAAATAAATCCGAAACCGAGCCGGCGCCCTCGAAGCCGGGATCGAAGCCCTATATTGTGGAACGACCTTCGCCCGCTCGACAAGAATGGTTGAAATATTGAAATGATGCAGACCCCTGAACCAACTCCCGAAAAACCGTCGGAAACCGTGGCCGAGAAAGGGCCGCTGATCCTCACGGTCAATGGCGGATCGTCCAGCATCAAATTCGCCGTCTTTTCCTCCGCTTCACCTCCCAAGCGATTGTTCAGCGGGCAGGTCCAGCGCATCGGAACGCCAGCCGCCCGCCTGACGGCTACACGAGACAATGTTTCAGAACCCGAAACGCGGCCTGTTGTTGCCGCGACGTTCCATGCCGGCGTTCAAACCATCCTGGATTACCTGCGCCAGCGACTTGGCACATCAGCCATCGGTGCCATAGGACATCGCATCGTCCATGGTGGCGTGCATCTGCTCGACAACCAACTCGTGACCGCGGAGTTGATTGCCGAGCTTCGCCGAAACCAGCCGCTCGATCTCGCGCACCTCCCGCGCGAAATCGCCCTGGTCGAAGGTTTTCGCCAGGCATTTCCCGCCATTCCCCAGATCGCTTGCTTCGACACCGCCTTTCACCGAAACCTCCCGCTCGTTGCCCAACTGCTTCCCATCCCCCGCCGCTACCATGACGCCGGTGTGCGACGCTTCGGCTTCCACGGCCTGTCTTACACCTACCTGATGAGCCAACTCACCACCCTGGCCGGCCCCGAGGTTGCCAACGGCCGCATCATCCTCGCTCATCTCGGATCAGGCGCCAGCATGGCCGCGGTGCGTGGCGGCAAGCCGATCGATACCACCATGGCTTTCACCCCAACATCCGGATTGGTCATGGGGACCCGACCCGGCGATCTGGACCCAGGGCTGTTGGTCTATCTTATGACAGAACAAAAGCTCTCCACCGAAGCCATGGACAAGTTCATCTCCCGACAGTGCGGACTGCTGGGCGTCTCGGAGACCAGTTCCGACATGCGCGATCTTCTTGCCGCGCGCGCCGCCGATCCTCGCGCTGCCGAGGCCGTCGAGTTGTTCTGCTACCAAGCCAAAAAACATCTCTGTGCCCTGACGGCAACTCTCGGCGGCTTGGACACAATCGTCTTCGCCGGCGGCATCGGAGAACACGCGCCGGAAGTGCGCGCGGGGATCTGTGAAGGCTTGGATTTTCTGGGCCTGAAACTTGATGCGACCAGGAATGCCCGCGGATGCGACGTCATTTCCGCCGACGAAAGCCGCATCACGATTCGAATCATCCCAACCGATGAAGAAATCGTGATTGTCCGAATAGTGCGCTCGATCTTGCAACAATCCGGATCGCCGCAAGAGCGTTGAAACCGTATAGAGCGTTTTGCATCCGCCCGTAGCGTCCGCGTTGCGTTCCAAGGGGTCGGATGCAAGGAAGAGCGACGAAGCGGGTTAAATTTCGACCCGTTGAGGAGCGATGACGCCGCAGACGACCCCT
>Ga0187864_10001772_pt1 | contig 20025 bp, 14 predicted proteins | sample June2016WEW_11_4_FD_132985 | JGI IMG/M metagenome (GOLD analysis project Ga0187864, IMG submission 132985) | Peatland microbial communities from SPRUCE experiment site at the Marcell Experimental Forest, Minnesota, USA - June2016WEW_11_40 | ecosystem: Environmental > Terrestrial > Soil >...
AAATGAAAATGCGATGCTTAGTAGGGCGGCAAGGGTCATGGTGAATTTCATCATGGCGCCTAGCAATGCGTGCTTTTCGGACAAGCACAGATCAAGTCACCTAGACCCAACACATGTCAAGCACTTGAACCCGCTGATTCTTCAGTCGTTCATATATCTGAAGCTGTCCGTGGCGGGGCATCTTAATCTCTTTGTCGCGCGCACGAAGGGATCATTCTGGTCGGTAAGGCCTGCGAAGCCGTTGTTCCTTGCGGTTATATTGACGCAGCTGACCGCCACGATTATCACCGTTTACGGTATCCTGCTACCCGCCATGGGGTGGGAGTTAGCAGCCCTTGTCTGGGGATACGCACTGGCAGCCTTTGTCGTTACAGACTTCCTCAAGGTCGGATTCTACAGGCTACGCAAGTAGTGCGTTGATCTTTGAACTCTAAGAATTGGGCTCAAGCCAGAGGGGTGTTCTCATTTCTCAAACGATTCTGGATGCCTACTTCTTGGATCGACGTATTCTCAGGTTATTCACGCGAGTGGGGGTCCAATGATGAACACTTCTTTACGGAAAGAAATAGGGCATCGTCTGAGAAGGTGCTGGGGACTCTCCTTCCTTTCTGAATTTGGGTCTTTGTTTCTCAACTAACTTTTCGATCCGAATAAGTTCACTGTGGCCTTTGTTCAAAATTAATATCTGAAAAAGACGAGTACCCACTCTCTAGTTTCTTTCGAGTCTCGGGGGGAAAACGAAAGAATTCTTTCGAATCTCACGCTTTCGCTTTTAAACATCATAACTTATTTGACCAGCGTATACCTTTATGCTGAACAAGTATTACGAGTTTTCGCTGCTCTTCCTTAACTCCAGCCAGTTCTAAGATCCGCATGGCGGCCCTTCGTTGGCCCTAAGATCAGATTACTCGTCGTATCATAGTAGTAAATTGGGGGTTATCGTAGTATGAATCCCTCTTTGATTGGGTCGTCTGGAGCGACTAGGAACTCGTGTTTCCCCGTGATCCAAGCGCTGCCTTCAACTCGCGGAATGATGGCGTCGTATTGACCGAATTTCGTTGACTCAACAACGGTTCCGGTGAACCGTGTATCGATTATGCTCTCAACGATGAAGGGCTCATTCCTCTTTAGTTGTCCACGTGCGTACTCTAATGCGAGTCTTGCGCTCACACCCGTGCCAGTCGGCGACCGGTCTACTTCGCCCTCGGCAAATATGCATACGTTTCGTGAATGCGCGTCGGTTGAGTGTGGTGGCCCGACTATAATCGTGCCATATAGGAATGAGAGGTCGTCTTCGTAAGGGTGGCGTATTGGATGCGATTTCATTACGGCCCGTTTCACCGCCATACCGCGATGGATCAAGGTCCTGAAATCACGTGGGATAAGCTCCACCCTTAGGTCATTAGCTTGAACGAAAGCGTAGAAGGCACCGCCGAACGCAATGTCGTATCGTAACATTCCGATGTCTGGGACTTCGACAGTTTGGTCTAGGGCGTATGAGAATGAGGGAACGTTCTCAAACGCAACCTTCCTAACGCGATCCCCCTCCAACGTAGCGCGTGCTGTCACGCGTCCCGCAGGTGTATCCAGCTTCACGATTTCCCTCCGCTGGAGCATCTTCGTTTCCAGCGCGACCGTGACCAAGGCGATGATGCCATGGCCGCACATCGTACTCCATCCCTCATTATGCATGAATAATACACCAAGGTCCCCGTCTTCAGTTACAGGGTCGGTGGCTAGTGCCCCGTACATGTCCGCGTGACCACGGGGTTCAAACATCAAGGTTCGACGAAGACCCTCCAAATGCTCACGAGCAAAGCGACGCTTTTCAAGAATCGTTCCGCCGGGAATCGGCCCGACACCATCCGTGACAACTCGCAACGGCTCCCCTGCAGCATGTGCGTCCACCGTCCGAATCTTCGTCCAATCGTTCGCAGACCAATTCCTCAAGGCAATCATCGCCGTGCCGCATAGAAGCAATGCCATTATTGAGGTTAATTTCGACCTCTTTTGACAACCAACTTGAAAATGAATTTGGGGTGATCTTGGAGCATTCATTTGAAACGCGCTATTACGATAGAATAGAGATTTGGGGGGAGGGTAAGTACCGAATATCTTCTTATTTACCGCGTTTACGAAATTTCTTTCAGGCGGTAGCTATCACGGGTAACGAATTTCTATGACATTCAGCAAAGAAAGCTCTGACACGAACTGCTGGTATGATGCGCAGATCTCAATGCGGGATGGAGTCAAGCTTGCCGCGAACCTGTATTTTCCTAAAGGAAAAGAAGAACGTTTCCCGGTCATTCTCAATGTAACTCCGTACGGCAAAGACAGTATCTTCAGAACCGAAGTGCGGTCAATGTTCCGAAGTTTCGCAAGAGCAGGGTACGCTGTTGCTCATGTTGACGTAAGAGGTCGAGGGAATTCTGAGGGAGAGTTTACCCCGTATTTTCAAGAAATCAATGACGGCCATGATTGTATTGAGTGGATCGGGCAGCAGGAGTGGAGTACGGGAAAGGTAGGTACGATTGGTCGTTCATACGGAGGATGTGCTCAACTCTATCCGATGCGTCACGGGTCGAAGTACCATAAAGCTGCGTTTGTAATGTGTTCTCCTTCTATCCATCCATTCCATGACTGCACCGTGTACACAAATGGGACATTTATGCCGCTTATGATAAGTTGGGCCATGCTCCTGTCTGGCCGAACGTTGAAAGAAGAGATCTACGACCAAGAAGTTGATTGGGATGCTATACATAACATTCGACCGCTCAAGAGTATCGCGAAGCGGCTAGGTCTTCGCAAAGATCCCTACGCCCTGTTTTATTCGCATGAGACTTACGACGATTTTCTTAGGTCAGTCTGGAGTGATGATATGATCTCGCGCATGAAGGTGCCATGCTATTTTGTTTCAGGCTGGTACGATGATAGTCTGAAGGGAGCGTTGGATCACTTCCCAGCGTTAACGAAGCATCCGGACAAGAAGTTCCGCAGTAAACATAAGTTATTGATAGGGCCATGGCCGCATGCCCTGTCGGCTCCGTTCAATAGGTCAGGAAAACTTGGGGACTTCGATTATGGTCCACAGTCGGTTGTACCTCTAGACAAAGAAGCCATGCGATGGTTCGACTACTGGCTCAAAGGAATCAACAATGGCATCATGAAGGAACCGAAGGTTAGGCTGTTTTTGATGGGAAAAAATCGATGGATATCCTCGAACGAGTTCCCTCTTTCGTCGACAAGGAGGCTCCGCTTGTTTCTGTCTGCTGAAGGCCCCTCTATCAGCCTTTTTGGACATGGCAGACTAGTTGATGATAATCATGTCTTGTCGAAATTTTCAAAATCTACTTTCACTTATGACCCGGCTAATGCTGCACCCAGTGCCTTTTCTAAGGGAGTGTTTCAAAACGGTACCAACGAGGATTTGAGGCCAATCCAACGGCGTGATGATGTTCTGGTCTTCACCTCGGCTCCACTAGAGAAACCGCTGAATGTGTTGGGCGAAGTGTATGCGAAACTCTTTGCGAGCACATCTGCTGTCGACACGGACTTTATAACGAGACTTTCTGATGTCCATCCAAATGGATACGCGCAACGACTATGCCAAGGAGTCTCAAGACTGCGGTATCGGGAAGGATACGAGCACATTAAACTCGTAAAACCCAACACTATAGTCACCGTTGATTTGGATATGTGGGCAACAGGTCAACAATTTCAGAAAGGGCATCGAGTTCGTCTTGAGGTAACCTCAAGCGCATTGCCATGGGTCGCGCCTAACTACAATACAGGATTAAGCCTCTGGGACGAGAAAGAGCCCATCGTTGCAACACAGACGATATATCACTCAAAGAGATTTCCGTCCTGCGTTCTCCTGCCAGAGATAATGAATCCGAAATTTGTTGAGGCGTGGACCGAGAGCAGATGGGAATCGCTTTTACATCATCAACATTAACCCTGCCCATTGTTAAATGAACCCACGAAATGGTGGGGCCGTTGGGCTTTATTGCATTAATGCAATATGGTGATTTCTGTATCGCCTTAAAATTAGGCGTTCGGGGTTTCGTTAAAGTTCGTGTTTAATGCGACCGCGGGCTCTCTCTCATCATTTACTCTTTCTGTGCTCATCGTAAACGCTTCTCAAGAATTCAATTCCTCTATCACAGTATGAGTTGCATATCCTATCGGGCGGTGTCTTTGTCATGCTCGTAAATGGCCTGGACTGTCTGTTGAATCTGACCTGCCTCGTATTGGGGGTATATTCCCGATCGAAGCACTTGCAGATAGAGCTGTCCAACTTCTTTAGGTTCCTTTGACGCATGCTGAGATAGGTATTCAACGAAAAATGTTGTCTCACAATCTGCACGAAAGTAACTTGCAGCAAGCAATAACCGTTCAAGCGACTCTGAATCGATCTGTTGAATCAAGGAGAGCCACTTAGCCGTATCTGCTATAACTTTTCTATACTTCTCGTCGCCTTGTTTCAGAGCGAGTATCTGAATCAGTCGTCTCCAAAGAGGTTTTACTACAATCAGAGAGAAAGCACAATCGATCGTTAGAGTCCGCGATTGGGACGCTGAAAAATTACAGGATGAGATCGATCAGATTCCTTGGATGGGAACGAAAACTGCGAGGTTAGCTGTCCGTTGGATTCATGAATTGATGTCAGATTACGTAACAATTGACATGTCAAATTCGAAAGTGCCGGTGGACACTCTTCTCTACCGGGTTGCTGCAAGACTGGGGATAATTGACCCGGAATCAGATACCTATTCCGGGGCCAATTCACCTGCTGACAAGATGATACAGCAGTTCGCTCGAAGAACATTTCCGAAATACCCTTTCGCATAGATGAGCCGATGTGGCGCATGGACCGTCGGCCACAAGATGGAGGCCCCTGCTTTCCAACAAATCCGAGCTGCAAAGGGTGCCTCTTTGAGGCTTTTTGCCCAAAACTGAGCGGAAGTTCTGCCCCTTCGCCCGCTGGAGTTAGGATCGGAAACCCGCGATAAGGAATTAAGTCATTTTTCTGAATATCCTTCAAAAATTCGCGAAATCTACGCCTTACACTCTTCGACTTTCCTATAAGCAGAATTCCCGCACCATCTATTCCATTCAATCTCTGCAGTCCTGTAGTTGTAATCGATGATCGACAGGAATTCGCAAGTCGAGATCGTTTCATTACAGCTAATGAAGTTAAACTAGGCGACTTCTCGACACCAGCATGACGAAATCGGCTTGAGGAATATCTCTCAAAGAAGAGTCGACCAGGATACATTGGAATGATTGGCAGTAAAGCGAAGGTGGCACCCGTCTTCTCTCACCTGAAGCAACAAGGAGTTTCTGAGGAGCTGCTGGCAAATGTCATCGCACCCATAGGTCTTGACATTGGAGCGAAAACACCTGCTGAAATTGCAATCAGCATAATGGCGGAGATCGTCGCGTACGAATACCAGAGAACTCCAGAACAAGCCACGAGTAAGAACGAAGATACAAGCAATGAAGGTAGAGGATAGGATGGAGGCGACACTTTGGGAATGGGTTACGCGGTACAGGCAGCAGTTTAGCACATGATGTATGCGTATTCTTCCTTCAACGTAGAATACTTACTTTTGTAAATCTCTTCGTCTTATAGAAGAAAACCGTAGGCTAAGGGATCGGTTTCATCGAAAATTAGTCGTTGAAACCCTGTAATGTAGGCAGATCCAGTGATTTGAGGAACGATAGCATCATATCCATTAATTCTTGTCTCCGCCAGAATTCGCCCGATAAACTTGGTTCGAAGGATACTTTCGTTAATGAAAGCTTCTCCGACTTGAAGTTGCCCTTTAGAGTGGAGTAACGCCATTTTTGCGCACGTGCCTGTTCCACACGGCGACCTGTCAATTTGTCCTCGTCCAAATACATCGACGTTCTGTGCGTGGGCCCCTTTACTCTTGGGTGGTCCAGCAAAATCTACATGCTCTACCCAATTTATGTGTGGAAGGTTTGGATGGACCACTTTCTCGTGTGTGCTTATGATCTTCTTGATTCTCGTATACAGCTCAACAAGGACCTGTATGTTGTTAGGTTCTAGCTCAACGCCAAGCTCTTGAGCATTAACGTGTGCGAAAAAGTCCCCGCCGAAAAGCAGATCAACGTGTATGACTTTGTCATCTAGAGAGATTTCTATCGTACGCAACCTGAATGAGGGGACGTTTTCAAAGCTTACTGCCTCAACGCGCTCTCCGTCACACTTTACCTTAGCCTTCACAACTCCAGCAGAAGTGTCTATCAAGATTTCCTCTTTCGGTTTGATGATCTTTGTTTGAATGGCGCAGGTGATCAAACCAATGAGACCGTGGCCGCACATGTCCAAATATCCTCCGTTGTGCATCCAGAATGCTCCGAGATCACAACTCGTTCGTTTTGGCGGACAGAGAACCGCTCCGAACATATCTTTGTGTCCACGCGGTTCTTCCAGCAAGAAGCGTCTGAACCAGTCATGGTTTGTCTGCATGTCGCTCTTCATTTCGGTGATCGTTTCACCTCGCAACGGAAAATCAGTCACGATCCGAGTGGGTTCGCCTGCGGTATGCGTGTCAACAATCGAATATTCGCGCTTAGAGAGCTGCACTTATCTCATCGATTGCTAGGCTCCTGACAACTCTATTGAAGTTATCTAGAAGATGTCTAACCCAATAACGTTAGTCAGTCCTTTCGACTTAACTATATGCAAAGTGAATGTGTGATGTTCTTGAAACATTCATTTGAAACGCGCCATTACGATAGAATAGGGATTTGGGAGCAAGCGCAAAATACATTCTTGTTTACCGAGTTTACGAATATGATGCGCAGGTCCCAAATGCGAGGCAATGCGTTCACCTTGAGGTAATGTCAAGCGCATTGCCGTCGGTCGCTCCGAACAACAACACAGGATTGAGCCTCTGGGACGAGAAAGACTCTATTGTTGCGACACAGACGGTATATCCTTCAAAGAAATTTCCATCCTGCGTTCTCCTGCCAGAGATGACGAATCCGAAATTTGTTGATGCGTGGACCGACGGCAATCAAAGAACAGGATTGCATAATCACGACTTAATTACATGTATTCGCGCGAAAAGAAACGAATTGCAGTGGAATTCGGCTTGAAAGATCGACCCAAGGGATTCTGCGGTTAGGACTTGGCTTTTCCTCGACATGGGACGATCATCGGCTCATTCTTTTTTCTTGAAAAGAGAACGCAACAAAATGCTTTTAACGAGAACAGAAAGGTGTGTGCGTGTGTGCGAAGCATGCGAACAATCAGCATTTTCGCAGTATCAATCATCTTGCTTGTTGTAACTTCGACAGTACCTGCATTCGCACAATCGTCTACGGGTCAAGCTCTCGTAGTCGGCATGACTTCTTCGCCTGATGTCACCGATTTGAACCCCATTCGGAACGTAATTACTTACTATGTTGCTGAGACGTGGTTGTCTTTGGTTGGGTGGGACTCAAATGGCAGCTTCGTACCTCAACTCGCGTCATCTTGGACAGTATCGCCAGACGGCTCAGTTTACACGTTCTATTTGAGAGATGGACTCAAGTGGAGCGATGGACAACCTCTTACTTCTCAGGACGTTAATTTCACAGCTTATACTACAGCCCAACAGTCGTCGTTCTGGAACTTCTTCGAATATGGCCCAATCCTGGTTCCCGACAGCCACACTCCGACAGGATACACGATCATGCCTGGGGCGATAACGACCCCGAACTCCACAACTGTGATATTCCACCTTCCTGCGCCATCAGCCACATTTCTGAGCTCAGGAGGCTCTAATTGGATAATACCGGAACATGCATATGATGGATTCAATTTCACGACTCAAAATCCCGACTTGACGACTCTAGTCGGGTCCGGGCCCTTCATCCCTCGGAGCTACGTCGCTGGGAGCGAGCTTGACGAGGTGGCTAACCCCAACTATTACGGAGGCGCCCCGTCTTTTAGTGCGCTTCAGTTCAAGTACTTCCAGGACTCAACCGCTGCGGAACTCGCGCTTGAGAGTGGAAGCATAAACGTTCTAGAGTCTTTCCCGCCAACCGACGCTCAGGCTGTAAGCAAGTTCCCTGGAATAAGTCTTGGAACTCAAGAAGACCAGTCTAACATCTACCTGATTTTCAACATGAGTCCGAAGCTGTCAAGTAATGCGACAAACCCGGTTTCGAACGTGCTCGTACGAAAAGCTATCGCGATGGCGCTGGACCTCAACGACATTGTTAATTCATCGCTTGGCGCAGGCCATTACGTACTCGCCAACCAGATAGAGGTGCCCAATATGCTCTATGGCGGCCAGAAAGTCCAGAATGCCACCATACCAAAGCCTGAATACCCATACAACCCCACCGCTGCGGGGACGCTACTTGATCAGGCTGGCTTCACGGCAGGTGCCGGCGGAACACGATTTACGCTGACTTTGGTAGCTCCGTCAGGAGGAATCGGTAATGCAGGAACTGGACCCACCGTTAAGATGTTACAGCTGATTCAGAGTGAGTTGGGTCAGGTGGGAATCACAATGCAGATAATTCTTGATGATACGACCAGTTACGACAATGCTGTGTTCTCAGCTGCGCCCCCCAAGGCCTGGAACCTAGCGCTTGGCATTATATCGGAGTCAGCTGATGCTGACGTCGGACCCTTCTTCATGGTTGGCTCCCTAAGCGGGAACGCGGGAGCCGGAGGTTTTAATGTGGGCACATACAGCAATCCTGCGGTCAACCAGCTCCTCTTGGAGGAAGAAAATACGACCTCGCCGGCGCTGCGAATCCCGATAATTCAACGTATCGATGGAATAGTACACAACGATCTTCCGGTGCTAGAGCTGTACTACCAGGTGGAGGTCGTAGCGTATAGCTCCAATATCCAAGGCTTCCAGTGGGGACTGGGCGAGCCAGGATACGACTATTGGGGCAACCTGAAGGCCTCCTCGTTGGCTCAAGTATCCTTGGCGACATCATCGACAAGCAGCGCAAGTTCTAGCTCGGCGGCTCCATCGGGTGTTAGCAATTACGAGTCGCTCGCCGCCGTCGCAGTGGTGATAATCATCATTCTCGCCGCAGCAGTGTATGTCGTCTCCAAGAGAGGAAAGCGGCCGGCGCAGTCGTCGGCGTCCGCGTCTTAGTGCCGCGTCGTGCTTTAGGTGCTGGGATGGTCCGTATTAGACGATGGGCCTTGCCAGCTACGTAGTTAAGCGAATAGTCGTCGCTATCGCGCTCGTCGTCTTGGTAGCGACGATAAACTTCGTAATCGTACACTTGACGCCGGGCGGCCCCACCACCGTTCTACTTACTAACCCACGAATAACTCCACCCCAAAGAGCCCAGATACTTGCGTCTTACGGATTGGACAAACCTCTGTACACGCAATATGTGCTGTATATCGTCGGTATGTTCTCGGGAAACTGGGGCGTCTCTTACTTCTACCTCGAACCCGCATACTACGTAATAGCGCAGAGAGTCGGCAACACGCTATTATTGATGGTCCCATCCTTGATCCTCACCATAATCGTAGGGATCCTGCTCGGGATCATGAGCGCAAGGAAACCGTTCTCACACTTCGACCGCTTTGTATCGTCGGCGGCGTTCTTCTTCTACGCGATGCCCGCGTTCTGGCTTGGATTTTGTCTCCTCACCGTCTTCGCCCTCGACTTACGAATGCTTCCCGCTGGAGGAATGACCTCTATTGCAGGAGGCGGTTCAATCACTGACCTTCTGTCCCACTTGGCTCTGCCCTTGGTAACCCTGGTGCTCGTCAACCTCGCCAATTTCTCGCTATTGACCCGAACGAGCATGATTGATGTCCTGGACCAGAATTACATAACAACCGCGCGGGGGAAAGGTCTTTCGGACCGGCTCATTTTCTATCGCCACGCTCTAAGAAATGCTCTTCTGCCCACAGTAACAATGACAGGACTTTTCGTTGGGTTCCTTCTTACGGGGGCGATACTTACAGAATCGGTTTTCAGCTGGCCGGGTTTGGGATTACTCACATTTCAGTCCATTCTTAACCGTGACTACCCCGTGATTCTCTCACTCTTCTTCATCTTCTCTGTCATGATCATTGCGTCGAACCTCGCGACCGACATAATCTACGGCTTCCTAGACCCGAGGGTCAGCTTTGGATAAAGGCAACGGACCAATGCAATTCGCGGGCGCCAGGGACTTTCTAGTTGCCTACTCAAGAAACAAGGGTGCTCTCGTCGGGCTTCTATATCTCATTGGGCTCTTGCTAGCGGCCCTGTTCGCCGGCTACATATTTTCCGTGAATCCCAACACTCCATACCTCAGCAGAACACTCCTCCCGCCCAGCCTTGCGTACCCCTTCGGCACCGACTACCTTGGCAGAGACCTACTCGAACTCATAATCTATGGAGCAAGAACCTCGCTAACCGTCGCGTTCGGCGCCGGGGTCCTGCTCGCCCTGATTGGCACCGTCAGCGGACTCGTGGCCGGTTACTTCGGCGGGGAAGTCGATGGTTTTATCATGCGAACGGCGGACATCTTTCTTACCCTACCGACGCTACCACTGATCTTGCTTGTAGCCGCTCTGGCAGGCCCAAGCCTCGTAAACATACTACTAATTATCGCACTCACGAGTTGGCCGGTGATGGCAAGAATTGTGAGGTCGAATGTTCTTGCCATGGCCAACCAAGAATTCATTCTGGTAGAGAGAGTCATGGGGGCAAGCGTCAAGCGTATTCTCTTTGACCACCTCCTTCCCAATCAAATGAGCCTGATCTTGGTCTATACATCACTCAGCATTCCAATAGTGATTCTCACCGAGGCGGCAATCGAGTTCCTCGGCCTAGCGCCAATTTCCATCAGCTGGGGCTTCTTGTTGAACATTGCACTCAGTTACTGGATACAAGGTGCCTGGTGGATGTCGTTCTTTCCAGGTTTCGCAATATTCTCCACGTCGCTAGCGTTCTATCTAATCAGCGAGGGCCTCAAAGAAGTGCTCACGCCCAAGCTAAAGAGAAAACGCGAATCGCTCGCAGTGCAGCTCGCGGGAAAGAAGTAAATCATGGAGAACGAATTACTGCGCGTCGAAGACTTGTCTGTCCGCTTCCATCTCGAGAGCGGCAAAGTGGACGCCGTCAACCATCTCTCATTCGGGGTTAAGAAAGGCTCCACGTTTGGAATAGTTGGAGAGTCGGGGTCGGGAAAAACAGTTACCGCCCTAACCGTCATGGGACTGCTGCCGAGCCCTCCGGGAAGAGTAGAATCGGGAAAGGTTCTGTTCAACGGAGAGAACCTGTTGGCCAAGTCGGCAAAAGAGATGCAAGACTACAGAGGAAAGAGAATTTCAATGATATACCAAGATCCCATGACCTCCCTCAACCCCGTCCTGCGTGTTGGGTTTCAAATCGCGGAAACCCTCATCGTACACAAAGGGATGATGAGACAGGAAGCGGAAAAAAAGGCCATTGAACTCATGACCGCCACGGGCATCTCAGAAGCCGAGAACCGTGCGAAAGCTTTCCCCCATCAGTTGAGCGGCGGAATGAGGCAGAGGGTTATGATCGCCATGGCACTAGCTACACACCCCGATTTACTGATAGCAGACGAACCCACTACCGCTCTCGATGTCATCACTCAGGCACAGATTATAGAGCTTCTAAAATCGCTCCAGAAGAACTTGAATATGTCCGTCATTTTGATCACTCACGACTTGGGGATAATTGCCGAATTCTGTCACGAAACGCTCGTCATGTACGCCGGCCACGGCATGGAATATGGGTCGGTAAAGAACATCTTCCTCGAGCCTCAGCACCCATACACAAAAGCACTGTTGAATTCCATCACCCGCATCGACACTGACGTGGAAAAACTTCCATCAATTCCCGGGGAAATACCTAACCTGGTTAACCCGCCGGCTGGTTGTCGATTTCACCCTAGATGTCCCTATGCCTTTGAAAAGTGCAAGATCGAGCCGCCGCCATACCCCCTAGAAGGCGGCAGGTTCTCCAAGTGTTGGCTCTCAGACTCTGGGAAGTTGGGAAAGTAACATGTCAGAACAATCGCTGCTCAGCGTTCAAGGGCTAACTAAGCATTTCAGCGTTTCCAGAGGTATAGGTGATTTCCTAGCCCGGCGCTCAAGAGTAGTCAGGGCAGTGGACGATGTCTCGTTCGAAATCCCCCAAGGCAAGACCCTGGGCTTAGTTGGTGAGAGTGGATGCGGAAAGACGACGATCGCGAAGATGGTGCTTGGAATATACAAGCCATCCGCTGGAGAAATATCATTCGAGGGCAGAAGTGTGCTTGGAAAACTTCCGCGTCCGCAACGGCGGGTCGTCCACCGCAATATTCAGGTTGTCTTCCAAGACCCGGCCGCGTCCCTAGACCCAAGAATGAAAGTGGGCCAGATTGTTGAGGAGCCTCTTCTGATTCACGACGAAGGCGACAAGAACTCACGAAAGGAAAGCGCCCTTCGGTTGCTTGATGCAGTCGGCCTCAGACGTGACCAATACGATCGATTCTCCCACGAACTCAGCGGCGGACAACAGCAACGCGTAGCCATAGCAAGAGCGCTTGCACCAAGACCTAAACTCGTTGTTCTCGACGAACCAGTATCGGCGCTCGACATGTCCGTACGTGCCCAAGTCCTTAACCTTCTGAAGGAACTGCAGAGCGCCTATAAGCTGACTTACCTCTTCATCTCCCACGATCTCAGCGTTGTGAGGTACGTTTGCGACCGCATAGCCGTAATGTACCTCGGTAGGATTGTCGAGGTCTGCGACAGACGCGAACTCTTCAGCAACCCACTACATCCCTACACTCGGGCACTACTGGACGCCGTGCCTATACCAGACCCAACAAAGCAAAAGCAGCGGGTTCCCCTTGCGGGGAGCATCCCAAGCCCCATGAACCTACCGACCGGATGCCGCTTCCACACCCGATGCCCCCGCGCGATGGACGTATGTTCGCAATCCGAGCCGGAGTTGCACGATATCTCAAACGGGCACTTCGTTTCTTGTTACCTCTACCCCACGAAATAACGAAAGCTTGTTTCTGGTTTCCGCCGACTCCGCTACGAAAGACCGTTTCGGAAATCTGCTCCTGTGATCCTGCTATGTCTTCCACCGAGCGGGTTTCCATGCGGGTGCGAACTTGGGCCTTGCTAGTATAGGGAAGATGAGTCGCGAGGGGTACTTGTTTGAATGATATACGGTCTGTTCTGCCTTGACAGGTACAGCCTCCGACCATGTACTCTTTCCTGTATTGAAGTTAGGCGCGTAGGAGGGATATGCGCTGGATGTTACTTCAAGCCTAACCCTGTGGCCTTTCTTGAATTGATGAGACGTGGCCGACATACTCACCCCAATCTTAACTATCTCATCAGGCTTTACCATATTGGCAGTTTCGAACCCAGCCCTATACCTCAACCTGCAAATGCCGTGCTGCAACCGCTGAGCGTAACCTCCTTCTCCAACATCAGACAGACGAGCGACAAAATCGGTGTCGGTAGCACTTGTACTCACGAATAGCTCGGCGGACAGCATTCCCACCACGTTCATCGGTTGCCGCAGTGGCTTCGATGTAAAGACCAACACATCCTTCCTGCGTTGAATGTATCTGAGGTCCTCGTTCGTGCCGTTCTGGAACGCCTCCTTCCAGAACGGCGTTGGGGCCGGGTTGGAAGGGTCATATGTGAACGTAGACTTTTCCGACGTGCCTTGATTCTTGCCAAGCATTCCTTTGCCGGATAACGTGTTTGAGGGCCCGTTTGCCGTAAGATAGAGCATCGTCTCTGAGGTAGCAGGCGGGAACTTATCAAAGTCCATCCATTTGTTAACGCCCATGAGGAAAATTCTGACTGGCGGCTCTTGACCGATGCCGTTGTCGATCCCCTTGAGCCGGTAGTCGAACCACCGAACCGCCTCCATGTCGAGCGGAACGATGGAGTGTTTCCCGTAATCGAAGTCCCCTATCTTGCTGTCGTTATGAAATGGAGCGGACAGGGCATGGGCCCAAGGGCCGATAATCAACTTCTGGTTTTGTCTCACCTTTGGGTCCGGGTGCCTGCCCGTGAGAGCCGGAAAATGGTCCAGCGCCCCGCTTATGCTGTCGTCGAACCAGCCCGTGACAAAGTAGCAGGGGACAGACATCCTTTCGACCATGCTCTCTTCCCAAATGTGTTTGAAGAAACCGTCATAGGTTTCATGATCATAGATCACCGAGTAGATGTCGTCGCTAAGCCCGACCTTCGTTGCCCATTCTCTCATGGGGCGCACGTTCGCCCATGATTCCCAGTCAAAATTGCTGTCGTAGATCTCTTCTTTGTTCGTCTTTCCAGTAAGGAGCGTTTGCCACATTCTCATGATGGGCATGAAGACCCCAAAACCGTACGCAGTACAGTCGTGAAATGGATGCATCGATGGTGCGCATTCAACGAATGCCGCCTTGTGGTACTTGGACCCGAGGCGCATCGGATACAGCTGCGCTATTCCACCGTAGGACTTCCCAAAAGTGCCAACCATCCCGTTGGACCAGGATTGAGTGCCACACCATTCGAGAGTATCATAGCCATCCTCTATCTCTTGGAAGAATGGTGTGAATGTTCCCTCCGAGTTTCCCCTTCCCCGAACGTCGGCGTGCACAACCACGTACCCGGATCTTACGAAAGTCCAAATCATGTTTCTGACTGAGCTGCGGTACGCACTGTCCTTTACGTACGGAGTCACATTCAGCAGAACTGGAAACTTCTCCCCACGATTCGGAAAGTAGACGTTTGCGGAGAGCTTCACACTATCTTTCATCGGAATTTTGACATCATAAAGTACCTGTGGCCGCGACGCATGCGGCTCATTCCTTTGCATCCAGGTCTCTGACTTGCTCATTTCACCATTCATCCTATTGTCTTCTTGATTACGCGGAGAAAGTTTTCTCCTAGAATCTTCGAAATTTCTCCCTCAGAATAACCTTTCTTCAGGAGTGCGGCCGTGAAGTTCGGAACCTTTGTTATGTTCTCCAGGTCTTCGACGCATACCTCCTGACCCAACGGAAACAACTCCCCGAGGAATGCCTGATCTTCGGCACGACCGTAGTCTACATAATCCGACCCTATTCCAACGTGGTCTATTCCGACCAGGTCGATTACGTGCTCAAGATGCTTTACTACATCATCGATCACTGACGTCGCTGCCGAGGTGACAAATGGCTTCAGAAACGCGATACCAAGCACCCCTCCCTTGTCTGCAAGCGCCTGGATCTGTTTGTCGGTAATGTTTCGCCAAGGTACTTTGCCGGAGTCAAAGGGGCAGATGGCGCTGCATCCGGTGTGTGAAATTATGGGGGTCGACGTAGTCCGTTCGAGGGCGTCGTAGAAACTGCGCTCCGAGAGGTGGACAAGGTCAAGAAGCATGTGAAGCTTGTCAATTTCCTCAACAACGCTCTTTCCGAATTGAGTTAATCCGTAGTTCTCCTTCACACCCGCCCCGTGCCCCAGCTGGTTTGGTACGTTGTGGGTTAACGCCATCGACCGGACGCCGAGTTTGTAGAGGCAGCGAAGAGCTTCGAGGCTACCTTCAATCGCCTTACCGCCTTCTATTCCCAGTAGAATTGAGAATTTGCCTTCGCCGTGAGCAGCCTCCATCTCGGATCCGGAATCAGCTATCACGAATTTGCCGTTGCCCTCCGCTTCTTCGGCATACATTGCGTCAATAACTTCGAGTGACCTTTTCAGGGCGCCCGCGTACTCAGTAGCTAACCGGAAGCAGTCGCACTGCACCGTCATTATCGACCCATGCACACCGCCAGCCGCGAACCGTGGAAGGTGTATCTTGCCCATCACCCCTTTCTCACCACGCAATCTCCTCGGGTAGATGTCCATCAGTGGTACGTCCAAGTGAGCGTCGAACACAAAGTGTTTCGACTGAAAATTTTTCGCCCGATCAAAGTCTGAACTCGAGCCTGTTTTGATGTTGTCAGTTGTCAATTGTCATTCCAAGTTCAGTTCGACTGTTTCCTTCTGCCGATAAGTGCACCTATGCGCCATCATTTCTGGGACTAAGTCGTTACGTCGAAGAAGTTAGACCAATCCTAAAAGTGGGTTTCACTGGTGAAGCAACATATCAATTTCTCAAGATAAACCGAGCGACGGATTTAGAGTGGAGGCAGCTCCTTATAGGCCAGGGTTATGTCGATTCCGCGCTTACTGTAGTATGACTTCGAGATTACGTAGATTATGACGCCCGCTACGAAGCTGCCCGCAACCCACCCATACGCAAGTGGGTTTCCTCCCCATATAGCAGGGAATGCGAGGAACTGGTAGGTTATGTACACGAAGACGATCGTCATCAAGACCCCAGCGATGCTCAAGATGGCTTTAGATCGTCCCTTCTCGTTCTTCTGGGCGTAGATTACGGCTGCGATTCCTATGAAGACGAAGTAGACCATAGACGCGACTATGGCTCCAAACAGTGATTCCAAAGTACCGTAGAAGAACGTGGCGAGTGTAATCAAAACAATCGTTCCGACGAGTTCGATCAGCAACGCGATGGAAGGTGAATTGTACTTCGGGCTCACATATGAAATCTTCTCGGGCAGGAACCTGTCAAACGACTGGGCGAATAGGTATCGCGAGAGAACAATGATTCCATAAGCTAAACAAGCGACGTCCCATAGAATCCAGCCGATGCCAAGGAACCAGGCCACAGGAGTACTAGAGACACCCATCGCGAGTGTCCAGAAGTTGAACGTCCAATTGTATACCAGGTTTGCGTTGCCTAGTGCGCCATTGATGAATAGGAAACCCCCCGCATAGTACATAGCTGCGAACGCAGCGGTGACCGCTATGAGACTTACAAATGATGAAATCACAATATTGTACCGCAAGGCACTCTTACCCTTGATCTCGGAAGCAACGGCGGGTCCAGCGTTTAACCATGGATAGACCGTTATTGCGAAGAACGGCATCATGAAGATCGTTGCTCCGAAATTGAAAGTGGGGGTGGTGGCCGGCAAAGATACCGAAGTGTATGTAGCATTGGCGCCGATTGAGTTGAGGAAGCTCATGTAACCTTGCACTCCAGTCGTCCCTGCGGCGATGAGGGCGAAGATTCCGACAAAGATTGCAATGACCCCAATTATTACTGTAATCGCAACGACCTTGTAACCTAACTTAGGCTTCAGTACGTTGATCGCTATGATGACTGCATACACGACTGCTGCAATCGCCGCCTGTGCAGGCAGATTAGACCCGGGGACGCTACCTGGCAATGCGAGCTGAAGCATGTTTGAGTATCCAAGTGAAACTCCAACTGAACCAATCGCGACCGCCGTTGCTATCGCTATTAGGGCGAGATATGCTAAAGTCTCCAGCGTGTAGCCCATGAACGACAGCGGTCCTCCAAAGAACCCTCCGTACACACGTGATACCCACACGTAGTCTCCGCCGGTTCGACTGATTCTCGTGGTCATCATCGTGTAGACGACGATCTCTGGGATCGTTATTGCCCAAGCGATTATTGAACCGTAAACGAGGTTGACTCCCGACATTGATGAGAGCAGAACCGTACTATATCCGATGATTCCAAGGGCGGCGCCTCCTGACATGTTGCTTAAATTCAGGCACACCACGTCCAAAAGCGAGACGTCCCTGCGCAGGCCTGAAGCTTTTCTCACGAACGCCGTAACTGGCTGAGTTCCCATGATTTTTTTCGCCCACGCTGCGCCACGGTTGCTGATAACTAATTTAGCACCATCCCACTTATTGCAAATACAATATATGCAGACATTAAAAAAAACCACTGGACTGCAAAGTCTACAGGAACCTAAGGAATGTCGAAAGAATGGCCAGTGATTTGTATGAGCAGCTTGCAGATGCTCTGAACAGACTCCCAAACGGCTTCCCTCGAACAGATTCCGGAGTTGAGATCAGAATTCTCAAACTTATTTTCTCCCCTGAGGAGGCATCTCTGGCTTGTCAACTGGGAGGGGAGAGTCAACCGGTGGACGCAATAGCGAAACGCGTCGGGCTCGCGACAGAAGAAGCCGAAGCCAAACTCTCAAACATGGCTGGGAAGGGAATGGTGTTTCCATCGGAGAAAGATGGGAAGCGAGCATTCAGCCTGGCTCCTTTCATTGTCGGAATCCTGGAGAATACACTTGAAAGGAACATTCCCAGCAGGACATTCCCAGACAGGCTCAGCCCGACGGATCACATAGATGCCCACCAGCTAATCCACCTAGTTGAAGAGTACTTGGCGAACGGTGGAGCCGCCGGAATCATGAAACCGCAACCAGCCCTTCACCGGGTCGTCCCCGCACAAAAGGCTATAAAATCCGAATGGATCCTACCATACGATGACGTCGCCGAAATTCTACGTTCGGCGAAGAGCTTCGGACTCGGCGAATGCATTTGTCGTCTGCAAAGGGAACATGTCGGCGAACGCAAATGCGACTTTCCATTAAAAGTGTGCCTCTTCTTCTCACCATTGGAGGGCCAGCGATGCATGCCTGGGACTGCCGAAGCTACGAAGACCTTAGACACCATATCCAAGGAAGAGGCGCTTGAGGTGCTCGACAAGGCCGAACAAATCGGTCTTGTACATACTGTGAGTAACGTCATGAGGGGAGTTGGCTATGTCTGTAACTGTTGTGGATGTTGCTGCGAGATACTCCGAGGAATCACCGACTTCGGGATCAAAAACTCTGTAGCACAAGCCAATTACTTCTCAGTAATCGATCCCGACAAATGTAACGAATGCGGAATTTGCATCGAGAGATGTCAAGTGCACGCCATCTCCAACGAAAGTGGAGTAATGGTCGTGGACCGCGATAGGTGCATAGGATGTGGTTTATGTGTCACAGGCTGCCCGACGAAAGTCGCTAGACTGGAGCGAAAACCGGAAGCTGAGATGGTTCATCCTCCAGCTGACTTTGAAGAATGGGGACATGAACGCCTGCTAAACAGACGATGATTTTTTCCTAAGACACGTCTAACCATCATCGAAAGTCATTAATGTAATCTGACCACTCCTAGCTTTTTAGTAGGCAGTTCGCACAGAACCACAGAACCAGCCAATATCTTCGCGGTTGTGCAAAGGGGGTAGAACCTTTGAACGATTATGAATGGCAACTAGGATCGCCACCGGCCCCTACGTAGTGGCTTACACCGTAACCTTCCTAGAATGCACCTAGGCGTCTCCACTTTTTTCCGTGCTTTTCTCTGCCTAGCGGAAGCGCTGTCACTTTTCCCACGGTCCGTAAACAAAAAAATCCGTATCAGTCCCACAAATCGTGGGTTCAAATCCCATTGGCCCCACGACTGGTTCGAAGTTTAAGGGGAACAAGTCGACGGAACTACAAGAATACTGAGACGCGGCTGAAAAGGGCCTGATTAGGGATGCGGCTCGAACCTACGATATTCGTGGGCTCGTATTCCTCGGGGCCAACCACGCCTGACAACTTCAAGGCAGCGGCACCGTAGTCGACCGAGGTGGAACCCTCATAGGACCCACGAAGAGTAATCTGCTACGGCAATAAGCGAGGAGATTTGGCTCCGAGCGCATCCGTTGTGTTACCTCTTCAGCAGTACTATCATTTGTCAACAGCATCCTATGCGGGAAGACCAACCAGCAGAGTTGTATGTGCACCATGAGAAGTATACGGCTCACCGATGACGCCTGTCACCGTAAATGGGTAATTTCCCAGCGTTGTGACCGAGCTAATCGTTATGATAAGAGTAACGTTTGCGGACTGACCTAATGTGGGTATAATTCGGATTCATCTCTGGTGCACATCAAAATTGGTTCAGCCTAGTTGGCAGAAATCGAATGTTACGTGAATCTGGATGTTTCTTAGCGAATTATCCCTACGCGTAGCCATCATGATGAGAATGAATCAATACGATTAGTTCGCTCGTCTTTCTCGATCATTCCGTCTCTCAAACGAATAACCCGTTGAGTCACGGCCGCAACCTCAGGATTGTGCGTTACCAGAACGAAGGTCGTCCGCGAGTCTCGATTCATTTGCACAATCAAGTTAAGAATGTCCATCGTCGTT
>Ga0187864_10001773_pt1 | contig 20019 bp, 20 predicted proteins | sample June2016WEW_11_4_FD_132985 | JGI IMG/M metagenome (GOLD analysis project Ga0187864, IMG submission 132985) | Peatland microbial communities from SPRUCE experiment site at the Marcell Experimental Forest, Minnesota, USA - June2016WEW_11_40 | ecosystem: Environmental > Terrestrial > Soil >...
GTCAAACGTACACGGGACGCTACGAAACCTCGCTGATCGAGGAGTTCGAGAAGTTGTTGCCAGCGGAGCCGCCGTGGAAGGCAGTGGGCAGGTAGGCAGGTGGGCAGATGGGCAGGTGGGCAGGTGGGCAGATGGGCAGGTGGGCAGATGGGCAGGTCGGCAGGTGGTGGCGTAAGGTAGGAAGCACTAGGCGCTTCTGACTCCTGACTCCTGAATCCTGAATCCTGCTGTTCTCACACTTCAATCTCTCCGATACTTCCGACAATCCTGGCGGGCTGGTAGGGGAAGCGGCGGACATCCTGCTCGCGCGTGACACCGCTCAGGACGAGGATTGTTTCCATTGAGTATTGTGATAATTTGATTCAGTTGCAACAAGTCCCCGCGCTTGCGACTTCGACTATGGAGAATGAAATGGATTACACCTACGAAGATATTGCCAAAATGATTGACCACTCTCTGCTGAATCCGGTCATGACCGACGTAGAACTTGAACGGGGATGCCGCGAGGGGGTGGATTACAACTGCGCCAGTGTCTGCATCATGCCCTATTACTTGAAGCGATGCGCGGAGATACTGCGCGGCAGCACAGTCAAGCCCAGCACCACGATTGGCTTTCCGCACGGCGGGCATACGACAGCGATCAAGTTTGCGGAAGCGAAGCAGGCCCTCGAAGACGGCGGCGAAGAACTGGACATGGTCGTCAACATCAGCAAGGTGCTGAGCGGCGATTGGGCTTACGTACGCCAGGACCTCAAGGCCGTCATTGACCTCACTCACGCCCATGGCCGAAAAACCAAGGTAATCTTTGAGAACTGCTACCTTAAAGACGAGCACAAGATTCGCCTTTGCGAAATCTGCGGGGAGTTGGGGGCGGACTGGGTGAAGACATCGACCGGCTATGGCAGCGGGGGCGCGATGATCGAGGATCTAAGACTCATGCGAGCGCATTCGCCGGCGCACGTCCGGGTGAAGGCGGCGGGAGGCATCCGCGATCTTGACAAGCTGCTCGAGGTCCGAGCTCTAGGCGTTACGCGCGTCGGCGCCAGCCGGACCTCGGCCATCCTCGAGGAGTGCAAACGCCGGCTCGGCTAGGGGCAGGTGGCAAGAGCCAGTCAGAATGTAAAGGGTGAGGTTTAAAGGGTAAAGGGTAAAGCGCGGGTCGCTTCACACTTTAACCTTTATCCTTTAACCTTTTGACCGTTCGGCCCCAGGTACCTGGCGGCTGGTAACTGGCACCTACTTCTTCATCCGCTTGCGCTGCACCTCCAACGCCTCCGGCGCGCGCGTCGCCATCCACTGTTCATATTTACGGGCGAGCGTCTCGAGGTTTTTCCAGACGAGGGGATTCTTGCGAGCCTCGCGAAACGCGGGCGCCAGATGCCTGACTTTCTCCCACGCCAGCCACAGTTCCCCGGTGTTCTCGAAGAATAAATCTTCCTTGATGAGGCCGTGGTTGACCAAAGAAGCCGCCATATCCCAATAACTCACCGCCATGCGGAAAAGGGCGTTCTCCTCAGATCCCATTGGGCACTGCTTTTCGAATTCCTCCAACGAATCAGCACGAAACTTCCCGCTCAACCACTCGCGTGCCCGGCGCAACTTCTCTTCCCGGCGGAGTTCATAAAGGCGCAGCAGCAGCTCAGCATCGTAATTATCAGGACTCTCTCGCACATTAACCTCCCTCGACGTTTGTGCTTCCAGCGTTAGTCTTCGAATTGCCGTTTTCAAGTTTCGAGTCTCGAACCTCGAGGTTCGCCAAAAGCCTCCGAACCTCACTTTCGATCAAGTCACGCACGTCCCGAAAATACTCAAGACCCAGCGAGAAAGGATCAGGGATTTGCCACTTGATCAGTTGCCCTTTGAAATCCGCGGGGAGCCTGCATTTCACTCCGAACCCCATCTCCACCACGACGTCCATGTCGGATACAGGAACATCCTGCAAGCCTTTTGACCAGTGCCCCGCCAGTGTGATCCCTTTTTCGCCCAGGGCCGCGCGCGTGTCAAAGCTTATCACACCCAGCGGGTGAGTACCGGCGCTGAAAGCCTTTACTTTTCCGTTGCCGAGTTGGTTGGCCAGTGCCTCCGCCATCTGGCTGCGACAGGAGTTGCCGTAACAAACGAAGAGAATGCGCACTCAGTACCCTTTCACCCCTTCTGCCTTTACAAATTGATACCATAATTTCCGAAACCATGTCACTAATTCAAGCGGTGGTATAATCCTGGCCATCGAAAGGTCAAGGTGTGAATGCGTAGCAACCACCGGATGCAACCGGTTGGACTCACGGGAGGGCAGGGAGATACGCTCCCGAACCTGTGGCCCGGTGGGCAGCGACGTTGGCGCTCGCAACTCGCCCGGCGTGCTTCTTTAATTCCAGTCTTACTACTTACGTTCTCAACACCTCACGGATCGCACGTCAGCGGACAACAGCCGGGCGTGACCGCCAACATCAAGGTCACAGCCACGTCGGTGGCGGTCGACGTGATCGTGGCGGATAACAAGGGCCGCCACGTTGGTGGTCTTACCGCCAGTGATTTCCGAGTCTACGAAAACGACGTTCCGCAGAGGATTGATTCCTTCACTCCTCCAGCAGAGCCCGCCAAAGCGGCGCCAGTGGAAGTTCAGGGCGGCGCCCCGCCAATCGAATCGGACGCAACGCGCGCCCAGCAACCTCAGACGCGAGCGCAGGCGGCGCGGCAAGCCAGCGTGGGCCGGCAGAATCCTGACGAAATCGCTCCTCCCGCCGCGCCCGCGTCCGCTACGCACGGAGGCGGAGAGCGGGCTTCGGCCAACATCACTGCAGCCGAGAAGCTTGCCCATGTCCGCTTCATTACCATTGTCTTTGATATCGCAGACATCCAGGCGGGCAACTTGAAACGTGCCCGCGAGGCTGCGGAAAAATACTTGAAGACTCAGGTTGCCCCGGAAGACTTCGTGGCCATCTACCGGGTCGACAGCAGCCTGCACCTTGCGCAGCCGTTCACCCAAGACAAAGATCAGGCCGCCCGGGCCCTGAAGAAAATCAGCGAGCACGTAACCACAGGACTCTTCACTGCCCAGCAAAGGTTCGAAACGCAGGAGGAAATCGACGCCATCGTGAAGGCTTGTGCGAGCCAGGAGGGGGGCTTTGGAAGGGGAGCAACCCCTGGCGGCTGCGACCAGGGTGGCCTGAGGACGCTCCAAAACTACCTTTGGAACCTGAGCCTTATGCAGGCCCGGGCAGTGTTTGTTGCTCTGCGGGCAGTCGCTCAATCCTATGCCGATATCCCCGGACGCAAGAATGTGGTGGTCTTCTCTGAGGGGTTTATTCGTTCTCCGGAGGCACAAGCTCAACTCAGTTCAACTATTGACGCCGCCAATCGCGCCAATGTGGCCTTTTACATTATTGATGCTTCAGGGCTGACAGCACCTTACGGAGCGCGGAGTAATGTCATGGAGGTTACCGACAACGAGGAGGCCTTCGTCGCAGCCAATACGGGGCCCGCCTCCAATAAGTTCGACTGGATCGGACGCTTGGGGAAGAACAATGTTCACGACGATTTGCAGCAGCTTGCCACAGCTACAGGTGGAATACTGATCAAGAACCAGAACGATCTCCTGGCGGGACTTTCCCGGGTGGACGACGACTTGCGCGAGGCTTATACGCTCGTCTATCAGTCTGCGAACACAAATTATGACGGGTCGTTCCGGCACATCAGAGTAGAGGTTGCAAAGCAGCGCTACCACCTTCGTTACCGCCTCGGCTACTGGGCCATTCCGCCCGGCGAAGAAATGCTGATGAGCCCGGCCGCAGCCCAACTGCTCGCCGGCGTGGCGAGTGGCGAGCTGAGGTCGAACTTTGCTCCCGAATTGAACGGGACCGTGTTGCTCGCGCCAAACGGCCGCCTGGCAGCTCCGGTGCGCGTGACGCTCCCAGCCAAAGAGGTGAAGTTTGAAAAAGATCCGGACCGGGATGTCTATCATGGTGGAATCACGTTTCTGTTGCTGGCACGTGATTCGGCTGGGCACATCGCCTCCGCACACCAGCGCTTCATCAACCTCGAATTCGATTCCCGGCAGCTCGCGGAATTCCAGAAACAGATGCTTTCCATTGACGCGCGAATGGCGATTCCGAAACTGGAACCGTTAACGCTCGAAGTGATCCTCCAGTTTGCCGATGGATCCATCGCGATTGGAAAACAACCGGTGGCGCTGGCGGGCGGTTCCGCTGGGCTCGAACTCACCGGCCTGCTGCTGACGAACCGCGTACAGGCGAATGCCGGGACGCCCGATTCGGGCGATCCGCTGCGAGGGGAGGGATTTCAGCTCGAAGTGCCCGCCAAACCCCAATTCGCTCCTGGCGAGAAGCTTACAGCGTCTTTCGGCGCAGTGAGAGTGCCGCACGATGCCTCTTCCGGGAAGCCCAAGCTCAACCTTTCGTTCAACATTCGACAGGCGGACGAACTGCTGACCACTCTATCGCCCGAGCAAGCGGTTGGCGCCACGGGCCAAAATGTTTTGCTGGTGCTGAAGCAGATCGACCTGAGCTCCCTCGGCCCTGGTAGGTATACGCTGAAGGTAACCGCGGAGAGTTCCAGCGGTCAAGCGCCGGCAAGCCAATCGGCAGATTTCACCATCGTCCGCTCAGCCACAGGAGTGGAATCAGCGGCGCGGGGACTGGAAGCCTTCGTGCTGGGAAGTAACGAAAACCCGGCCGGCATTGTGCCACCCTCCCGACCAGGCCGTCCAACCGAAGGGCCTGGTGCGCTCTCGGTGCTCAATACACCCTTGAATGACTTGGCAAAAACGGCCCATGAACTCAAGGGAATGACGCCGTCCACGGCCCCAGACGAACTACCGCAAATCCTGAAGGGGCTGGGGGACAACGCCGAATCGTTTGTCCGCAATATTCCCAACACTGCTTCCACCGAGGGCATTCAGCAGCAGACTCTCGACAGCGAGAACGATTCTGTAACTCACGAGTTCCGCTATCTGGCCCTCACCAAGCCGGGGGCGCTCGTCGCGAGTCTGAACGAATTCCGCCAAGACTCCAGAGGCCACGAAGTGGAGGCGCAACGAACGATGAAGGGGTCTCCAATTGTGACCAGCGGCTTTGTGTCCATGCCGCTGCTTTTTCACCCTCAGTACCAGAGTGGGTCCGACTTCCGGCTTTTGGGGCGCCAAGCTATCGAGAAGCACGACACCTATGTGGTCGGCTTTGCACAACGCAGTGCGACGCCACTTTCCATCCACATGAACGCGGCTGGAAGTTGGGGAACCTTTCGGATCCAGGGAGTGGCATGGGTTGATACTGGTACCTACCAGATCCTCCGAATGAAGACTTGGCTGCTGCCGGGACAAACAAGATTGGCGGACGTCACCACGATCGTGGATTTCAACGAGGTCCACTTCAAGCACAATTCACTGGCATTCTGGCTGCCGAAGGATGTCGTGGTGGAGGTCGCCTGGAAAGGAAAGCTGTATGTGAACCACCACCACTACTCTGGCTACCGGTTCTTTAGTGTCGAAGCCGGAGAGAAGTCGCCGCGCAGTTGAGTCAAGCCCTCAGCTCTAAGCTCTCAGCCAGCATCTTCTTCTCTGCCGACACTGACGAGGTGCCGACGGCCGAAAGCTGCCCGCTGACGGCGGTGCGCCAATGGCTGTACGGCCCAATGACTCAATGGCTCAATTTCGCGATGAAGTAACGATGGACCGCTTCGTCGTCGGTCAGTTCGGGATGGAAGGTGGCGGCTAGGATGTTTCCCTGCTCGACGAGCACCGGCAGGCCGTCGCAACGCCCTAGCACCCTCACCATGTCACCTACCCGGCGGATGATCGGGGCTCGAATGAAGACCATCTCCATAGGGCGGGGCGAGAGCTCAGGGCATTCGCCTTGGCGCACGGAACTATCAACTTGCCTGCCGTATGCGTTGCGCTCGATGCTAATGTCGAGAAGGCCCAAACGCTCTTGCGTGGGATTCAGGACTTCCTTAGCCAGCAAAATGGCGCCCGCGCACGTCCCGAACACAGGTTGACCCGCCGCCACAAATTCGGCGATCGCCTGGCCCATGCCTTCCTTCGAGAAAAACTTCAGCATCGTGGTGCTCTCGCCCCCGGGCATGATCAGGCCGCTGACTTCGGCAAGCTGGGATGCATGCTTCACCAACGTATAAGGCGCGCCAATCCGCTCCAGCATCTTGGCGTGCATGGCAAAATCGCCTTGAATGGCGAGGACTCCAATGGGTTTGTGGCCGTTGTTCATGGTTAGTCGTCAGTTCTCAGTGGTCAGTTGTCAGTTGTCCGTAGTCCGTTACTGCGGCACGCTCCCTTCGCACGAGAGAAAGGCCCTCGCCCCCTTGGGGGAGAGGGTGGCACGCAGCCGGCGCTTTCACCAGCCGGGGCGGGCCGGGTGAGGGGGTCCACCGGCCGTACTTTGGCCCGTGCCGCCCACTTTGTTGTAGAATACCTTCATGGCTCAAACCCGGCAGTTTCTTGTGAACCTGATCTTTGACCCCGAATACCACGGCTACGTTGCCGACGTACCCCAACTCCCCGGCTGCATGTCGCAAGGAAAAACCGTTGAGGCGGCGCTCAAGAATGTCCGCAAGGCCATGGCCGCCTACGTTGGTTCACTACAGGGGCAACTGAGCCAGCTCAAACCTGAACATACTCCGTAGAGGAGGCCGGCTCCGGCAACGCGTCGCCCCGTTCCCACATGGCGGAGACGTGCAGATCCACAGCTTCGCGAATAAGCTGCAGCACTTCCTCCCGCGTCTCACCCACCACCGCGCAGCCGGGTAAGTCCGGCACGTAAGCACCGAAACTGCTCGCGCCCTTTTCGAGGATTACGACGTATCTCATCCCATTCACCAATGCGGCAAAGGCAGCAGCTTGGCTGCCGCACTCCAAGGCGCTTCGCGCAGCGTTACTGCCGACTGTTGACTGTCAACTGTCGACTGCCGTTCTACCACCCTCTTGTCTGCAGCAATTCCTTCGGATCAAGCTTGGCCACGTCCAGCCCGCGCATGGCTTCGCCGACTTCCGCCGAGCACTCGGCCACGACTTCCGGTTCATTGTAGTGCGTCGTAGCGCGGACAATCGCTTTGGCGCGCTTATCGGGGTCGGACGACTTGAAGATGCCGGAGCCGACGAACACCGCTTCGGCCCCCAATTGCATCACCAGCGAAGCATCGGCGGGAGTGGCGATCCCACCCGCGCTGAAATTGGGCACGGGCAGCTTGCCGTGCTCGCTCACCCACTTCACCAGGTCATAGGGCGCGCCGAGTTCTTTCGACTTGGCCATCAACTCTTCTTCCCGCAGCGTGGTGAGTTGGCGGATTTCGCTGGTGATGGCGCGCAGGTGGCGCACCGCTTCCACAATGTTACCGGAGCCCGCCTCGCCCTTGGTGCGGATCATGGCCGCACCTTCGCCGATGCGCCGCAGGGCCTCGCCCAGATTGCGCGCGCCGCACACGAAAGGCACCTTGTACGGCCATTTATTGATGTGATGTTCCTCGTCGGCGGGCGTCAGCACTTCGCTTTCATCGACGTAATCCACCCCCACCGCTTCGAGCACCTGCGCCTCCGCAAAATGCCCGATGCGCGCCTTGGCCATCACCGGAATCGTCACTCCGCTCATGATCTCTTTGATGATCTTGATCGACGCCATGCGCGCCACTCCGCCTTCCTTGCGGATGTCCGCCGGCACGCGCTCCAGCGCCATTACGGCCACCGCCCCAGCCTCCTCGGCGATCTTGGCCTGCTCAGTATTGGTCACGTCCATGATCACGCCGCCCTTGAGCATCTCCGCCAAGCCCACTTTCAGTTTCATTTGTTGATCGTATTCCCACATCGCTGACCTCCTTGAAACGTAGTCGAGAGTCGAGAGTCAAGAGTTGAGAGTCAAAAACCCGCAGCTCGACTCTCAGCTCTTGACTCTCGACTCTTGACTGCTCTTCACACCAACGCCACCCCGGAGCCCTCCGTCGAACGCTTTCGGCCTGTCTTGGCTCTGCGGATTTCCGCCTTAAACAGGTCGCCCAGAATACCGATTCCCTTTTCAATTTGCGCGTCGGTGGGGCCGGTGAAGCACAAACGCAGGGCATTGTGCTTCGGATTTTGGAAATAGAAATACTTCGAGGGCGCGAAGATTACGCCTCGCTCCCGAGCTTTCACCAGAATCTCCGACGTGTCGAGGTGCGCCGGCAACTCGACCCAGACGGACATCCCACCCTCAGGATAAACCACGCGGACAGCCCCGGGGAAGTGCCGCGTGGCGGCGCGCCGCAGGACCTCCAGCTTATGCTCGTAGACCTTGCAAATGCGCCGGATCCACTTATCGAGCCAGCCGCGCCTGCCAAGTTCCTCGATCACCGCCTGTCCCAGCAGGTTGGTGTGAAGATCAGCGCGCTGCTTGGCCCAGCGCAGGCGCTCGATCACCCGGCGTGAAGCCGCGATCCATCCCACCCGCAGACCTGGAAACCCCACCTTTGAGAAACTGTCGAGGTGAATCACCAGTCCGGCGGTGTCCAGAGCTTTCAAGGGGGGTAATTGCCTTCCGCTGTAGCGTAGCGCGCCGTAGATATCATCCTCGACCACCGGAACCTGGAAGCGCGCCGCAAGCTCCAACAACCTTTTCCGGGCCTCCAGCGGCATGGTGGCGCCCGTGGGGTTCTGGAAATTCGGGCTGCTGAGAATCAGCCTCACCTTGGTCTGCTCCAGCACCGCCGCCAGAAAGTCCAGGTCCAGCCCTGACGCCCTAACCGGAAGGCCGATCAAGCGGGCGCCGGGCGACTCGAAGACATTCCAAAGCCCCGTGTAGGTAGGGTTTTCGGAAACCACCGCGTCGCCGGGAGCAACCAAGGTGCGGCGAAGCAAATCGATGGACTGCTGGCAACCGTTGGTAATCACCAGTTCGTCCAATTCCACTGGAATGCCGTCACGGCGCAAGCGTGCTCGCAAGTAGTTCTTGAGCGGCAGGTAGCCGTCGCTCGAACCGTAGTGAAGCATCCTGGCGCCCTCACGGCGCAATACGGTATCGGTGGCGCGCCGCACCAAGTCGTGGGGCGCCATCTCGTCCGCGCCGTGGGCCGCGGCAAAAGAGATGATCCCCGCCTCGTAGGTGCTGGCCATCAACCGTCCCAGGGAATCGTCGCGCAGGTCCTCGGGAAAGTAACTCTCCCAGAACACATCGGCTCCTGCCGCACGAATGGGACGGGTAGTGGAGCGCACTGTTTCCGCCAGGCTCGTCACGTACGTTCCCCGGCCGACCGTCCCTTGGATCAGCCCTTCAGCCTCGAGTTCGGCGTAAGCGTTGCCAACCGTGGTGCGATGCACATCCAGACGCTTCGCCAACTCCCGGCTCGGTTCCAGCCGGTCTCCCGACTTCAACGCCCCCGAGACGATGCGCGCGCGCAACTGCTCGCGGATCTGCATGTAGAGCGGCTTGGGCAAACTGGAATCGAGGGTCACCAGCACGGCAGCCAAATCTCCTTTGTGGTGTTACCAGACCAGATTAGGCCATTCGTGACCCGATGTAAAGAGCCAACTGGGCCAAGTTGAGAACAGACCAAGAGCAAGGTGAGAAGAACAGGCAGTCGGCAGTAGGCAGGTGGGCAGGTCGGCAGTGGGCCGCCGGGGAAGTGCTGAACAGCCTGAGTCTGTCATCCTGAGCGAAGCGAAGGATCTCTGTAGTGTCACTTGCGCCGTCAGTTCCGGACAAACTGCGGAGATCCTTCGCTCCGCTCAGGATGACACGCGCTACAGCGCGCCTCGGAGAAAGGGGTTTGTTTCCCGTTCATCCCCAATTGTGGTTGACGAGCCGTGCCCGGGAAAAACCGGCGTTTCATCAGGGAAAATCAGCAGCCGGTTGTGAATGGAGTTCAGTATTTGTTCATAAGATCCGCCCCACAGATCCGTTCGACCGATGCTTTGCTGAAACAGTGTGTCGCCGCTGAAGATCTTTGGTTGCGGACTAGCAAGGTGAAGCGAGAGGCTGCCGGGAGAGTGCCCGGGGGTATGCAGGACTTCCAGGAGATGGGAACCGAAGTGCAGAGAGTCTCCCTCCTTCAGGAATTGATCCACCTTGACCACACCCGGGGGGAGCAGGCCCAACCATTCCGCCTGCACGGCGACGTTCTCGTAGAGCGGCAGATCGTCGGCGTGCATCAACACCGCCGCTCCGGTGGCGCGTTTCAATTCGGCAAGGCCTCCCACATGGTCGATGTGCGCGTGCGTGGCGACGATGTACTTGACGCGCAAATTATGCCTGGCCAGCACTTCCTGAACGCGGTCGGTCTCGTCCCCCGGATCAATGACCACGGCCTCGCCGGTCTTTTCGTCGCCCACAATGGAACAGTTACAAGCCAGCATGCCCACGGGGATAATCTCGTGAATCATCCTCAGTCATCCTTCCTTTCGCACTCAACCATTGTACCCGATCCAACGACTCCGCAGGGGCAACCCTTGTGGTTACCCAGGCCGGCCACATAGGCCTTCCCTACGACAATTGTAAAGCCACTTGACACACCGACTTCAGGTCTCTACGATGAAATAGCTATGGAAGTAGATTTGACGCCTGACCTTGAAGCTAGGTTGACCCGGCGTGCTGCCGAGCAGGGCCGCGATACTCGATCGCTCGTGAGGGAGGCACTGGAACGCTTTCTGGATTACGACGAATGGTTTGCGCGGGAAGTCGAGAAGGGATTAGCCGCCGCTGACCGAGGCGAACTCTCCGAACATGCGGACATCGGCAAACTCATCGACCAGCGTTATCCCGGCTGATGCGCATTCGCTGGACAGACCCTGCCGCTCGCGATCCTAGACACATTTGTGACTACATTCATGATCGGGACGCGCCGGCCGCGGCGCGTCGTGTGGCCCTTACCGTCTACCAAACCGTCGGCTCCCTGTCCCAGTTTCCCAATCGTAGCCGTCCCGGACGGAGGCCGAACACCCGCGAGTTAGTGTTTCCTGACCTGCCCTTCATTGCCATCTATCGAATCCGCGGGGATGTTGTTGAAGTCGTTCGCATTTTGCACGGCGCCCGGAAGTGGCCATAGGATTCGCGCGCCCCGCGCAGGCCTCGACGAATGACGCCGGGCTTCGATACCCTGCGGGTGGTTTGTTCTGAAGTTCGAAATCCGTTATGATGAAGTGTTCATGGCTTCCAAGACACATTCTCAGCGCGCCGCGGCGAAAGCGGCGAAAGGAACTGCCGTCGCGCAGGTGAAGGCTCCCCTCAACACCAGTGACGGTTTGAATAATCCCGACCTTTACATTAATCGCGAGCTGAGTTTGCTGGAATTCCAAGGCCGGGTTTTGGAAGAGGCCGCAGACGCGAGCAACCCGCTGCTGGAGCGAGTTAAATTCCTTGCCATCCTGACGTCGAACCTGGACGAATTCTTTATGGTTCGGGTGGCGGCATTGATGAAGCAAGTCGCCACCGGCACGGCAGAGGTCGGGCTCGACGGGCGGCCTCCGTCGGCACAGCTTGAGCTGATCAGGGAAAAGGTTCGCCAGATTACAACCCAAGCCCACGATCTTTGGCGAAAGGAAGTTCAACCGTGTTTAGAGGAACAAGGCATTTCTCTGGTTGACCTTTGCTGTCTGGCGGATGACGAGCGCGCGGCTTTGGACGCCTATTTTCAGCAGCACGTGTTTCCCGTCCTCACGCCCCTGGCCTTCGATCCCGGGCGGCCCTTCCCTCACATCTCAAATCGCAGCCTGAACCTCGCGGTGGTAGTCCGTGACCCAAAGGGGGAAGAGCACTTCGCGCGTGTCAAAGTTCCTGACATCCTGCCACAACTTGTTCCGATAACCTCCACTCGCGGAGAGTACGAGGCTCTCCCCGCAGCGGCCAAGGCGTTCAAGTTCGCCTGGCTCGAGCAACTGATCGCGGCAAACCTCGGCCTGCTGTTCCCCGGCATGGAGATCGTGGAGTCGTCGCCTTTTCGTGTGACGCGCGATGCGGAAGTGGCGATCCAGGAATTAGAGAGTGATGACCTGCTGGAAACCATCGAAGAGGCGATGCGGGAACGGCGGTTCCTCGACGTCGTACGGTTGGAAGTTGCGCAGGACATGCCGGACAAAATACTCGAAATCTTGACCAGCCAGATCGGAGTCAATGTTCAGGACGTGTATCGCGCCAGCGAGTCGCTGGGAATGGACCGGTTTATGGAATTCTATTCCCTCGACCGTCCTGACTTGAAGGATAAGCCCTTTGTGCCGATGACTCCCGCCAGCTTGGGCGCGGACTGCCAAGGCGATCTCTTCAGCCTGATCCGCCAGGAGGAATTCCTGCTTCACCACCCCTACGATTCGTTTCAGCCGGTGGTGGAGTTTGTGCGCCAGGCGGCGCGTGACCCGAACGTGCTCGCCATCAAGATGACCCTTTATCGTGTGGGCAGAAACTCGCCGATCGTGGCCGCGCTGCTGGACGCCGTCGAGCACGGCAAACAGGTTGCCGTGCTTATGGAATTGAAGGCTCGCTTCGACGAGGAAAGCAATATTGAATGGGCAAAGACTCTGGAAGACGCGGGAGTCCACGTCATCTACGGGATTGCCGGGATGAAGGTCCACAGCAAGATTGCGCTAGTGGTGCGACGCGAGGGCGACGTGATTCGCCGCTACGTGCATTTGGGCACCGGCAATTACAACTCCATCACGGCGCGTCTTTACACTGACCTGGCCCTGCTGACCTGCAACGAACAGATCGCTGCCGACGCCACCCACTTCTTTAATGCTCTAACAGGCTATGCGGCGCGCCAGGAACCGCAGAAGCTGCTCGTCGCTCCCGTCAATATGCGCGAGAAGCTGGTCGAAATGATTCGCCGGGAAATTGACCACCAAAAGGCGGGGCGGCCGGCGCGCCTGGTCTTCAAAGTGAACGCGATTGAAGACCCCGACATGATCCACCTGCTTTATCAGGCTTCGCAGGCGGGCGTTAAGGTGGATCTGCTGGCCCGGGGCATTTGCTGCCTTCGTCCTGGAGTGCCGGGCGTAAGTGACAACATCCGCGTGATCAGCATCGTGGGACGGTTCCTGGAGCACAGCCGGATTTACTATTTTCAAAACGGCGGAGCTGAGGAACTCTACCTGGGCAGCGCTGATCTGATGCACCGCAACCTGAGCCACCGAGTGGAAATCATCTTCCCGGTGGAATCCCCTCGCTGGGTCCGGCGCTTGAAAGAGATTCTCGACATCTACCTCTCTGACCAGGCCAAAGCGCGCCACTTGAAGTCGGACGGCAGTTATACCCGCAGCCCGAACCAGGAGGGCGCTCTCGCCGTCAATGCCCAAACATCGTTCATTGGCCTCACCCCCCAGGAAGATTCCAGCCAGGCTACGAGCGCTCCTCTGTGATAACTCAGGCCTTGCATGCAGATGATTCCCTGAGGTGAGGTTGGAGCGGTCATCCGTAGGTATTAACCCTTCGCATCGTTGACTACCCTTTGCCGCTCTTCTATACTCGACCCAAGGTGAGCATGGTGCGCGGTAACAAATGAAACTCGTCGTGGTAGGCGGGCAGGCTCGCAAGGTCGGCAAGACCTCGGTGATAGCCGGTTTGATTCGGGGGCTCAAGATGCTTGCTTGGACGGCAGTGAAGGTCAGCTATCACAGCCGCGAGGCCGACTCGCATGATGCGCCCTTGGCCGACGAGCTTCCGCCGCATCTCGATTTCTTGCTAAGCGAAGAACGCGACGCCCAGGGACACGGCGACACGTCGCTGTATCTGGCGGCGGGAGCGCGGCGCGCGTTGTGGTTGCGGGCTAGGGGCGACAGTTTGTCCCAAGCAGTGCCCAGCCTGCTCGACGCTCTGGCGGGCGATGAGCATGTGATCGTCGAAAGCAACACCCTGCTTGCCTTCCTCAAACCCGCTGTGTTTCTCATGGTAATTGACGAGTTGAGCCGGGACGTCAAGGCTTCAGCCCGGCGGTTCCTGGCGCGCGCCGATGCGTTGGTCAGCGTGCGGCCTCATCTTGAGCCCTCCGCCCGTCCGGCAACGTACCTGCACATTCCTGAAGACAAGCCTGTCTTTCCGGTCTCGGTGGGCGAGTGGTCGAATCCAGAACTGTACCGGTTCGTTAGCGAACGGCTCTCCTAGCTGTGGGGCGGCCCTTGTGGCCAGCCTCGGGCAACCACAAGGGTTGCCCCTACACAAGATCAAGAAAGGAGTTAGCATGGCAGCCTTGACCGAGGATGAAATCCGCAGGACGCTGATGAGCATGCCGGGGTGGTCCTACTCCGGCAATGCGATCCAGAAGAAGTTCACTTTCCAATCGTTTATGCCCGCCATCGCCTTTGTGAACAAAATCGCCGAAGCTGCTGAGCGGGCCAACCACCATCCGGACATTACCATCAATTACAGCCAGGTAAGCATCAGCCTTTCGACGCACAGCGAGGGCGGCGTGACGCAAAAGGACTCTCAACTTGCGAACGCGATCGACAAGATCTACGCGGCTGGAAATTGAGAAGTCAAGGAGACGAGAAGTCAAGAAGTTGAGGAGTTGAAAAGCTAACATGACATCCTCAACTTATCCACCCCCGAACTGCTTATCTTTACGAGTTCTTAACTCCTTGACTCTTCGACTTCTTGACTGGTCGACTCCCTGACTCCTCAACTCCTTGACTCCTCAACTCCGATGCGCATAGAATCCCCGTGACTTGCGTTGAGGAATAAGGGGATGTCCACATTCCTGCAGTGGGTTCATGTGACTGCGGTTGTCCTGACCGTGGGAGGGATGGCATTTTTGCTGATCGTCCTGACACCCGGGATCGGAGACTTACAGCCCGAGCAGCGCGAGCGGCTGTCCAAACAGGTGACGGACCGGTTCAGATGGGTGCTTTGGTCCTCGATGGCTCTCATATTGCTTTCAGGGCTGTACAACATTCGCGAGTACTACTGGGAAGTCGCCTGGGGTAAGTCGTGGGAACTACTGACTGTGAAAATCGTTCTCGCCTGTGTCGTCTTCGCCATCGCGCTGGCAGTGACTCTTCCCTTCAAGCTTTTCGATTGGGTGAGGGCCCGGCGACAAATCTGGCTCGCCATCGCCGTCGGCATTTCGGTGGCTGTCATCTTCATTTCCGCTTATCTACGCAGGTAGGTGCAGGACGGCCTGTTTGAAAGTGCCCCTCTGCTGCATGATCTTCTTTTGCAGCAAGACGATAGCTTGCAGCAGCATTTCAGGCCGGGGAGGGCATCCGGGAACGTACACATCCACAGGGATGAACTGGTTCACGCCCTGGACGATCGCGTAGTTATTGAAGACTCCGCCCGAGGTCGCGCACGCGCCCATCGAGATAACCCATTTCGGCTCCGGCATTTGCTCGTAGAGCTTCTTGATCACCGGGACCATCTTCTGCGAGACCCGGCCAGCCACGATCATCAAGTCCGATTGCCGCGGTGAGCCACGGAAGACCTCGGCTCCGAAGCGGGCGATATCGAAACGGGAGGCTGCCGTTGACATCATCTCGATGGCGCAGCAAGCCAAACCAAAACTCATGGGCCAGATCGACGATTTGCGCGCCCAATTCACCGCCTGGTCCAGCTTGGCAAAGATCAGACCTTCAAAGCCCGAAGATTCATTGGTTGGCATGAGCCGTTAGCCCCTCAACTATTATGCCACCTCCAGCCTGCGGATTCAATTGCAGGGGTGGGTGATCCTCGCCGTCCAGCAACCTTACGAACCAGAAGGCGGATCTGCGAGGGCTCCATACATCTCAGGGCGGCGCGCGGCGATGCGGTCAAACTCCCATTGTCCCGGCATCCGAACCACCCGGTTGCGGTCCGCGCCCGCCAAGTCAAGGTCCGCGAGCAGGATTGTCTCTTCGGTTTCACCCGCCTCGGCCAGCGTCTTGCCCGTAAAGTCCACAATCTGCGAGTGGCCGACGAACCGGAATCCTCGCTCCTCGCCAACGCGGTTCGCCGCCACGACGTGGAAATGGTTCTCCGCGGCCCGGACCTTGGGAGTATGCTGCCAGCTATCCGAGCCTATGGGCCAATTCGTGGCGATCGCCAGCAGTTGAATTCCTTTGAGTTTCAATACCCTTCCCGCTTCCGGGAAGCTGCAATCAAAACAGATATTGATTCCGATCTTTCCATGCGTCGTCTCGAAGATAGGGAACGGCTTGTCGCCCAGTGTCACGAACCGGTCGATCCCCAAGTACGGAAGGTGGAGCTTGCGGAAAGTCCCCGCAATTCCCTGCGGCGTCACCACCACTGCGGCATTGTAGATCCGGTCGCCGTCGCGTTCGAGCATGCCGACCACGGCGGTGCAATCGAGTTTCTTTGCCGCTGCCGCCAGCGCTTCCGAAGCAGGACCGGGCACTGGTTCGGCCACCGGGGCAGCCTCCTCCAAGCCCGTGAAGCAATACCCTGTCAGCGCGCATTCCGGGAATACCACAATCCCCGCGCCAGCCTGTGCTGCAGATTCCATGCAATCAAGGATCTTCTCCAGGTTCTTTTCTTTCTCCAGAATCTTGATGTCCATCTGCACAGCAGCGACTTTCATGAACCCTCCCCCAGATAGCGAAAGCTCGAAATCCGAAAATCGGTCAATCGACTAGGAACATTAGCTATTTCGAGTGTAGCATGAGGCTTTCAGCGATGTCCTTGACAAAGAGTTTTGAATTGTGAGTAAATTTGTCCTACCGATGGGTCGCGCCTCCAGATTCTTTCTGGCGCGATGATAGCTACACAATTCAATATCTTAGTACATGGAGGAACGATGACAAAAAGACCGATAGTATGGGCTCTAGGATTGGCGGTACTCGTAGCAGCTTCTTTACCCCTGGTCTTTCACGCGCAGCCAAGGTCGCCTCAGCCCGCCGCAGCAACCCTCGCGGCTCCACTTCCAGCAGCAAGCCCTGCCCCCCAACATCATCATCCGCGGATCGAGGCAGCCATCCAGCATCTCGAGGCAGCTCGGCGTGAACTCCAGGCGGCTCCAGAGGAGTTTCACGGACACCGTGTGAAGGCGATCGAGCACGTGGACCGCGCCCTTGCAGAAAGTCATAAGGCGCTTGAAGTGGGGCCATAGTTGGCCAAGGAGCAGGCCAGGCTGTTGGCTGGCCCGCATCTGGCAGTCCTCAATTATCCGTCCCCTGCACCAAGAGGGGATGCGGTAGACCCGAGTGGGCCCCATCCCCTTTCCCTCCCTGCCCCCGCCCCTGCTTCTCTGCTGACCGCCGGATTGCAGATGGGCGCCCTAGCTTCCGCGCAGCACGCCGACTGATGGTGGCATTTGCCGACCGGAACGCCGGCGCTCCGTTCAAATCGCTCCAGCACGGATTGCAATTAGGCGCTTGACAAAAGGCGAACAAAAAGCGAAACTACTCGCATCCTGACTTTGAGGTGCCCAATGGCCTCCGCGCCGGTAGTTCCCGTTACGCCCGCTTCCCCGGATCACTTGGTGGGCATCGCTCGCATGGCCGCCGAAAGCCCCCGGGTGCGCGAGCGTGCTGAAGTTGAATACTTCGCACTTCCCTGCCGCTCCGCGCTTAACCGGGAGTCGAGCGGCCGCATGCCCTTCGCGTGGACCCTCAACCCTTATCGAGGGTGCGAATTCGGCTGCAAGTATTGCTACGCCCGCTACACCCACGAGTTCATGGAGATGTGGGACGGCAAGGATTTTGAACGTAAGATCTACGCCAAAGAGGCGGCGCCAGAATGGTTGCGCGCCGAACTGCGCCAAGCCAAGGACAAGGGCCTGCCGATTGCCCTGGGTACGGCAACCGATCCTTACCAACCGGCAGAAAAACAGTTCGAGATCACCCGGAGGATGCTCGAAGTCTTCTTGGAGTTTGAAGGCTTGGACTTCTCGATCACCACGAAATCTGTCCTGATTCTGCGTGACCTCGATCTGTTAGCGCGAGTTTCCGCCCGGCATCGCTTCAGCGTCCACATGACCGTCACCACGACCGACGAGCGTTTGGCGCGCCTGCTTGAACCCAAGGCTCCGCCGCCCGCAAATCGACTCGAGGCGGTAAAACTGTTGGGTGAGGCCGGGATTCGGGTGGGCGTCAACGCTATGCCCATCCTGCCGGGATTGAACGACTCTCAGAAGTCCCTTAACGATTTGGCGCAAGCCTCGCGCCGGGCGGGCGCTAAGTTCCTTTACGGGAACATTCTCTTCCTCACCTCCTCCGCCATGAAGCAATTCATGCCGTTCCTCGAGAAAGAATTTCCGCGCCTTGCCAATCGGTACCGGAAACTCTACGCACACTCGGCATATCTGAACGGGGAATACAAGGAGCAGATGACAAAACTACTGACCGAACTCAGGGCCCGCTACGGCCTTGACGGGAACCGCGGCGAACCGCCTCCGGCGGCCAGGCACCCGCAGTTGTCCTTGCCGTTTGGCACGGTGGCCGAGAACGCCATATCGTCGCGACACCTCACACCTTGTGCATAGCAGCGAAACCCCATTAGTCACCGCCTGCCTCGGTTCGTTTTGTGCTTATTGAGGAAGGCGAGAGCGAGGATTACTCTTGACGTGCGGTTCACAGGAAATCTCGGGAAGCGCGCGTATGTCCTTCCGGGCAGTCGCTTACCGCATTAAAACAAAAGGACTTATGTCATCGCGGAAGCATGTGCTGAGGGCTTGGGGGGCTCAACCGGCCAAGCTTCTTCGCCCCGTCCACCGCGCCAATCCTCGCACTTTTGGGCGTTTATGCTCGCTTGGAATGAAAGGGAGGAACGCAGTATGAACACGAATTGTGAGCAGCGTGGTCCGCGCCTGAATCTGGACGATTTACGAGCGGCTGCCGCTGAGATGCGCGCCCTCGATATTATCGACATTTTTGCCGGAGGATCCGGTCACCCGGGCGGCACGCTTTCGATCATGGATATCGCCGCCGCGCTCTACCTGCGCGTATTGAATCACGACCCAGGCAATCCAACCTGGCCGAAACGCGACCGGGTTTTCTGGTCGACCGGCCATAAGGCGCCGGCGCTTTATGTGGCGCTCGGCAGAGCAGGCTACTTCCCTCTGGACGACACGGTCCTGCTGCGCCAGCTTGGCTCCGGGTTCGAGGGCCACCCCAATTGGCTTGAACTACCTGGTATAGAGGTTTCCAGCGGTTCGCTGGGGCAAGGGTTGGGAGTGGCGGTTGGCAACGCTCTGGCGGGAAGACTGTTGGGCAAGACCTACCGCGTCTACTGCATCATGGGAGACGGCGAGCAGCAGGAAGGCAGCGTCTGGGAAGCGGCCATGGCCGCTGGCCATTACAAACTGGACAATCTCTGCGGAATTATCGACAAAAACGACCTCCAGATCGATGGCCGGGTGCGCGACGTGATGAACATTGACCCGCTGGCGGAAAAGTACAAGGCCTTCAACTGGAACGTGGTGGAAATCGCTGGGCACGATATGGAGCAGATTCTGGCGGCCTTCGAAAGCGCGCGGGCGGCCACGGGACTGCCGACCCTTATCATTGCCCACACCGTAAAAGGCAAGGGTGTGTCCTTTATGGAGAACGAAGCGGGCTGGCACGGCGTGGCGCCGAATCGCGCCCAGTTCGAAAAGGCCATGGTGGACCTGGCGACGCCCTCGGTCCCTGCCGCGCGGGTCGAAGCTTTGCTTTCGAGAGCTGCTGACTACGGTGCGGAGGTCGCTCTCAAGACAAGAGGCAAGCTGCCGGCCTTCCGGCGCGATTATTGGTGGAACGCCGGGTCGGCCATGAAAGTGGATATGGAACCCACCCGCATGGGCTTCGGGCGCGGCATCGAGAAGGGCGGTGACGATGAACGCGTGGTGACGGTGCATGCGGATATTTCCGGGTCCATCCGCATCACTGATTTCGAGGCCAAGCATCCCGAGCGGAAGCATCGCGTCTTCAGCGTGGGGATCGCAGAGCAAAACATGATGGAAGTGGCTGCGGGACTGGCGAAGGAAGGCTTAGTGCCGGTAACAGGGACCTACGGCGTGTTCGCTTCCGGCCGCTGCTGGGACCAGATTCGCACCACCATCTGTTATTCGAACTTGAATGTGAAAATCGCCGGTGCGCACGGGGGCATCTCCGTGGGCGCGGATGGGGCGACA
>Ga0187864_10001780_pt1 | contig 19950 bp, 26 predicted proteins | sample June2016WEW_11_4_FD_132985 | JGI IMG/M metagenome (GOLD analysis project Ga0187864, IMG submission 132985) | Peatland microbial communities from SPRUCE experiment site at the Marcell Experimental Forest, Minnesota, USA - June2016WEW_11_40 | ecosystem: Environmental > Terrestrial > Soil >...
ACGACCGTCGGCCGAGCGCATCGGCTGTGCGCCGCCCGGACTCAAGTCGATGATCGCAAGCCGGCGCTGGCCCAGCACGACGCCCGTCTCGGCCTCGGCCCAAATCCCACCGTCGTCCGGACCGCGGTGCCGCAGCGTCTCGTTCATAGCCTCGCCGACCGTGCGCAAAGCGTCGGTCGAGGTCGCCGCCCGCCAATCGATCAGGCCCACAATACCGCACATCGACTACATTCCAAGTCGTACCCGGCGCGGCGCCAGCACGACGAAACGTCGAACAACAATCGCTCCGCGCAACAGCTATTTCCCGCGAAAGCTACACGCATTGTACGCTCAGGCCGGCCGGCATCAAATCCAACGGCTTTTGATGAAGATGATCACGCACAATACCAGACTCTCTTGCCCCAAGAGGTCGCTGATTTCCTTCGACAAGGCAGCTCCGAGGAGCCCTCGCGGCAATGCCGGTAGCCGTCTATACATTTTCGCAGGCGATGGATACGAGGGTGCCACTTTGGCTCACCACGATGCCAATACCGCAAACGCCATTCCCCGCGCGGCCGCATCCGCGCCGCGGCTGCTCTATGTCGTCTCTGAAGACTGGTACTTCCTCTCGCATCGCCTGCCGATGGCGCGCGCGGCGCGCGACGCCGGTTTCGAGGTGCATGTAGCGACCAGGGTCAAGGATGGGGCCGCAGCGATCGAAGCCGAACGCTTCATCTTGCATCCGATCCCGTTCGCGCGCGGCCATCTCTCCCCGCTCGCATCGCTGGCAACAATTCTGGCTCTCCGCCGCATTCATCGCGACCTCGCACCCGCGGTGACGCATCATGTGTCACTACAGCCGTCCGTGCTTGGATTGATTGCGGCGCTCGGCCGGCCGGGCGCGTGCGTCAATGCGCTCACCGGGCTCGGCTATTCGTTCACATCGAATTCGGTGAAGGCGCGATTGGTCAAGTTGGCGATCGGGCCTGCGCTGCGTCTCCTGCTCGATCGGGGCGGGATTGTCAGCCTCGTCCAGAATGGGGACGACCGCGCAGCGTTGATGGCCCTCGGCATTCCAAAATCCCGGATTGCGCTTATTCGCGGGTCAGGCGTGGACGTGAAGCGGCTCGCGCCGCTCCCCGAGCCGCCGGGGCCGCCGACTGCAGCCTTTGTCGGCCGCCTCCTCGACGACAAGGGCATTCGCACGCTGGTCGACGCGCATCGGCTGCTGCGTGCGCAAGGATCGGACGCGCGGCTGTTGATCGCCGGGACACCCGATCCGGCCAACCCGGCCTCAGTGACGCCCGAGGAAGCGGCATCCTGGAACAATGAGCCGGGCATCACCTGGCTTGGTCACGTCGATGACATTGCCGGTCTCTGGGCGCGCGCGCACCTCGCGGTTTTGCCGTCCCGCCGCGAGGGCCTGCCGCTGTCGCTCCTGGAGGCGGCGGCGTGCGGGCGCGCAATGGTGGCGACTGACGTTCCCGGTTGCCGCGAAATCGTCATTCCCGGCGAGAATGGTCTGCTCGTCCCCGTCGATAATGCCACCGCACTGGCCGATGCTATCGGCCAGCTTCTGCGCGAAACGGAACAGCGTGCGCAATTTGCAGCGGCGGCGAGACGCCTGGTCATAGAGGAGTTCTCGGCGGAAACTATCGGGCGACAAACCGTGGCACTTTACCGTCATTTGCTCGAAATGCAGAACTCCTCATAGGCCGCTCCGGAGCGAGCGGGAAACGATGAAGTTCAAGATGAACGATGATGAATCATGAGCTCTCAACTTGGTGGGTGCTGCGCACTGCAACGATCATTTCGTTCGCAGCCCTGCTCAGCGCATTGCTGATCATTGTCTTGCGGCCACTGCTTGGGCGCTATGCGCTGGCCCGGCCGAACGCGCGCTCGTCACACAAGATACCGACACCTCAAGGTGGAGGAATTGCGGTCGTGGCGGCGACGATCATTGCCGTTTATGGCGCCTTGCATTTTTGGACCGCCGCTGGTTCAGTCCCAGAACTCCTGCTGATCGTTTTTGGAGCCGTCATTCTGATCGCGTGCGTTGGCGCCGCGGACGACATCCGTTCCATCGAAGTCATTCCCCGGCTGCTGCTGCAAGCGCTTGCCGTCGCGCTGGTGATCTACGCGCTCCCGGATGACCTACGCATAGCGCCGTTTATGCCGTGGTGGATCGAGCGCGTCCTGCTCGTCGTCGGCGGCGTGTGGTTCGTCAACCTCGTGAATTTCATGGACGGCATCGACTGGATGAGCGTTGCGGAAGTAATACCACTGACGGCGGGCTTCGTGGTACTCGGTGCTGTTCATGCGCTACCGCTGTATGGCACTGTCGTCGCTCTCGCGCTGGGCGGTGCGATGCTCGGCTTTGCCTACTTCAACCGTCCGATCGCCTCGGTCTTTCTCGGCGACGTCGGCAGCCTGCCAATTGGTTTGATTCTCGGCTGGCTGCTGCTTTTGGTCGCGGGAGGCGGGCATTTGGTGGCAGCAACTGTAATGCCGCTCTACTACCTAGCCGACGCCAGCGTTACACTGATCCGGCGCCTTATCCATCGCGAGCGCTTTTGGCAGGCTCACCGAACGCATTTCTATCAGCTTGCAACGGAGCGCGGCTATGCCGTCATCGGTATTGTCGTACGGGTGTTCCTGGTGAATGTCTGTCTCTGCTCGCTCGCGCTCATGACCGTAATCCTGCCCGGCAAGCTCAGTGGTAGTGTCGCGCTCGTCGCAAGCACGGCGCTAGTGACCGGTCTCCTTTTTGTATTCGCACGCGGCAAGAAATAAGGCTCATCGCGATAGTCGGCACATCGGGAATCTTCGGCCGCTTTTTGAGAGTTCATTTCGTCCCGGCACCGCCAATCCCGCCGTAGCGGAAGTTCGCCCGCTTCATTTCGTCGGCGCGGTAAATGTTGCGCAGATCAATAATCACCGGCTGCACCATGACGCGCCTAAGCTGATCGAGGTCAAGCGCGCGGAATTGCTCCCACTCGGTGGCGATCACCAACGCGTCGGCGCCCTCCGCCGCTTCATAGGCGCTGGCGCAGTAGGTGACGTCGGGGAGCTGCGGCTTTGCCTGCTCCATGCCGGCCGGATCGTAGCTGCGCACCGTGGCGCCGAGGTCGTACAAGGCTGTAATCAGCGGGATCGCTGGCGAGTCACGGGTGTCGTCGGTGTTCGGCTTGAAGGTCAGCCCGAGAACGGCGATGGTCTTCCCGCGGATCGGGCCGTCGAGCGCGGCGACTACCTTGCGCGCCATGGCGCGCTTGCGCTGTTCGTTGGCCGCCGCAACGGTCTCGACGATGCGCAACTGCGCGCCGTGATCGTGAGCGGTCTTCAGCAGCGCAGTGGTATCCTTCGGCAGGCAGGAACCGCCGAAGCCGGGACCGGCGTGCAGGAACTTACCGCCGATGCGATTGTCGAGACCCATGCCGCGCGCCACGTCCTGCACATCTGCGCCGACGCATTCGCACAAGTCGGCGATCTCGTTGATGAAGGTGATCTTGGTGGCGAGGAAGGCGTTGGACGCGTATTTGATCAGCTCGGCCGTGCGGCGGCTCACATAGAGGATCGGCGCGGCGCTCAGATAAAGCGGCCGGTAGAGTTCGGCGAGCACGGTACGCGCCCGCGCGTCGTCGGTACCGACCACGATGCGGTCGGGATGCTTAAAGTCCTGGATGGCGGCACCCTCGCGCAAGAACTCGGGGTTGGAGACAACCTGCATCTCAGCGTCGGGACGCTTTTCGCGCAGGATGCGCTCGATCTCATCGCCAGTGCCGACCGGGACTGTCGATTTCGTGACCACGATCGCCGTGCGCGATAATAACGGCGCGATCTCGCGCACTGCATCAAAGACAAAGCTTAGATCGGCGTGACCGTCGCCGCGGCGCGACGGCGTGCCGACGGCGATCATTACCGCGCCGGAATCGGCAACACCCGTTGCTTTGCCCGCGAATTCGAGCCGGCCCTGCAGGACATTGGCCTCGACAAGCTCGGCGAGACCGGGCTCAAAGATCGGGATCTCGCCGCGGTTAAGCGCCGCGATCCGCCGCGCATCCTTGTCGACGCAGGTCACGTGATGACCGAAATCGGCGAAGCAGGCGCCGGAGACAAGGCCGACATAGCCGGCGCCGATCATGGTCACGCGCATCAAGGTCTCCGTTCCAGCTCAGATCCCATTCGGTCCGACGATTGTCGCAGCCCGATCCGCCCGACAGCCACTTAGCGAACTAAAGCAGCTGCGCCCTGAAAATCCGGCACGGCGTCGCGCAGCACGCGGTAAATGGTTTCGCGCTCATCGCGCGCGAGCCCCTGATCGAGCATAGCGAGCCAGCCGCGCATGGCTTCGATCGATGGCTGGTCAGGGCGGGCCGCAACAACGCCGTCAAATCCGATGTCCACCGTCGGTTCCCCGCGGGCAAAGAGTAGTTCTTGCATGCGCTCACCCGGGCGCGTGCCAGTGAATACGATGTCGATGTCGAGGCCCGGCTCGAGGCCGGCGAGCCTGATCATACGCTCGGCGAGGTCCACGATTTTCACCGGCTGCCCCATATTGAGCACATAGACCGAGACATCCGAGCGTCGTGGCCCGAGCGCATGGCTCGCGGCGGTGACGACAAGGTCGCAGGCCTCGCGGATCGTCATGAAATATCGCACCATGTCGGGATGCGTGACCGTCACCGGACCGCCGGCATCGATCTGCGCGCGAAACTTTGGGACCACCGAACCGTTGGAGGCGAGCACGTTGCCGAAGCGGACGGCGATCAACCGCATCGGCTCCCGCCCCGCCTTCGCGCGGCGCGCGAGGTCGGCGTCGAGCGCCTGGCAATACATTTCGGCGAAGCGCTTGGTCGCGCCCAGCACCGAGACTGGTTCGATAGCTTTATCGGTTGAAATCATCACCATCGCGGTGGCGCCCGCCGCGGCGGCGGCGTCGGCGACGTTGACGGAACCGAATACGTTGGTCTTGACCCCCTCGTCCCAATTCTGCTCGAGCAGCGGCACATGCTTGAGCGCCGCGGCGTGGAACACGATGTCCGGCTTGAATTCGCCCAGGAGTCGAAACAGCCGGGCGCGGTCGCGAACGTCGGCGATGCGTCCAGTGATAGCCGCCTGCGAACGCTTGGTGGCGAGCGTTTCAAGGACTGCGTGCAGCGCCGGCTCGGAATTTTCGACGATCAACAATCGCTCTGCGCCAAAAGTGATCACGCGGTCGCATATCTCTGCGCCGATCGAGCCGCCGCCTCCCGTCACCACGATTGACCGGCCCTTGAGAAAGCTTTCCAGCCGCGCATAGTCGATCTTGACGATCGGCCGCAGCAACAGGTCTTCGACATTGACCGGCGCAAGACGCGGCATCTCCCCGCCGTCATCGAGCGACGGCAGCCGACTTACAATCAGACCAAGACGGCGCGCGTGCATCAAAGTCGCTTCGGGCTTGGCATCCGGATCGAACGCGGAAGGCGTGAAGATCACACGGGCGATCATAGTGCCGCGCCGCGCCAAGTCGTTCACGACGCGATCGAGGGCGTCAAAGCCGCCAAGGACGGGTATGCCGCGAATGCTCTGCCCGCGGTCGGCGGCCGACGGTGACAGGATACCGACCGGCCAGACCTTCGTGACCGCACCGCTTTCGATGGCCCGCAACAGCACCTCGGCGTCGGCGGCGCGCCCGAGCACGAGCGTCGGATTCGATTCCGGGGACCGCGCGTGATGCCGGGCGCGGGTGTAGCGGAAATATCGATATCCGATACGCGACCCGCTCAGAAATACGATCTGCAGGATCCAGTAGAGGACGATCGTGATCTTACCGAAGAAGAATTCGCCCAGCACATTGGGTGCGACCAGCACATAGTCGACGACCAGGAGCGATACGGCCAGCACCGTAGCCGCGCGAAGGATGTTCACGAGGTCGGGAAGCGACGCAAAGCGCCACTTCGATTCATAAAGATGAAAAAAGAAATAGACGAACCCGGCATAGACAACGAATGAGGGCAAGAATGTGAACAGCGTGCCCCGCCGTTCTATGAGGCCGACCGCCTCGAACCGGATATAGAAGCTCGCGACTACTGCCGCCGCGGTCATAAAGAGATCGTGCGCGACGATGAAAAATCTGCGCGGGCTCCTAAACAATGCGGGCATTCTGTGTCCGTGCCGCCAAATATCCCCATATTTCCATACCGAGCTTTACAACGGAACGCTACCTCCTTCGGGTCGTTCCACGCAGTTCCAACGCGCGCGGTATCCTCAAATGCGGAAAGCACATAAAGACCTGCTTCCCCGCCCAGTTCGAACGCTATAAACGTTTCGACGCGCGATCGGGTAGCACGAAGCGCGAGGCGGACGCCCCCTTCAAAGAGGGAAGTCGGCCTTGCCGTAATTGCGATCGGTCACCTTAAGCACTTTCCTGCAGGTGCCCGCGCGATTGTAGCGCTGGCACTCGTCTCTTCCGCTGCTGTCGTAATCCATCCACGACATCAGGGACGGTTTCTCGCGTCGTGGCTTTTTGCTGTTTGGATCCTGGCTGGCGCGGGTGCCGCGAACATTTTCGGTTTGCTCGTGCCCACGCGATCGGTCCGATGGCGGATATGCATTGCTGCGGCGGCCGTGATCGTTTTTGCTTGCGGCAACCTCTTACGGAAGCCGTCGTCGAAAGCACTTGAAGTGGCTATTCGGCCGACGTCCGATGTCTCTGACATCGAACTTGTCCGACCGTATCTTACCGAGCTTTCCGGCATCAGAGTTGTCGGAGTGGCAACTACCTTTGGTATGAGCAGTTTATTCCAATGGGTTCTTTTGGAGGACTGTAAGTGTCATCGGATTGTCAAAGGCTCTTGGATCAGCGGCGCCTCGTCGCGCGACGAGGTCCGTCGCATGATGCTTCAAGACCTCGCTGAGTCGCGCGCCGAACGGATCGTAATTATTTCTGCGCCCGGCAGCCGGTATAAGCTTCCCGCCCTCGGTTGGACATATGAGAAGATGATAGGCATCGTAGATGCCATGCACGAACAGAATCTTTTCGTACAAGTCGCGACATTCGCGCTTCCGGTCGACGGGACGCAAGCCACAATATGGGCAAGAAGACTGTCATTGCATTGAATAATGCCCTCGCGGCCGGACTGCACCGTGCAGGAAGTACGAAACAAGACCTACCGCTTGGGTACCGCCCGAAGGGCGACCCGAAAAAGGTTTGGACGTGATGGCATATTTATCGCGCCGAACACGCCAATGATGGCGTGGATTTTTGTGGAACGGCCGCCGCGACTGATGCCGATGGCCTGTTTTTGCTTCCCCTTTTGCGCCGCTGGCCGCACGGTGGGCTTTCACGATCATGCTGTCGATCAGATACAGCCTGTCGCGCGACTTCAATGCCAGCTTTGGAAAATCCGCTTCCAGATGCCGCGTCGAGACCAATGGTTGAAGCGGTTGTAAGCTATCGTGTACGGCCCATAGCGTTCCGGCAGATCGCCCACGGCATCCCGGTGCGCAGCACGTAAAATATCCCATTCATGGTCTTTAGATCGTCAGCACACGCGCTCTTTCGACTTTTCGGCATCAGCGGTTCCAGAAGCGCCCAGTCCTTATATCGCATAGTCCACCTCCAACCACGGTGAATCACGTTCAGCCTTGCTTTTCAATGATCTATGTGGGTACAGACCCTAGTAGTTTCATTCCATAAGGTGAGCCAACGTTCTGAAGCCGAAGATAACTTAATGTCGCTGCGGCGACGACGCCGACATGCACTGAAGGACCGAATTTGCGGGCAGCACAATTCGTCTGCGTGTGGCTCACTCGGCTGACCCGGCCTAGCAGCGGGGAAGGAAGATGAGTGTGCATTTAGTCCTCGAGGCGAGAAGCCCGGTTGCCTCCTTGCGCATCGCGGTTGCCGTCGCCAAGCTCAGTACCGTCGGTGGCAAAGAGCGGGACGCTCTGGCGATCGCTGGCGGACTGGCTGCACGTGGTCACAGCGTTACTATCCTGACCCGCGCTGCAAGTCTGCAGGTCCCCCCAGGCGTTGTAGTGCGCTTGATGACCGGCGTTATTGGTTGGACCAATCACGCGCGGGCGCGGCGGTTCGCGCGCGCCGTTGCCGAAGCCCGCCGCACCGGTAGTTTCGACGCGATCATCAGTTTCGAAAAGCTGGAGGATGCCGACGCCTACTACGCTACCGACGTTTGCTTCGCCGGACGGGTAGGCTATCTCAAGGGCTGGCTGCCACGGTACGCCACGTACGCGCGGCTCGAAGCACATTGCTTCAGTGCGGATGGGCCCGACATCCTATTCCTTTGCCGCAAGCAAGAGAGCGAGTACCGGCAGCATTACCGCCTCGCTCCCGGACGCGCAACGGTGTTGCCGCCGATGATTCATCCCACCGGCGAAAAGCATTTCTATGAGCGACGCGCAAAAATTCGGGAACATTTCGGCATTCCGGAAACCGCCATACTCGCGGTATCTGTTGCGGTTTATCCCAAAACTAAGGGCGTTGATCGCAGCATTTTGGCGCTCCGCGAAATTCCGAAACTGCACCTGCTGGTAGCCGGCCTCAAGGAAAACCAAGCAGTGTCCGTCAGAGCGATGGCTGCGAGAGCAGGGGTCGCAGCTCGCACTTGTTTGATTGGCCACCGCAACGACATCCCCGACATCCTCGGCGCCGCCGACCTTATGCTACACCCAGCCCGGGTTGAGAACACCGGCCTCGTTATCCTGGAGAGCCTGCTCGCAGGCACGCCGGTGATTGCTAGCGCCAGTTGTGGGTTTTCCGAATACATTGAGCATTTCGGCGCTGGAATCATTATCGCCGATCCCTTCGATTCTAGCGCCTATCTCAAGGCGATCCGTAAAGCGCTAGAACCAAGCACACTCATTGAACTGAAGTCGCGGGCGCGCGCGAGTGCTCCGCGCTTGCGTGCGGAGGGCGGCCTGGAGCGCATTTTGGACGCTATAGAGAGAGCGCTAGCGAGACGCCGAAGCGCGCGATTAGGGCGATCCCCAGCGCTACCCCACAATTAATCATTGAACAATGAGACATCATTGTCTCCCGGTGAAGAACCACGGGCATGACATAAACTTTACTCATTAAGACCGCGCGACCGCATTGCTGTTGATTGAAATGCTGCTCGTTCCGAGCAGGCGCGTTCTTCGGTCCGCGGTACGCGACCGACATACCAACCATTTTGCGCCGCCTGAAAATTCGCGTGAACGTGGAACAGCGGGGGAATGAGCTCAACGTACAAGTCGACCGATCTCGATCAGCGCCGCAACGGCATGAGCCAGACTGGGCGCCGTCTCAACAACGAAGTGGTCATTGGCCAACGCTGGGACTTCTCCTATCTCGTGATTCGCTGGCATGAGCAGAGTACCGCCGGCAAGGCCGGCAGCCATGCCGGCAGCCATATCATGCATCCGGTCGCCGATGATCCACGAGCGCGATAGCTCGATATTCATGCGGTTGCCGGCGGTGAGAATCATGCCCGGGTTAGGTTTGCGCCATGGGTGGCCGGCAATTCGCAAGTGTTGCGAGCCGTCCGCGTGATAGGCGCAAGCGAACACGGCGTCGATGTGGGCGCCTACAGCAAGAAGCGCGTTAGATAATGCCTCCTGCACGGCGCGAAAGCCGTCCCAGTCAAAATAGCCGCGGGCGATGCCCGACTGATTTGTCACCACCACGACTGGAATTCGCAAAGCGTTGCAGCGGGCGATTGCCGCGCCCGCACCCTCAAGCAGGCGCATGTCTTCAGCTCGCCCGAGATAGTGCGTATCGGCAACAATCACGCCATCTCGATCCAGAAAGAGCGCTGGCCGGCCCGCGGCGTCCGTGTAGTCAATTTGGCACCATAAGCCGATATCATCGATGATCATTATCGATACAGCCCTTGGATGACTCTCGCGAATGATGGCGAACCTAAAACGAATCGTGGTTCGTCGCCGCGAAAAGATTAAATGTCCACGATTAACTTTAGCGCGCGCCCGGATAATTTGGCCGCTATATCGTGAGGTCCGCGGGAGGACGGCCCGACGGAATACAATCATCGTGCCAGGTTCGATTTAGCTGGAATACTAGGCGCGCACAGGCCGACATTTGAGCCTTATATAGCGGAAAACCGCGAAACAAGTCCACGGTTTTTGCCAGGCCGATTTTCGTTTCGCTGCACAGGGCAGTGTTAGGGCAAAGTCGCTTCGGCCCCCAACGGGCCCAACGGCGCGTGGGCACTTTTGTTTAATCGACGTGAAAATTTAGCGGCGATCGGACCGCAACAAGAGACCTAGCGCACGCTTCGGATGAAGTCGAAATAGCAGCCCGAGCAGAGAACGGGTGGCGTAGTGTGGCACTCGCATGCGAGAACGAATCAAATTGATCAAAACCATTTGAGCAAGCTTGCGCTCAGCTGCGGTAAGATTGGGAATTTGCCGAAACACGATATCAAGGTCGATAGACGAAGGAACCGCATTCCGAGCAACTGCCGAATCTGCTAATTCCAATGTTCGACAGAGTCGGGCAGCATCGGCGTAAAATGCGTTCCCGTCCGCTACGTGCCAGTTAGGCGGGGCGGCGAGCATTGAGGAGGGGTCGTCCCGGGCTGTCCGACGAGCCTCGCTTGCTTGCTTGGCCAAGCGGACGGAAAAAACCTGAGTGACCGCTCTACGTGTGGTGACGCTGCTGCCATGTCGTCGGTACTGGATTAAGACTTCCGGCAGAATGGCGATATCGCCAATCTCGGAAAATCGCAGCCAAAAATCGTAATCCTCCGCAGCCTCGAACGGCGGGTGGTAACCGCCAAGCTCGCGAGCGATTGCTGTGCGGAACATTATCGATGAATGGATAAACGGATTCGTCCTTACTAACGTTTCCACAAGGATTTTTCGGTCGACCGGGGGGCGCAACAGGCGTTTGGGTCGCCCAAGTGCGTCGATTGCCTGCGCCCAGGTCCCCAACAAATTAGTCTTCGGGTGTTCCTCGAAATAGGAGAGTTGGCGTTGAAGCCGCTGGGGCAGGGCAACGTCATCGGCGTCAAGGCGTGCGACGAACGGCGCCGTGGCCCGTGCCAAACCGCGGTTCAAGGCACAAACCAATCCCTCTCGAGCCTGGGGGATGACGATTACGCGTTGGTCCAGTGCGCGATATTCGCCTAGAATATGCGGCGTTTCGTCTGACGAACCGTCGTCTATGACCAACAGCTCGAAATTAGAAAATGTCTGAGTCAGAATACTGTCGACGGCGGGCCGCAACCATTGTTGGCCGTCCCTCACCGCCATGAGCACCGAAACGGCGGGTGAATGCACTTGGTCCTCCCACAGGTCGTGCGCGACGCGACGGCGGCGCACGACCTAAAGAACGTCAACATTGCGCAGGTCACCGATGTTGATCCGTTACGCCGGGGGTCCCCCGTCAGCTGCGACGTTCGTGCGCTTTAAAAGTTTAGACGTACTTGTAATTAGACGTACTTGTAATCTGGGCAAGATAAAAGCACCATTGGTACTACGCCACAATCCGTTCGCGACGAACTGGACGTTCCGGATGATGACACCTAAAATGCCAAATTGGAAGATTTTTTGACTTCGAATGCCGAAGCGGATCCGCGAATACACGGCCGCAGACTGGCAGCGGTTTCATCCGTTGACTCACGCGCTCAAGACCTCGAGGTATCGGAGAATCGATCAGATCTACATGAAACGCGCGGCCCGGAGCCGGAATGCGGCTGCACGAACCGTTACGGGACGCGCCGTATTGGCTACGATTGCGTTTAATGACCCGGAATGTGATTGTTGACAATTCTTCCGACGACGGCGCGGCGGGAAAGATTGAGGCGATTTCGGCACGCTGTGAACTCATCTGCGCTCGTCGGAGTATCCCTGGCATTCATTCAGCCGTTCGAACGTAATCGTCTTGAATTGCGTTTGGTACAACGTCCTCCGGCCTAGTAGGCCAAAAGTATTCGGATTCATCGACGATGACCTTTACCCGACCGCTCCAGACGACCCGTTTGCTCCTCCATCGGTTAGGAATTTTTTCGGTTTGGTGCGTCAAGCAGGTCAAGGATGGGTTTTATGGCCGGGTTATTGCAGGTTCCGTTTCGACGCCGTGACGGACGATCCGTTGGATTTGGGACAAGATTGGTTTATTGGCTTGGACACCGGCTGGGCGAACTGGAGCGTGCTGTACCATCATGTCAATCGGGGGACTCTTCAGAAACCGCGAACCGTTTTCAAGCCCTATAAGCAAGGTGTCGATATACTTGACGGACCGTTGCAATGGTGCGGCTCGTGGCTACACGAGGTCGGTACGATGCGAAACGAATTCCTCGCAGCCGACAACCGCCTGGTCGTGGCCGAAATCTTATCCCTGCATCTGATCGCTGCTCGCCAGATCCGATTGTTCGATTATTAAAAACCGACAGGCCGCAACTTCCCAATCGCATCGATGCCTCATAAGGTCGTTAATATCGTGCCACAATTGCCTTCTGATCCCCAGGTGCACCACGCGAACGAGCCCAGCGAAGCTTGGCTTTGGATGGACATCACTACGAGCTGGCGAGCCCGACACGGTCAGATGAATGGCACTCTTCGCGTCGAACAAAGCTATGCTCAAGCAATAAGCGACCTAATAGCGCCGCAACTTCGGTACTGCCGATATCATCGCACGCGCCGGTGTTTTATTCCGGTTAAGGCGTATCCGGTTCTGAGTGGCAAGCCGAGTACCGCATCCCGGAGTGTGGCTCGTCACAAGTCGTCCGGCCTGCGCACGCTCGGCCGGCACGTCGAACGGACACTTCGAAATTATCGCAGGGAAATCATTGGAAGCGTCATGAACCTTGGGAATCGCATGACAGCAACCGGTCCTGGACCAGGCGGCCCAGGCGAAGTTTTATTGTTGGCAGGGGAAAACTGGGCTCAGTACGACTTCAATGCCGTTGCTCGATTGCGCGAAGAACGCGGCACCCACATCGCAGCCCTATGTCAGGATTTGATACCGATTACATGTCCGCAGTTCTTCGAGAGTGACGACTTCGTTGCTCGATATCGAGCCTATGTCGATTTTTTGATCAGGGACGTTAATTTAATAGTCGCTATTTCCGAGTCGACGAAGTCGGATATCTTGAACTACGCCCGCCAGAACGGGGGTATCCGCGGGCACATCGCAGTCGTGCAGCTTGGAGCCGATCTGATTTCCGCCAAGTTGGCGCGGCCACCAAGTGAGCTTCCGGATCTGCGAACCCGAAAATTCGTTCTGAGCGTGAGCACCATTCAGGCGCGGAAGAATTTCGATCTCCTCTATCATCTTTGGCATCGTCTGGCCGAGCAAAGGATACCCGACCTTCCGATGCTGGTGATCGTCGGTCAACGAGGATACGGAAGCCAGGATTTGCTCCGGCAAATTGAGCGCGATGATCAGACTAAGGACAAAATCGCAATCCTGCACCATACGGAAGATGAGGAGCTATCATGGCTATATCAGAATTGCCTATGGACGATGTATCCGTCCTTTTATGAAGGCTGGGGACTTCCGATATCGGAAAGTCTCGCTTACGGCAAATATTGCTTGGCCTCTAACTCGTCTTCTATGCCGGAGGCGGGCGCAGGTCTTGCGAATCACCTCGACCCTCTCGATTTCGCAGCCTGGCAAGACGCGACTGTCGAACTAATAAGCTCGCCAGCGCGCGTGGCAACGCTAGAAAGCTCAATACGTGCCCGATATCGGCCGATGACGTGGGTGCGTTCGGCGGAAGTTCTATTAAACGAGCTAAAGACGCTATACACCGTGCAACGGACAGGCCCATGAGGAAAGCTCGCGGCGTCCCCAGGAACCCCGATGGTTTCATCGTAAGAAGAAATGCGACGAGATTGAATAGCGCACAGTCATATTTTACCCCGACTGGAAGCCTTACGCGCACGCCTCGGCGCTCGTTAACGGGATTGGTGGGCTTAGCCGGAACGCGGGGGATACCACAGTAAGACCTACGTCCTCACGGGGTTGCAGCAATGACTAAGCGCGCGCTAATTACAGGGGTGAACGGCCAGGACGGCGCCTACCTCGCGAAGTATCTTCTGGAGAAGGGCTATTCAGTCATAGGCGCGGTTCGGAGAACTTCTTCCAATGACGTCAATCGCTTGATCGAACTCGGGATTTCCAAAGCGGTCGAATATTGTGATCTCGAACTTTTGGAATTTAGTAATGTAATGCGCGTCGTCGATCGTTCGAAACCTGATGAGATCTACAACCTGGCAGCTCAAAGTTTTGTGGCGCTGTCCTTTGAGGAACCGGTGTACACCGGCGATGTCGGCGCATTGGGCGTGACGCGCCTACTTGAGGCCGTTCGTCACGCAAACCGGAGTATTCGTTTTTATCAGGCGTCGACGTCGGAAATGTTCGGCAAGGTGCGCGAGTATCCCCAGACCGAAACGACTCCATTTCACCCGCGCAGTCCGTATGCAATCGCTAAGCTTTACGCGCATTGGATTACCGTGAACTACAGGGAGAGCTACGGTCTGCACGCGACATCAGGCATTCTGTTCAATCATGAATCGCCGTTGCGAGGCCAAGAATTTGTAACGCGAAAAGCGACCCTGGGCCTTGCTAGGATCAAATACGGAGAACTCGATTTGTTGGAAGTTGGCAACCTTGATAGCAAGCGAGATTGGGGATTCGCAGGAGATTATGTTGAGGGCATGTGGAGCATGCTACAGCAAGATCACGCCGATGACTACTTACTCGCGAGTGGAGAGCCGCACTCGGTTCGGGATTTTATTATTCAAGCAGCGGATTGCATGGGCTTTCAGATTGAATGGCAAGGGTCCGGGGATACCGAGTACGGAGTCGATCGCAAGACTGCGCGCGTAATCATCAAGGTAAATTCGCAATTTTACCGGCCGGCCGAAGTGGATGCGCTTTGGGGCAATCCTGCAAAGGCTCAGCGTGAATTGGGATGGAGAAAAAAGGTCTCTTTTCCGAAATTGGTCGCCATGATGGCTGAATCTGACGAGCGGCGGGTGCGTGATAAGCGTATCTTAGTGTGAAGATCTTCGCTTGCCCTGACGCCCCTCGACAAGACTTTCGCCAGCTGATGGTAGAACAGCGGCTCACAACGGATAAGTATTAGGACCTTGTCGTCCGTTGCTCACGTTCGGAATGTGAAATCAATGATCGAACGGGCAAGGCAAATCATCGCGCGCGTAGAGGTCGCCGAGAAGGCGTATATCCTGGTGCTCTGTCTCGTCTATCTGATGCACAACATCTGGCTTGCGCGCACGATCCTTTGGTTCGTGCTGGTTCCGGTTCTGTTACTGAGTCTCACCCCGTATCGAAGCCTTCTGCCGATTGTAAAAACGAACGTGTTTGTAATGTCGGCGGCGTTTCTTGCGCTGATCCTGGCGACCTCGGCGCTCGCCGGCGAAACTCCGGTTGGGGTGATCGCGAATAATGCCCGTTACTCGGTCGCGGTTCTGGCGTTTCTGGTCATCACCGCGCATCTGGTGAGCAAGCACCCCGACTTCCTGCGCCTGCTGATACTTTTCGTGGCTCCCGCCGCGGCGCTCTCCGCGGTCACGGATATCGTTCAGTTCAGCGGCCTTTCGCTGCACAAGATTTTGACCACTCGACTGGAAGGGATCAGGGGATTGACCATCTACTACAATCCGAACGTCATCGGCATGATGTTCGCAATTCCGTGCGTCGGCGCGGTCGCCGTGATGATCTCCAAAAAACTGGTCTACTGGCAGTTCGCGCTGTTGCTGCTGTGCTCGCTGATCCTGTTTGCTGCGGTAGTGCTGACCGGGAGCCGCGGATCCCTGACCGCGACGCTGGCCGGGGTCGGCGTCAGCGTGCTGCTGTCGGCAAACTGGCGAATATCCGTGGCGGCTGCGGCCGTCCTCGCAACGATGTTTGGCTTGCTGGCGGCGACGCCGCTTTTCGGAGCACTGCTGCAACGAGACAGCCTGCGGCTGACGCTTTGGCCGATCTATCTGCACATGGCGGCGCTTAAGCCATGGCTCGGCTATGGATTGGCCTTCGATACGCAGATTGTGTTGCCCGACGGTATTGTCGTGATGAATGCTCACAATATTGTCTTGTGCGCCCTGGTTCGCGGAGGTGTGCTGAGCGCTGCCGCGCTTTTGGCAATTATGATATTCGCGTTCGTTGGCGGATGGAGAGCGTGGCGACGTCACGACGAGATCGTTCCGTTGGGGGTGTTTAGTGTATGCCTGGTTGCAAGCAGCGTGGACTACGAGATTGTCCCGACCGATCTCGGATATCTCTGGATTCTGTTCTGGCTGCCAGTCGCCGTCTGTCTTGGGGCATGCCTGCGGGCGCCCACTCACGCGCCGCCGATGGAGAGTGCCGTCGGCGCCCCGGGGTCGAGCGACCACGGCCGGGATCATGTTGTCTCGCAAAGCTGAACGCATGTCATCGCAGCATCGCGCGTTCGACCAGCGCGCAGATAGCGTGTCCGGCGACAATATGAATCTGCTGAACGATCGCGGTCTCACGCGATGGAGCGGCCAAAAAGTGTTGGCACAACCCCCGCATTTCAGAGTCCTCAGCGCCTGAGAAACCAATCGACACCAACCCGAGTTCCCGCGCGGCCTTGAGAGCCAGGAGGACATTGGGCGAACGGCCCGAGGTCGAGATGGCGAGAAACACGTCGCCCGGCCGACCCAGCCCCCGAACTTGACGCTCGAACGCATGCTCGAAGCCGTAATCGTTTCCCACCGCCGTCAGCACCGAAGTGTCCGTGGTGAGCGCCAGCGCGGGCAACGGTCGGCGGTCGACCAAATAACGCGAGAGAAATTCCGCGGCCAGGTGCTGCGCATCGGCGGCGCTGCCGCCGTTGCCGGCAATCAGGAGTTTGCCTCCGGCGCGCATCGCGCTTTCGATCGTCTGCGCTATGTCAGCAATCAATTCCAGAAGCTCGCGATCCTGCGCTGCGCGTTGCAGGGCAGCCAGTGACCGGTCGAAAAAGCCGGCGAGAAGATCGACGTCGTCCGGCTTTCTAGCCACGTTCATCCCTTTCGAGGAGCCGCGCGAACTCACTGAATTGAAGGACTCTTCGCGAGAAATCAATGAATAGAATCATTTCGCCGAAAAGTGCTTGTCGAGACCTTTGCCAGCCTTCAAAGTAATCCTGCTGAAGCTTGGAGGATTCCACGGCGCGGGCGCCGTATCGTGATACCGTTAACAGCGGGCCTGTGGTCGTCCTCGAAAGGACGCACTCCTGCATCGTATGACACGTGGTCGCGCCGGGCACATAGACTGTGGGCGCACTACTAAGCGGAAACAAGCATGTTTTCTTCGGGCTGACTGGCTGGCTGCTCCCGATTGCCAGGAAACTGCAGGCGAAAAAAGTGGCATAGCGCCCCCCCTTGCGGAGAAGCTCATCATGCCGGCCTGATTCGACGATCACGCCATTTTCAACAACATGAATGCAATCGGCATGTACGGGAAGCTCATGATGAAATCGTGGGCTTGGGCATTTTTCGCCGCATCGAAGAGTTCATTTTCGCTGGCATCGGGCTTCCCGCAAAGGATGTTGTCGCGAATCGAACCGCGAAATAAAAATGGCTCCTGCCCGACATACGCGATATTCGCTCGCACCGATTTGCGGTTGACCTTGGCGAGATGGCTGCCGTCGATGGCGATGGCTCCGCTTTGTGGTTAAGTCCGACAGGCTGCTAGCACTACTTTGGCAGATTTTTAACGGCTGGGGATTCCCAAATCAGTTTTTCAATGATTCATGGCTGGTCGGCTTTTGGAGGGCCGACCATGAGGAGCACGCCGTCGGATTGGGAAGATGAGCTTGGCCGTTGGCTTAAACCGTTCCAGGACCGCTTGAACCACAAGGCACGGGGGCGGATGTGTCCGCTTTACGTGGCGGGGCTGATCGGGCCCGGTGAACGCAAGAGCATTCAGCCTATGGCGGAGCGGCTGGCGCCGGGCGACTGCGATCAGCTGCATCATTTTGTTGCTGCTGGGGTTTGGGATACGGCGCCATTGGAGACAGAACTGCTCATCCAAGCGGACCGGCTGGTCGGCGGCGGCGATGCGGTGTTGGTGATCGACGACACCGCGGTGCCGAAGAAGGGCAGGCATTCGGTCGGTGTTGCTGCGCAATATGCTTCGGCGCCGGGCAAGACCGCCAATTGCCAGACACTGGTGTCTCTGACGCTCGCACGAGGCGAAGTGCCGGTGATGTTGGCCCTGCGCCTTCCTTCCTGAGAGTTGGACGGGCGACCAGCCGCGGTTAAAGCGAGCGGGCGTTCCGGTCGATTGCCGAACTGCACGGACGAAGCCAGAGATCGCCCTGGCTGAGATCGATCGCGTGATGGCCGCTGGTGTGCGCTTCGGCTGTGTGCTGGCGGATGCCGGTTACGGGCTGAGCGCGCCGTTCCGTCAAGCGCTTACGAATCTCTCCTGGGCGGTCGGCATCCCTCGCCATCTCAAGGTGTACCCTGTCGACGTGCAGCTGATCTGGCCCTTTGCCAAACCGGGCCGCCCGCGACGGCGGCATGTCCCAGATATTCTATCGACGCCGGCCGAAGACATGCTCGCCGATGCCAAGTGGCAAACTGTGAGCTGGCGAACCGGGACGAAAAGCAAGCTCAAAGCCCGCTTTGCCGCGGTCCGTGTCCGCACCGCCGACGGACCGCCGCATCGGATCAGGGACAAGGGCCAGCAACATCTGCCGGGCGACGAAGCTTGGCTTATCGGTGAACACCGCGCCTCAGGCGAGAAGAAATACTATCTCTCCAACCTGCCTGCTGCGACCGACCTGCGCACCTTGGCCGCCACACCATCAAGGCGCGATGGATTTGTGAGCAGGCCCATCAGCAGCTGAAAGAGGAACTCGGCCTCGACCACTTCGAGGGGCGATCCTGCCAAGGCCTTCACCGTCATGCACTCATGTCGATGATCGCTTTCGCCTTCCTTCAGCATCGTCGCCTCAAAAAAGTGAGGCGGGAAAAAAAGAATCCACGGACCGCCACCTCAACCAAGCTTGCCAGCCGTACGTCACGCCATCGTCAAGTTCATCGCTCGACTGCAACCGCGGCGCTGCCCGCATTGCCGAAGGTGGCTCTGTGCAAACGCGCAGCGTAAATAAATCTGCCAAAGTAGTGCTAGGTAGCGTGGACAAAATCATTGACGCGCGTGTGGACTCTTAACGCGCGGTGTGAGCGCACTGCACTGAAAATGCAGGTGGCGGCAGTTCGATTGCGCCCCGGGGCACTACCATTCTCTTAGGCCATTGATCTTAGAGCATTAATCCGCGAAAAATCCCTCAGGCAAAAAGTTGGACACGCGCGATCAGCAATCTGTTCGCTAAGAGTCAATTCAGGCGGGATGCGCAGCGCAGAATATCCGCATACGGATAAGGCAGCTCTGCACGCTCGCTTTCAGGCCGCGCAAGCCCTGGGCTTGAAAGCCCGCTACTGCGTTCTCGTGCACGTCGATCACGGCTTCCTCATGCTCAAAGACGCCGATTACGGCTGGTCGAGTACAAACTGGAAAGAGGATGGAGATCGACCATTTGGTTCTCCACCTCCATCGGGATGCCCGGTTATGCCGCCAAGCGCTCGCTTGTGCACTCGAGCAGCTTCCGGCAAGGTCGTCATCGAAAGGAACGGTTAGCGGCTGCGTTTTGCTGGGGCGTTTGGCCCGTGCATCGCTGATGACCGCCGTCCTGATACTTAAGGTTGTCCTTTCGAAGCAAACAGTCGGAGCGAAGGGATTACCGCGAGTTAGCCGCCGGATCGAAATTGAGTTAGCTCCACATAAAAGCTGCTCCGCGTCCTATCTCGCGGAGTTCTTTCCACCGACGTCTGGCAGTATATCTCGCTACGTATGACAACCGCCTAGTGGATTGACTCTAACGTTTGCTTCCCACGTTTGACGGCGGCGAGCACGCGGTTTGGGTCGGCAGTCCACACGAAGCGTTTGGGATCTGCGTTTGTCTCTGCGACGAAACGGTTGATGGC
>Ga0187864_10001782_pt1 | contig 19944 bp, 15 predicted proteins | sample June2016WEW_11_4_FD_132985 | JGI IMG/M metagenome (GOLD analysis project Ga0187864, IMG submission 132985) | Peatland microbial communities from SPRUCE experiment site at the Marcell Experimental Forest, Minnesota, USA - June2016WEW_11_40 | ecosystem: Environmental > Terrestrial > Soil >...
CTTGCCGCATGACCACTGAACCTTGCCAAAAAAACAAGATGCCACAGCTTTGCAATGCGGAGGGCGCGGAGACAGACGCGGAGAAGAAACACTAGAACGAATTTTTCTCGGTTCTTCTCAGCGTTCTCCGCGTACTCTGCGGTTAAAGTTTGGTTTGTAAGCGGAAGTCCGCAGGCCGCGTTTTTTTTCACATCACGGGTCTTGGTCCGATCACGTCGGCGGTGAAGGTGTGCAGCGCGGCGGAGGGATCGGTCCAGGCATTTTCGGACAGGCCGAGCTTTTCCGTGCAGAGCCGCGAGAGAAGCTGCTGGCGCGTCCAACCGGTTTCGCGAGCCACCTGGGGCAAGAACAATCCTGATCGGCCGCGCAAGGTCAGGTAAATCCCCCGCTGGGTCGGCTCGAAATCCAATGGCGATTTTGCCTTCTCCATCGGGCCGAGGATTGTGACTTCGATTTCCAAGTCGGGCAGTTCATGGCGCGTGACGGGCTGGGCGAGGAACCGTGGATCGCCGAGCACGGATTCGGCGGCGGAAACCAGCGCTTCGCGCAGCGGCCTGCCCGATTCCAGGAGCCCGATGCAGCCGCGCAGGGCGTGGGTATCGCGGCGATGGAGGGATACGAAACATCCTGCGGCCGGGCGGGAAAACACCGGGTCATCGAACGCGGGCAGCGGCCGGGGATCGCCGCCGAGGCGGCGCGTGACGACGTCCGCGGCTAAAAGCAAAATCGCCTGCTGCGTTTGCGGCGAGATATCCATGGGAATGAACATGGTAACGCGCGGCGCGGGTTTTTCCTCGCGATCAGATTATCCACCGGCTTATGCACCGCGATTTCGCTTGCGGGACAAGAACTTGCGCGCGGCGGTGGATAAGTGATTTTCAGTTGTCGAAAAAAACGAGGGATTTCGCTTGCATCAGCGTATATTCCCTTCCCGTCGTCGGGCATGAAAGTGACCGGCGAAATAGGAGAACGCTCCTGACAAATTAGTCCGGCTTTCCAATAGCGAAAGACCGTGCAAAGCAAACAACTGCGGGCACGGCGAAAGTCGGCGGCCAGCGATCAGGCCACCCGATACTGAGGCGCCAAAACGCCAAGGGGCAATCCGGGTTAGAGTCGCCGCCAGTGATCTGCGGATCGTGGAGAGAGAGTCTTCCGACACCCGCCAGGTCGAGCCCAACATGCCGCGAGTGTTCTGGTAACGGAATGCCGAGCGGCGCGGATCCTAGGAACGGGCTCGGGATAGCGAGACCCACGGCCGTCCAGTCGGGAAACCGCTATGCTGCCCTATTGGGCAAGCAGTCGCGGCGGAAACTGCCGCGATGATACCGTCTGCGTGAAACAGCAGCCCCCTGTTGTCTTACGCTGAGTGGACCGAGGCGGGCCCAGGCCAAGGAGCAGGTTGCCTACAGAATCGGTTCGATGCCAGAAAAGGTCGGCGCAAGCCGATTAAAAAGGCCCACGCGGTGACGTCGCGAGTCACTTCGTGGGCCATCTGGTTTTATGGGGATCTCATTTGTCGTTGGTCCTTTGTCATTTGTCACTTGTCATTGGCAGATGCGGCTGGCGATCGGCCATCTTTGCAAATGACAAAGGACAAATGACCAATGACATTTTTTACTTCTTTAATCCCCGCAAAATAAATTCGATCGCGTCTTCCACTGAGAAGTGCTCGAACTGCTGAAGGTTCAGCGCGATCATCGCGTAGCCGATGCCGATGTTGATCAGTTGCCAGGCGGGGACCTCGGGGTCGAGGTCCTTGCTGAACTCACCGGCTTTTTGGCCGTCGGTGATGATTTTCCGGAAAAACCGCTCGATTTCCGAATAGTGTTCCTTGATGACGGCCAGAACCCTGCGGTCGCGGCTGGAGGCCAGTGCCCCGTGAATCACATGGTAGGCGTTTTCATTGGCGCGGAGGTGATTGGGAAACTGGCGGGCGATGGTGCGAATTTTTTCGGTGGAGCTGGAGGAACGCTCGATCAGCTCGTGCCAGCGACGCAGGGTTTGCTCGCTCATGGCCCGGGTGATGGCCACGAACATGTCCTGCTTGCTGGTGAAGTGGCGGTAGAGGATCGGCTCGGTGACCCCGGCGGCGTCGGCGATCTCGGCCGTGGTGGCGGCGCTGTATCCCCACTTGGCGAATATCTTGGTCGCCACCTCGATGAGCTGCTCCCGGCGTTGGGGGGCTTTGAGCCTGTGCATGGAGGTTGTGATAGCGAGGATCGGGCGTTTTTACAAATGACAAGTGACAAATGACAAATGACAACAGACAAACTATCGGGTCAGGAAACTGATGAAATTATCCTTGAGCATTAGCCGGACATCGCGCTCGATGTCCGGGGGAGTCACGTGGCGGCCGGTTTCCTGCAAGTCGGCATATTTGTCGGTCAGGACTTTTGCCAGAATGCGACGGCTGTGCCGCCATTTGTAAAGCAACTGATCCAGAATGCGGGCGTCGGAATGCTGGGGAATGAAGCTGGTGCCCAGCAGTTCCAGACGCATGCGCTCGATTTCTTCTATCAGGCTGGGATTATTCAGGAACCACCAGCAGCCGAAGATCATGAGGTTGCCGAATTTCCTGGCGGCCACGCACAACTCGTGCTGGTTTTCGCGGGCCAGCATGGTGACGAAGAACTTGTTCTGGGGGAATTCGCGGCATAGGTTCACGACGGCGGCGATGTCGGCCTTGGCGGAGGCGTCCCCGCCGTCGCGGAGTTCGGGATTCACCCGCAGGCGAGAGCCGATCATCATCGCAAACGGCAATCCGCGCTCGGCGCAGACCGGAAGGATGGCCTTTTCGAGGATGGTCTGGCCGGCTTTTTCGACCGGGTCGGAGACATTGGGATAGCGGAATTCCGGGGGCAGGCTGACGGCGAGGTAGATCGCCTTTTGGCGGACGATCCACTCGCGGAGGAAGCGGCGGACTTCCTCGACCGTGGCGGCGGAGATTTCCTCGGAGACGTTGAATCCCCACTCGACGAGTTTTTTGGCGGCGGTCGGCCAGGCGCGCAGAAGCGGGTCGATCCGCAGGACGGCCGTGAATCGGGAATCGCTGGCGACCGCGGGATTTAGGAGCCAGCGGTTGCGTTCGTTGTCGTCGAAGACGGGATTGGTCATGGTGATCGACGAGACGTTGGCCAGTTGCATGACGCGGTCGATGTATTGGCTGGGGTCCTGCTGGGCGAAAAAGGGGCGATAGGCGTCGAGGGATTTTTCGTTGGGATCCAGGCCGAGCGTTTGCAGCGTCGTCAGCACGCCGCGGCAGGCTTCGCTGATCGGCGTGTGCTCGACGAAAAGGTTCTTCCAGATGTGGTCGGCCTGCTGCCGCTTGGTCATTTTCCAGAACTGCTCGTAGGGAAGCTTGCTGGCCGGGACAACGCGATAGACTTCGGCAACGAGATAGTGGTAAGTGACCAACTCGTCGATGCCCCAGAGCATCAGGCCGGCGGGATCGGTCTGGCCGGTGGCGTTGGCGGCCGGCGTGCCGAAGGTTGGCGGATAGAGATGCGTGTGCACGTCGACAATCGGCTGAGTGTCGAGGATGCGGGTGATGGTTTCGCTGAGCTGGGGGCGTGGAATGGACAGGGTGTTCATGGCGTGCCTCGGTTACGAACCCGGCGAACTTCGGTCGAATCGCCGAATGGTAAAAGTTATCGACGGCCGAGGCAATGATAATTTTGGCTATTGGTCTTGTCGCACCGGAGCCCCAAGCCGATTAAACTCTGCCGGTTCGAAAGTGGCCAAAACGAGGAGCACCGATAATGAATAAGGGGATCTGGGCCGTGGTGGCGCTGCTGGTGGCGGCCGTCGTGACGGTCGTGGTGGTGAGGAAACAACAATCGGAAAGCGAGTCGCCGAATGGCGGCGCGACGACGCAGGCTTCGATGCTGACGATCGTCGTCATTCCCAAAGGGACGAGCCATGCGTATTGGAAGTCGGTGGAGGCCGGGGCGGATCAGGCCGGCAAGGACCTGGGCGTAACCATCATCTACAAAGGCCCGGTGCAGGAGGACGATCGAGCCGGACAGATCTCGCTCGTGGAACAGTTCATTACCGACAATGTGAGCGGGATCGTGCTGGCGCCGCTGGATGATACCGCCCTGCTTCCGCCGGTGCAGTCGGCCACGCAGAAAAAGATCCCGGTGATCATCATCGACTCCGCCTTGAAAGGCGACGTGGGGAAGGACTTCCTCTCCTACGTGGGAACGAATAACCGATTGGCGGGCAAAATGGGCGGGGACGAATTGGCGAAAATCCTCGGCGGGCAGGGGAAATATTTTTTGCTGCGATATGTTGAAGGATCGGCCAGCACGACCGATCGCGAACAAGGCTTTCTCGACGCCATGGCGCAGAATGCGGGGCTGAAACCGGTCATGGATAATTTCCTGTACGGCGGAGCCAGCGTCAGCGAGGCGCAAAAGACGTCCATGAATCTCCTCGATAAAATCCAGAGCGCGGATGGAATTTTCTGTCCGAATGAATCGAGCACTCTGGGAATGCTGAACGTGCTGGAGCAGAACAATCTCACGGGGAAGAAACATTTTGTTGGATTCGACGCGACGCCGCCGCTCGTGGAGGCGCTGAAGAAAGGGGAAATCGACGCCTTGGTGTCGCAGGATCCGACGAAGATGGGATACGAAGGCGTGAAGGCGTGCGTCGGAGCGATCCGCGGCCAAGCGCCGCAGCCCAATATCGACAGCGGAGTGCAACTCATTACGCGGGACAACCTGAACACGCCGGAGGTTCAGAAGCTGCTGTCGGGCGGTTGATGCCATTGGTCGCGAGGGATGGTTTTGCCATTGTTCACTCCTGACGGGAAAGAAGAATCGCGTCTGCGCATGGAAGGCGTGCGGAAACGATTCGGCGCCACCGTTGCGCTGGATGGGGTGGACCTGCGCGTGGATTCGGGTGAAGTCCTGGCCCTGGTGGGTGAAAACGGAGCGGGGAAAAGCACGCTGATGAAAATCCTTTCCGGGGCGCACTCGCCTGATGAAGGAAAGATGTTCCTGGACGGCGAGGCGTATCGGCCGCGCGATCCGCTGGAGGCTCGCCGCCGGGGCGTGGCCATGATTTACCAGGAGCTTTCGCTGGCCAAAGACCTGAGCGTGACGGAGAACATCCTGCTGGGAATGGAGCCGGTGTGGGGGCCGTTTTTGCGATGGCCCGAAATGAAGCGGCGGGCGGCCGATGCCATGGCGCAGCTGGGCAGGCCGGATATCGATCCGAACGTTTCGCTGGGGAAGCTTTCGCTGGCGGAGCGGCAATTGGTGGAGATCGGGCGCGCGATCTGCGTCGGTTGCCGCGTTTTGGTTTTGGATGAGCCCACCAGCAGCCTGACGCAAACGGATATCCGGCATCTGTTCCAGCAGGTGAAGCGGCTGAAGGAGCGGGGGCTGGCGATCATCTATATCTCGCATTTTCTGGAAGAAGCGCGGGAGATTTCGGATCGGTTCACCGTGCTGCGGGATGGCCGAAGCGTGGGCGGCGGCCCGACGGCCACGACGGCAACGTCCCAGATCATCTCCATGATGGTCGGGCGGTCCGTCGATGATTTGTATCCGCGCTCGGCGAGAAAAGCCGGGGAAATGGTCTTGGAAGTGAAACACCTGGCCGGGGAATCGCGGCCGGTGGATGCGAGCGTGACTTTGCACCGGGGGGAAGTGGTCGGGATTGCGGGGCTGATCGGGGCCGGACGCACCGAATTGCTCCGCGCGATTTTCGGGCTCGAGCCCATCAAGAGCGGGCAGGTGCGCGTGGCGGCGTATGTCGGCCCCGCGTCCCCGGCGCGCCGATGGGCCGAGAAAATGGGTTTGCTCAGCGAGGACCGAAACAATGAGGGATTGGCCCTCGATCTGAGCATCGCGGATAATCTGACTCTGACGCGGCTCTCTTGGCTGGTGAATCCCGCGTCGCAGGCCACGGATTCGCGCCGCTGGATTGAGAAGCTCGGCGTGCGCTGCCGCTCGCCGCGGCAGGCCGTGCGCGATCTGTCGGGAGGCAATCAGCAGAAGATCGCCCTCGCCCGGTTGCTGCATCACGATGTGGATGTTTTCCTGCTCGATGAGCCCACGCGCGGGATTGACGTGGGATCGAAGGCGCAGATTTACCGGCTGATCGACGAACTGGCTTGCCGAGGCAAGGCGATTCTTATGGTGAGCAGTTATCTGCCGGAACTGCTCGGCGTTTGCGACCGAATCGCGGTGATGTGCAAGGGCCGGCTGGTGCGGTCGGTTGCGGCGGATCAAACCAACGAACATCAGATTATGCTCCAAGCCACCGGCGCCATGGAGACGGCATGACGACCTCGCCGACGCAAAGCCCATCGCCTGTTTCGCAAAAAAACGCGAGATGGGGGTCTTCGGCGGAGGATTTTTCCGCGTTTCTGGGGACGATGGGTCCGATCGCGGGGCTATTTTTTGTCGTCGCCAGCTTTGCGGTTCTGGAGCCGCGAACATTTCTGACCCTGGATAACTTTCAGATCATTTTGCTGAACACGGCGGTGGTGGGCACGGCCGCGCTGGGGGCGACGGTCATCATTATCTCCGGCGGAATCGACTTGTCGGTGGGATCCAACATCGCCCTGTGCACCGTCGTGATCGCGCTGTGCCGATTGCACGGCCTTTCGCCGACGGCGGCGGCGTTGCTGGGGATCGCAGCCGGGGCGTGCGTCGGACTTGTCATTGGAACGCTGGTGACGTGGTTCAATATCTCGTCGTTCATCGTCACGCTGGGGTTGTGGGGCGCGGTGCGCGGATTGGCCAAACGGCTGGCCGGCGGCAGCGAAATCTCCACGCCCAGGAGTTGGATCAGCCACCTTCTGCAAATGCTGCCGCCCGGGCAGCGATGGATGCTCCTGCCGCCGGGGGTGTGGCTCCTCCTGGTTTTGAGCCTCCTGGTCGCGGGGGTCCTTCGCTATACGCGGTTTGGACGGCGCGTGTTCGCCATCGGATCGAACGAACAGACGGCCCGTCTGTGCGGCGTGCCGGTGGCCAGAACCAAGCTGATGATCTTCATCTTCGCCACCGTGTTCGCCGGCATCGCGGGTGTGCTGCAATTTTCCTATCTGAACAATCTCGGCGATCCCACCACTGCCAGCGGATATGAACTGAATGTCATCGCGGCGGTGGTGATCGGGGGAGCAAGCCTTTCCGGCGGCAAGGGAAATGTGTTCGGAACGCTCGTCGGAGCGCTGCTGATGACCGTTGTGGGAAATGGATGCAGCAAGGTTCCCAGACTCACCAATGCCGACCAGGACATCGTGACCGGCGCCATCATCGTGGCGGCGGCGGCGTTCGATCAATTTCGCCAGTCGCGGGCCAGGGCGAAATAGCGGCGGCGGCAGATAACGGGGGTAACGTCTTTCTTTGGCCGGTCGCCTTTCTGAATGCCGAATGCCGATTGCCAAATGCCGAATGTAAAGCCAAACACTTGGGATTTTTCATTCGGCATTTGGCAATCGGCATTCGGCATTATTCCAAAGTGGCCAAGAATGGGCGTTACACCCCGGATAACTGTTATCGCGGCTTCTCGTCACACCGATCGTGCACGCAGACGCACGTGGTGGACGTGCATTCGTAGGCGCAGGCCCGGCTGCAATAGGTCTTGCCGTCGCGAACGATGCCCTTGCCCGGCTGAACCGTGCATTGGCATTTCAAGCAGGCACATTTTACCGCCGAGGCCATCTCCCTATTTTGTCCCACGAATGAAGAGGAGTCAAAGACTTGTGGCAAGGCTGTTTCAAAGCCTGCGCGGGCAAGGACTTGCCATCTGTTGAACGATGCCGTGCCTTCGCGAAAAATCGCCAGCGGCCTGCTATAATTATTGCGGATGAACTCACTGCGGCGGGCGACCGCCTGCCGGTGAATGGGAGCCTGTGGAGAAATCGTTATGAATCGCCCCGATGGCCCTTCCCGCGATGAAGGAAAACTTCCCGGCAAGGATATCACCCCCGTCCTCAAGGGATGGGATTACGAGCCAGGCACCATCAACGTCCGCAAGATCAGCGGCATGGATGGATCGGCCAAGCTGCAAATGCGCGTGGACCTGGGGCTGCTGCAAATGGAATTGACGGGCCGGCCGGACGGGACGCGGCCGCACGGTTGCGAATCGCTTCTGGATTATTTCGAGCGGGAGCTGAACGAACATCGCATCCGCAACGGAACCGATCTCGGCTTCCAACTCACCCGCGCCCAGTGCCAGGACCTGCGCGAGGAAGCGGTGATGTATTACCAGCGCTATCTGGGCCTGTTCGTGCTGGAGGATTTCAAGGCCGTCGTGCGCGACACCGCCCGCAACCTGCGCGTGCTGGATTTCTGCGGCAAGTTTGCCACGGAAGAACAGGACCGGCTGGTGCTCGAGCAGTATCGGCCCTATATCATCATGATGAACTCCCGGGCCGAGGCCTCCCTGCACTTCAACAAGAGGGATTACCGAACGGCGCTGGCCACGATTGAAAGAGGCCTGGAGGACATCCGGGAATTTTTCGCTCGCTTTGGCCAGGAGGAGGCGCTGCCTCAATCCAATGAGGTTCGGGTGCTGAAGAAATTCGCTCGGGAAATTCGGCGGAAGATTCCCATCGACCCGCTGTCGCGGCTTCGACTGCAATTGGACAAAGCCGTCAAAACCGAGCGCTATGAGGACGCCGCCCGCCTGCGGGATCAGATCAAGCGCATGCAGACGTCGGCGTAACGCCGCGATAGCCAACATTTCTATCGGCGGGTGAGGGCCGGATCGTTTTGGGCATGGCGGCATTCTCGCCAAACCGCTATAACCAATTGCGTGCGGAAACCCATCTGGAAAAACGTTCTGCTTCTCGCCTGCGCGGTGGCATTGGCCGGTTGTGCATCGACTCCAAAACCGCCCTCGGCCAACGGCGGAATGTTTCGGCGGCAGAATGAAGGCTACAGCCTGCTCTACAAGCTGATGAGCGATGACAGCGGCGTGAGCAAAATCGTCATCTTCACGCGAGCGGATGATTCGGTGGTCAGCCTTATCAAGGAAATCGCCGGCGCGTGTCAGACGGCTAAAAAGCAGATGGATGAGTTTCCCAAGAGCGATATCCGCATCGAATATGACGTGCCGGATTTGCCGTACATTGAGGCGAAGGGCCGGGAGTTGCAGTCCTCGGACGATGAAAAGGCATTGCTGTCGTCCAGCGGCAAGGAATTTGAGGTTCAGTTGATCTTTAATCAGGCCCAGGCGACGGATTATGCGGTGCAGTTATCCAAAGCGTTGGCCGAGAACGAAAGCGATCCGGGCCGTAAGGCTTTTTTGACGAACGTATCGAAGCAGTTTGCCGATTTTCACGAGCAACTGATGAACCATCTGACGACAAAATCCCAGTAGCCCGTCGTCCCGGGCGCCAGCTCATTCGTGGCCCCCCGATTTCCATTTAGCCCCCGGTGATTCACCGGGGGGGCGGACCGTGGCGCACAAATCGAACATCGAGTAAAATGCGGGAATTCTCGGGCAAATGCGGTGATTCCGAGAGATTTGGGGAATGGTGCAACGGTAGCACAACAGACTCTGAATCTGTTTGTCTATCCGCAGCGTTACCTAACGCAATTGCTGGTGAATCTGCCGGCCGCGCCGATCAGCCGCCTTTCCGATTGGCTGCCGGACCGATGGAAATTGAGAAAGCCTTCGCCGTCAGGGTAAAATTATCGCTCACGTTTGAATGGAACGAATCATGAGTCAGGCTGAAAATATCGTCCCTGCTGCGCATCCTACGGTGGGAACTGAACAGAACAGCGGTTCCGATGAGGGAAGGAACTGAGTGGATTGGCAAAAACCGATTTCTGACCAGATCAGTCAGAATGGGCGTCTGTTTTTCAATCTCGCCTACGGCATACTTGGCAAGATGGGCGAGGCTGAAGATGTTTGCCAGACGGCCATCCTTCTGGCGTGGCAGGAACGAGCGCAGTTGAGGGATTCGGCGAGTCTTAAAGCGTGGCTCGCAAGAATCGTATTGAACGAAAGTCTGCGGGTTCAACGACGCAGAACCGTTGAAAATCGTTATATGGAGGCCGCGAGCCGGGAACGGCAGTTGAGCGACGCCTCCCGGGATCAAATTGAGATCGAGGATTCTGTATCGGCGGCGCTTGAACAACTGACCGAGCAGCAACGGATCGTGGTCGCCCTGCGCATCATGCAGGGCATCTCTGGAAAAGAGGTCGCTAAAATCCTTGGGATCTCGGACACGACGGTGTCCCGGCTACTCCACGCGGCCATTCAGCGGCTCCGCGAGATCATGCAGGATTGGCGCGAAACCACAGGTGAAACGGCATGAACACATGCGACCGCATCCAGGAAACTCTTCTCAACTTCGACTGGACGGAAGAAGATCGCCAAAGGGCCAGAGAAGTCCTGAAGCATCTCGATTCCTGCCCTGATTGTGCCGGTGCCGTCGCCGATTTCGATCAAATTCGCAATCGCCTCACGCCGGATGTTTCCGCGCTCACCGATGACCAATGGCGAACGATTGAGCAACGCCTCAAAACGGCCGCCGCCCGTCCCTACGTCCGCCTTCGATGGGCGATGGCCGTCGCAGCGGCGATCTTTATCGGCTTTGTGTCCTTCCAGGCCGGTCGCGCGGGACGCTCATTGCCGAATATCGCCATGCAGTCAAAAATACCCAGCGACACTGATTTCCCCTTCCCTGCCGGTGACGAGGCCCATCAGGTCGAAGCCTTCGGCAAGGTCTCCGAAGTCTTCGATCATCGCACCATTTGGGTCATGAACAGCGATGCCCAGGCCGACATGGGCCTCTCAAAACAGGATCTGGCCGCACCCCATCAGGTATTTCTCATTCGCCTCGCCGTCGACGTCGCCGGGCGTGACGTCTCCAACGCCGATCTTGTGATCGTCCCCGGTCAGAGCGCCGAAATGACGGTTCCCATCAACGATTCGGCCACGATCAAATACAACATCGGCACCTCCGCCAATGTTCCCATGACGCTCAATTTCTGGGCGCAGATTCAAACGCCCCACGGCAACGATGTCCTGGGCGCCGTTTCAACTTCGCTCCAGATGAACCCCGGACAAAAGCTTACGGCCGGCGAAATCACCACCGAGCGCGGAAGCTATCGCCTGAAGGTTGCCTTTGGCCGATACGATCTGCCTCAAAGCTTCCAGTGAATTCATGACCACGACCCTGCTCATCATCCTCCTCTCCCATCAGGGTTACTGGTTCGGCGGTCAGGACCAGATGATCTTGCTGACGCCGCGCGGCTCGACTCAGATGGTTGTCCGATGGAGATTAGCGAGGGACGCTGCGTCGATTGCAAACGGCCAACGCACCATCGATCCGAAGAAAACAACAAATATCCATCTCCTCCTTCCGCGCGCTCGAGCCCGCTGTGAGCTTCTTTGGAGTTATCGCCTCGCGGCCACAGACACCGGCAAAGAGATTGAGGGAGGAGAAATCACGATTCACCTCTTCCCACCCATTGATTTTTCCCAAGCAATGAATCTCGGCGCCCGCCGGCTCGTCATCCTCGACCCCACCAGACAAATCGCCACGCTGTTACGCTGGCAGAATCCGCGCGCTAAAATCCTCGAAATTGCAGATGCATCGCAATTAGAAACAGCTCGGGCGGACATTCTGATCATCGCCCCCAATTCCCTCGAAGATTCGCCGCTCGCTCAACAGCCCGTCCTGCGGCAAGCGGAATCGGGAGCCCAGTTGGTGATCTTCGAGCAGACCCGCTGCAAAAAACTCGCAGGTTATGCAGTCACAACGCGCCCGTCGCAAGATATCTTCTGGAACAGATCTCATGCCCTTCTTTGCGGCTTAAATGAAGCGGATTTGAACTGCTGGACCGAGCATGAAACCCTATATTCACTGCAATTGCCGACGGACGCTTCCGCCGAACCGCTCGCCTGGTGGCCATCGCAAACTCCCTCGAAGATTCTGATGGCAATTGTCCCCTTCGGCGCAGGTCGCGTAATTTTCTGCCAACTTCCGGAGCCCGATTTGCCAGCCGATCCCCGATGCCAGACAATCCTTCGCAACAGCTTGATCTATTTCCAGTCTGCCGGATCCGTCTCGCCGCCGAATCAATATTGCGCGACTCAGTCCGCCCAGGCTCAGCTTGTTTCGCCGACATTTCCTCCTGCGGGAGTTCAGCCATGACGCGAAAATTACTCAACTGCTGCATCTTCACGACGGTTCTCTTGCTTACCCCTCTCGTTCACGCCGATGCCACCACGCAGCCGGCCACCGTGCCCGCCGCTCACCATGAATTGACGGTGGCACTGCTGAATTTCCAAGCCAATCTGCCCGGAACGGGAGACGCCGGCCCGCAGGTCGTTGACACTCTCACCGCCACCCTCAGCGGAGAACCGGGATTCACGCTCGTCGATCGTTCCACCCTTGATTCTATCCTCAAAGAACATGAACTCAATCTGACCGGACTTGTCGATGCCGACACCGCCGTCCACGTCGGCAAACTGGTCGGCGCGCAGATCCTGGTCACCGGCAAGATCTTCCTCGTCGATAAAAGCATCTTCCTCACTGCAAAGCTGATCGGCACCGAAACGGGCCTGGTCGATGGCATCATCGTCAAAGGGCAGCAGGGGGACGATCTGGGCGATCTCATCATCAAGCTCTCGCAAAAGGTCGCCGACCATCTCCGCGACAATGCCGGTAAGCTTCTCCCCGCCGACGAACCGACCGACCCGCTGATCGATCTGAAAAAGCGCCTCGCGAAACGTCCTCTCCCCATCGTCCAGTTGCAGGTCAGCGAGCAGGACGAAAGCGCCGTCCTCGTCACCGATCCCGCCGTTGACACGGAGTTGCGAAAAGTCCTCACGCAGTGCGGTTTCACCGTCATTGACACTGCAGAGATCAACCCGTCAAAAGCCGGCGTCGATCTGATCGTCAAAGGCGCCGGCATCAGCGAATTCGCCGGTCGCATCGGCAACCTGCAGATTTGTTCCGCCCGTCTCGAGCTCAATGCCGTCACGTGCCGCGACGGCAAAACGGTCTTCGCCGACCGCATCACCAGCCGGGCCGCCGATCTTTCCTCCGACATCGCCGGAAAAACCGCATTGCAAAAAGCCGCCCATGAACTGGGAATCCGCCTGATCGAGCATATCGCGGACATGCCAGCAACCGCGCCGTCGCACTGAGAAAGAGGGACGATGAAGCGATCGCTGACACTTATTCTACTGCTCACGGCGCTTCCGCTCTTTCGGGCTCGGGCGCAGGCGGCTGATCAAGTCGTCTGCGCTGTCCTGGCCGATCCCGATTCCGCCATCCAGCCGGAACTTGTCGAAGCCGAACTCACCCAATTGCCGGTCACGCTCGTCGATCGCTCGGCGATTGCCTCGCTGCTTCAGGAGCGGCAGCTCGATCGCCTTCTTTCTCCCGATGCCGTCGCTGATCGCGCTCAAACAGGCCGGCTCCTCAAGGCCGATCTCCTGGTCATCATGCACCGGATGCCGCCCAGAGCAACCGGCGCGGAAGTTGTCGTCTGCGAAACTAATCAGGGTCTGCGCCTCTCCCATGCAATTTCCGCCAACCCGCAGGACGTTAAAAAATTCGTCGGCGATGCCTTGGAAATCTGGCGCAACCACATCTCCGAGATCGCAGCTGTACCCCCATTCGTCGATCGTGACCTCACGTTCAAATACGCACCGCTCTCCGGAGCGTTCCGCGAGCTTGTTGAACAGTCTCTGAACCAAAGACGTGGAATCCTGGTCGTCGAATTGCAAGAAGCCCAGGCGATCGCCAACGAAATCGCCGTCGCCGGCGCGACAAACATCAGTCGCCCGTTGCCCCTCTTCTTCGCCGGCGATTTCCGAATAAACCTGGACGCCAACGGCCAGAATGCCCCTGTCCGCTTCGTGATCGAACTCCACCGCGGCCAAATGCTTCTGGATCGAACCGAGGCAAACGAAATCCCTGTCGCCCAATCTTCCCTGGCTATCGCGCACAGCGTCGATCGCCTGCTCCGGCGCGTCTCCGGCAACGCTGCCCCGCCCCCGCCCGATCCCGCCGCCGAGGCGGCCGCCCTCAACGCTCGCATGGAAGTTTTCCGTTCGCTTGGGAATTGGAAGGAAGCGCTCGACCTCGTCGAGGCAAGCCTCCTCGTCCAGCCCCAGCAACCCCGCGATCACGGCATCGCCGTCGAGTTGATCGGTCGCCGTCTGTGCAATCCAGGGCTTGGCGATCCCGATGCGCACCAATACAAGATCAATCCTGAGGCCGCCCTGGCCGCCTACGACGACGCGCTCTCCCACCTCGAAGCATTCCTTCGCGCTCCTCGGGAACCCGCCGGCATGGAAAACGGTAAGCTCACGCTCTGGCGCCTCAAAGGCGACCCGAATAGTCCAATCCGATACGATTGGACAGTCGTCACCGCCCTGACATCATTCTTCCACCCCAATTTCGCCGACAAGGAGTACGTCACCGGATTCCGAACCACGGCCTTTCACGTCCTGGAAGCCAAACAGGCCCAACACGCCCACGACGACATCGGCATGCTCCTCGCCAATGAAGTGGGTCTGCAGCAGGGCACTCGCAAGGAAACGCTTGTTCGCCAGCTCGATTTTGTGCGCCGCTATCCCGACACATTTGAATCCGCGCAGGTGCTGACGATGTTTTTCTGTCTCGATTCCAAGCCCGGTAGCCCCGACATGACCGGCTCCCCCGAATTGCGATGGGCCATCGACCAGCTCGCGGCAATGCCGAGCCCAATGTGTCAGCAGGCTGCCACCCTCATGCACAACCGCCTCGCACACGGCTTCGTCCCCTATGACGATTCTCCGAGCTTCGTTTTCTCAGGCCTCCCCGAACGGCCCTCGGTGCCTCCGCTCGCCAGCACCACCCATCCCGGATTAACCTTCAAGCCTATCGATCTCTCGCTCGAAGTTTCCACAACGCAGCGTTCTCGCACGCATCCGCTCACCGCCTTTGAAAAAGGCCATTTCGTCGGCTGGTGCCCAATCGGTCCCAACCTCGACGCCATTTGGTCCAGCGACAACCTCTATTTCATGAGCCACAAGGGCCAGCTCAAACGCGTTTGCCGAATCGCCTCCGCCAGCGTTTGCTTCGACGGAAAATATATCTGGACCGCGTCGCCGCGTATATACAATCACACCCAAGGCCCCGCCGACCTCATGCTCAATGTTATCGATCCGGTCAAAGGAATGATGACTACGATCGGACTTACGGACGGGCTTCTCCCCGTCGATCCGAACCAGCTCTTCGAAAGCACACCTGCAATCTCCTTCGCCCCTCTCGAGCCCGGCCATGTCTGCATGGCCGCCTATTTCGGCAGAACCTGGGTCGCCGAGATCAAATTCAATCCTGGCGGCCGCGGCCCAATCCGCGTCATCTTCGAAGCACGCCAGCAGGTTGACGATACATTTCGCGACTGGCAACAAACCGATGCTGTATTTCATCCCACTTTTCTGGCGGCAATTTATTCAAAGCCCGGCGACTCACTCGCCCACGCCTCGCCAAAACTACTCGTCGGCCGTTTTCAATCGCCCTATTCACCCTTGAACGAACACCCTTTGCTGATCGACTACCGCACCGGCGCTGCCATCGCCGTAAAGGACGACGTCGAAATGCCCCCCGAAAACGCCGGAATGTTCGCCGAAAACGGATCGATTTACTGGACACAATACGAGCCCTATCCCCCCGGCTGGTACCCGCAAGAGGCAATGCCGCCTAAAAAGATCTTTCGCTTCGGATTCCCCGAACTTACACCCATCGAAATTGCCAACGTCCCCGTTTGCGGTCCCATCGCCGACATCAATGGCCGCTTCCTCATCAGCAACGTCTTCCACCAAAAGGACTATCGCGTCTACACAACCAACAAGGCGCCCCCAGGCCTCGGCCAGGGCGTTGATGACGATTGGGCCCTCGGCGACACACTCACCGGACCCTATCGCCTCCTCACCGGCGAACTGCCCCAGGCCTACCGACCAGGAATGTTCAAGCTTTGTCACAGCCAGTTCTATGGCCTGGTCCTGATCAATTCCGTCGCCGATGCCGCCTACGCGGTCCATGTTCCCCAGGCGGAGTCTTCAAAATGATCTTGCCCGATGAGCGGAGGGTCTGAATGAAAACACAGGGTTGGCGCAGTTTATCTGTTCAGATCGCGATCTGCCTACCGGCGCTCACGCTTGCAAACCCATCCCGCGCCGCCCAGCCCATAACACGCGCACCGCTCGTCGCTCTCGTAGGCATCGTTAATGATCCAAACGCTAAGACCGACTCAAAATCCACCGATTCCTTCCTCAAGCTCCTGCAAGCCTCCGTCGTCGAACAGCCGGGCATCGCGCTCGTCGATCGCGAGGACCGAGACAAGGTTCTTAAAGAACTCAGCCTCACTATTGACGCAATCGGCGATCAGACCGCGCCCCTCCGCATCGGCAAACTCCTCGATGCAGACATTATCGTTTGGGCCCAGCCCGCATTCGAAACCGTCCACTTTCCAAACCTCCAACCCGCAACTTCGCCTGAGCCGTTGCAACGATGAAACACGGTCTCCTCGTCATCCTCTTTATCTCGACCGCGCTGACGCAAATGGCGTCGGCCACGCGAGTCGCAATTCTGGCTGACCCCAACACCGATGCGGGCAGGGTTGCCGTGTTGATAGAGGCAAACCTGTCCAATTTCCCCAATATCAGCCTGGTTGAACGTTCCCAACTCGAGCAGGTGATCAACGAGCAGGAACTTCAAGATTGCTTCGCGCCCGAAGCGGTGAGTCAGCGAGCTGCCCTCGGTAAACTGGTTCACGCCGATATCTTGGTGCTGCTTCGAAGCCGGCCGCTTCCTCACGCCCGAATCGAGACGATCGTCTGTGAAACGCACGAAGGCCTGCGCCTTCTCGCCCAAAGTTTGCCGGAAGCAAACCATCCTGAGCAGGACGCATCGCTGATCCAGGCATCCGTCGCCCAGTCAATCGAAAAGGGACAACAGAAAGTCTCCGCAATTGTCGCGGTCCCGCCATTGATTTGCCAGGACCTTTCCTACGAATTCGCCTATCTCGGTCCGGCCTACTCCCGCTTGCTCGAAAACTCACTTCTGGCCCGCCCAGGGGTGCTCGTCGTGGAACTGAACGAAGCACGGGCCATCGAAGCCGAGCTTCGACTCACCGGTCCCGCGAATATCGAAAGGCCGCTCCCGTTCTACTTGCTGGGACAGTACACCGACAACGGATTCGGCTCGGCTCGACGAGTCATTATCACGTTGGCACTAAAGCGAGGAGAGAATGAGTTATCCAAAGTCACCTCCGGAGAACTCTCGCCTCGGGACACTTCGGCCTTTATCTTGCGCACTGCCGAGGATTTGCTGCGCCGGGCCGGCCAGCAGATGCCCCCGGCGCCCGATCCCAAAGAAGAAGCCTCGCTGCTGGCAGATCAAGCTTACATCCACCAGCGGCTTGGAGAGTGGGACGAGGCGCTGGACCTGTTCGAATCCAGCCTTCTGCTTGATCCAACCCAGACACAACTTCACTTCGATGTGATCAACACACTTCACGATATTCGCCACCCGGGCGACACCGGCAACCGCGAAATGTTCTTTGAGAAATATGGCGACCAGGTAATGACAATGAAAGAACGCGAGCTTGAACACCTCGAGCCCTGGTTTCGCCGGACGAGGATCGGATTGGACACGTCGAAGACCGTCGAATGCGCGAATTTTCTTTCGCGGTGTGGTGGCATTTATTTTCGCGACATCCCCTATCAGTACAAACAACGGGCACTCGCGCTCGATCGCCGCAAGCGAGAACTCTTCTTTTCGGTTCTGGAAGCACGGTTGAAAGCCGGCCAGACGGAATTCTATCGCGTTCCGCTGGGAGTGGGCAATTTCTGCATTGGAGTCGATTCTCTGGAAGAGGGCCACCAGGTTCGCTTGCGGGCGATTCGATTGTACAAGGACGCGCCCGGTACGCGCTACCAGGTGAGCATGTTCCTCTGGTTCGGATATGCGCCGGCGGAACTGGCCGATCCATCCTGGCAGGAATTGCTGAACGAAGCGGCCGCGATCGATAGCCCCGGCGTCAGGGAGGGCATCGCCGACGCCCGACGACAGGCGGACCAAAACATCGCTTCGACCCGTCCGATTGCTCCTCGAATCGTTTCGTCGCCCGCTCCCTCGTTATCCGCGCCCAGAAAAACACCGCAAGTTACTTTCACGCCTCTCGCCCTGACGATCACTGATGAAAATGGGAATAGTCTTGTCTACCCAGAACAAATTACTACGTGGCTGGTCGCCGGACGGGGAATTGACGCGGCTTTCGACCGCAGCGCGATCTACATCATGAAGACGAAGGGGGTCCTTCGGCGGGTCTTCTCTTCGGATCACGAATCTTTTCGCTTTTCCAGTCCATCATTTGACGGGCGCTATCTCTGGGCGCCGCTCGTCGATGAAACAGGCGGAGCAGTAATAGTCGTCGATCCGTCGTTGGGGCGCATCGTTGCACGCTTCGACGCGAGCGACGGACTGCCCCCCATGACCCGGCGTGGAGCGGCCGGAGGATTGGATCCGGGACGAGCGTGTGTCTCCGGTGGATTTGGTCGGGGATGGATCGCGATCCTGCAACTGAACGCCGACGGCTCAAAGAAAGTCAACGTCTTTTTCGAGGCCAAGGATCAGCCCGACCACAATCATTTCGACGACAAAAAACCACTTCACACCGCCTTTGCTCCGGATTACATGTTTGTTCTTCGTGGACGCGATTCGCAAAACCATCCGGCTACTCGGCTGCTCGTCGGACGAATTGACAGCTGGACGTACAACCCGCTTCTGGTCGATCCTTATGCGCAAGCGGCGCAGGTTTTCGACTATCCACCCTTTCTGGGTGAACCGCCCACCGATGGCACAATCCAGGATGGACAGCTCTTCACGGCATTACGCTCACCAAGCACATTCGGCGTCGGTAGAGTCGTAAAATATTCCCTGCCCGATCTCAAGCCGTCAGTGGTCGCCAGCGTGCCGGCTTTCGGACCCATTACCTTCTCCAATGACCATGTCTACATCCTCGGCGCGCAATGGATGCGCTCCGAAGTTCCGGAAGGGCCCTACATGCCGCTCTATGGGCCCATTCCCGGCCACGAGTTTTTCCGCCGTATCTTTCACAGCAATTTCTACGGCCTGGTCCTTGCCCTTTACAACAGTGATCGCGGTGCATTTGCCGTTAATCTTCCTGACTCAAAATCGTGAGTTCCGCCTGTCAGGGTTTGTCAGAGAATTTTCGGAAGGGATTCAAAACCAGCGTAAAATATGGAATTTGTGGAAAGCTCAAGATTCATCAACTCGACGCTGTAAGTTACGAATCTGACCGATGGAACCTCTGAAAAATCCCTCTTGACAGCCATGATAAGATGACCCGCCGACAGGGAGGTCATCATGCAGGAACGTGAATCGGCTCAACTTTCTTTCGCGGACACGGTGGTCAGCCAACTCGGCGGCAAACGCACCCAAGCCCTGCTGAATCAACTCGACGCGTCCATCGACTGGGAATCGCTGGCCAAGCCCATTCGCGCCGTCTACCGCAACGCCGACGGCGGCGCCCCGGCCGAGCCGGTGGTGATGATGATCAAGATCGTCCTGTTGCAGAAATGGTTCAATCTCTCCGACCCTCAGGCTGAGGAGCAACTCAACGACCGTGTCAGCTTCCGCCGCTTCGTGGGTTTGCGTGGCGAGCAAGCCGCGCCCGATGAAACGACGATCGTCGTGTTTCGCGGCCGGCTGCGTGAAGCGGACCTGGACCGCAAGTTGTTCGACATCGTCAAACGCTCGATCGAGCGACGCGGCCTGCTGATGAAGGAGGGAACGCTGGTGGATGCGTTGATCCTCGAAGCGCCCAAGGGCCGAAAGACGGGCGAAAAAGACGAATCCGGGCAGGACATCACCACGCGCGATCCGGAAGCGTCGTTCACCCAGAAGCACGGGCGGAGCTACCATGGCTACAAGGGACACGTCGC
>Ga0187864_10001783_pt1 | contig 19942 bp, 18 predicted proteins | sample June2016WEW_11_4_FD_132985 | JGI IMG/M metagenome (GOLD analysis project Ga0187864, IMG submission 132985) | Peatland microbial communities from SPRUCE experiment site at the Marcell Experimental Forest, Minnesota, USA - June2016WEW_11_40 | ecosystem: Environmental > Terrestrial > Soil >...
GCTAGCGCACGAAGACTTCGAGACTTCGGTCTCGATCGACAAGGTGTTGCGGCTCTGCCCGGCGGGGCGCTTGTTCCCGCCCCGTCTGGACCGCACCAGCAGGGCACTCCCCCATGGGATCGCCCTGGCAGCAAACAGGAACCCGCCTGGGTTCCTGGACAAAGGCGACGTGATGATCCACAGGCCGTATCTGGTCGCCGGGCCTGCGGGGAGCGACTGGCGAACCCGACGCCTCAGTCAGTAGTCCATCTATTGAAGAGAGGCAGAACGATATGAAATTCCGCTTTCTTGCAATGATCGGCGTGATGAGCCTCGCAGGCCTGGGCCTGGTCGGGGCTGGCGCTCACGCCATTTGGACCACATCCTCCACGAGCAGCCAGACGATCACGGCAGGCACGCCCCAAGTCGTGTTGTCATCGGCCGACGCGAGCAACGGTTGCACCACCATTGCGATTGCCGAAGCCAATCCGGGGCCATGCAGCGGAACACTCACCTTGAACGCACCCGCCATTGTTGGATCGACGTTTGAAACGCCAGCCAGCCAGGTCTGGGTGACTAACACCGGTGACGTCCCGGTGACTGAAACGAGCATCCAGATGGGTGCGTCGAGCGGCGGCTCGTCTGCCGACAACGCGTTGTATTCCCAGATGAACGTGTGCCTCCACAGTTGGGACGTAAGTTTCAGCTCCAACTACTCGGGCCCCGGTTGGGTTGAGGCAAACGGGCCTCTGAGTACGGCCGTGGCTCTGATCCCGACCGTCGTCGAGAATCCGGTCGTCATAGCACCAGGGGCATCCATCTGGTACTCGATGGAGTTCTACGCAGGGAAAAACTCGCTCTGTGGCAACATCTACAGCTCCGGCCCGAACACGAGTGCTAGGTGGGCTGCCTATGAAGGCGGTGCATACTCCACTCCAGCGAGCCTGACCAACGCGGCTGAGGGCGGCGTTGTCACTGCGACCTTCACGTACAACTACAGCAGCTGAGCAGCCTTAGATAACAGCAGGACAAAGTAATGGGGGGATCTTTACGATCCCCCCATTACTGCTATCTGGCGTCCAAGTTGGCACGGCATCTGCATGCCTCACCGGGACCGAGCCTTGGGTCCGGCACTTCGTTCTTGTGGTGAAGCCGCCGTGCGATGATGAGGCGAACAGGCCGATGAGGTCACCAATGTTCGCGACGGCCTTCGCGGGTGGAAGGTTCACATTGGCGATTACCTGTGCGACGGCACACCGCCATCGCAGGAGGGATCATGACAACGGACGACGCTCCTCCGGTGGCCGAGGACGGCACGCCGCCCCCTGTGGTCGAGGGGGACACTTCGCCGGTGGCCGAGGAGGGCATTCCACCGGTCGCTGAGGACAGCGCTCCCGCCCCTGAGGACGACATGCCTCCGGTCGCTGACGGTACGCCTCCGGTCGTCGAGGACGAGACCCCTCCTGTCTCTGAGATCGGCACGCTTCCGGTCCCTGTGGTTGTCACCACTTCGGACGCTCACGGCGGTACGCCTGCAGTCCCTGAGGTCGGCACCCCTCCGGTCACCGAGGACGGCGCTCCCGTCCTTGAGGGCGACACGCCTCCGGTCGTCGAGACCGGCACTCCTGCGGCAGCTGAGGACGGCCTACGGGTCGATCAGGAAGCCATGCCGATCACTGCGGGTGGCACTTCCCCAGTCACAGGCGACAACTTCTTGGGCGCCGAGAAGGGTACTCCGAGAACCTCGGCGCGCTCACGCTCCAAGTACGCAACCTGGGCCAGGCGGCTTCGCATGGCCGTCGCCTACGTGCTCCTGCTGGCAGTCCTTGGCGCAGCGGGAGTCGCCGCTTTCGCACTGGTCCAGGGCACCTGGGAGGTGTCACCGATCCTCTCCGGCAGCATGCGACCCGGACTCGCCGTCGGCGGCTTGGTCATCAGCCAGCGTGTCCCAGTCGACAGCCTGCACGTGCGGGACGTGATCGTGTTCGCCGACCCGTACAAGCCCTCCGAGCAGATCGTGCACCGCATTATCCGCATCACCAAGGGCTCCGGCGGAAAGCTCCTGTTCAAGACCCAGGGCGATGCGAACACGGTCCGCGACCCGTGGAACTTGGCGATACCTGGGGGCTACGTATACCGAGCACGCTGGACGGTCCCGCTCCTCGGCTACGTTGCCAACGCGTATCAGAACCACCGTGGCTACTTCCTACTCGGGGCAGGCATCGTCCTGATACTGATCGCTGTCAGCACGGTTCTCGGCACACGCCCACGCCGCCGCCGCCGACATGCGCGGCGAGCTAATCGCTTTACCTCCCCGTGAGTCCAGGGCCATTCCACGCCCGCTCCTCCCTCACCCCGCCCTTCCCAGGTTCTCCCTCACCGTGCTCGCCCCGACGCCCAGCACCCCGCCGATCTGCCGGTAGGACAGCCTGTTTTGCCTGAGCTTCGACGCGGCGTCGAGGCGCTCGGTGGTCATGACAGACGGGCGACCGCCCATAAACGGCACTTTCGCTACGCGCCGATTGGTCGACCTAGCGCACATTCTGGGACACATTCCGTGGACCAGATCGCCGATTCGGGCGCGGCGCTCGCGTCGACCGGCGCGCGCGCTCCTGTTTTCGATCAGCATTCACAACTCGCGCCGAAAGAGAAGCCCCGGCTCCTATCCTTGGTTGCAACTAGCTCTTCGCTCAGACAACGCCAACCGCGAGTGAAAACGAGTTGCCCCCGACGCGGCAACACCGTCTCTAGGTCGTTCCTGCCGCTTCGGCTAAGCACGGGCCCAAGGGGAATCCGGCTTTCCAACTAGCCGAGTCGCTGTCGCGACTATCACCATGACGATCAAGGCGATCACTAGCGGATAGACGATATGGACGTGAATGACCAACGCTGCGCCGATGAGGGCACCTACCAGCATTGTGGCCACCGTGATGAAGCGGCGTCCAGCTAGGGATCCCTTCCCGCCGGCGAGCGAGCTATCGGCAGCGGTGCCAGTGATCGTCAAGGTGAGCACCGTGGTGGTCATGTCGGGCACGGCGAGCTTGCGAGCGGTGGCGTTCTGGATCCCCATGGCGATCCCGAGCACGACGATCAAGGGGTAGCGGAACCCGGTCGTCATCGAGTTTCTGCTCAGGGCGGCGAGGACGACCGAAGCCGCGAGGAAGACGACTTGGATCGAGGCTGCAGTGCTGAGCAACCGACCTCGGTGCTCCCCGAGGCGCGTGCCGACTTTGCCACCGACGAGGGCACCGGACCAAAACGACGCCAAGGCCACGACTGATGCCACAATCGAGAAACCGGGCGCCCCAACCAGGGCAAATCCCAAGAACACGACGTTGCCGGTCATGTTGGCGACAAAGACATGGCCAAGCACCAGAAAGCTGAACGCATCGACCAGGCCGGTGAGAAGTGTCATGGCCAAGAGCAGCTGCGGCAACGGACCATGCTTGCTGTTGCGTTCTGGAATAAGTGTCTCGCGCACCTCAGCGAGGAAGGTACTCATGGTCGGACGGCGACATCGGCGTAGACGACCGAGAGATCCTTGTCCCCCCATCCGTTTCTCAGCATGCGGTGCCACGACTCGATGAGGCTTTGGGTCAATGGAAGCTCGACGCCAGCCGAGCTGGCGCCAGCCAGGGCAAGATCGGCGTCCTTGACAGCGTGCTTGAGCGCGAAGCTCGGTGTGAAATCGTCTTTCAGCATCTGCCGGGCCTTGACGACGGCATACGGCGAGCCGATCGGAGCGTCGAGGAGGTCGACTATCAACTCCGGGTCGACGCCTAGGGCGGCGGCAAAGCGAAGCGTTTCAGCCGTGGACTCGACGAGATCGACTAGCCAGTTGTTGAGCACCAGCTTCGCTCTGCTGCCAGCACCGGCAGGGCCGAGCCAGATCGTCCGCCGGCCGATCGCATCCAGCACGGGCGCCACGATCTCGTGGACTTCGACAGGGCCGCTTGCGAGCACGAGCAAGGTGCCGGCCTCGGCCGGAGCGACGCTTCCCGAGACCGGGGCGTCGACGAAGCTCACACCGTGCGCCTCAGCAAGTACCGCGAACCGGTCGGTCCAGTCGATGCCCACCGTGCTCATCTGCAGCCAGACCAAGTCGCCCTCGGCACGGGCGAGGGGCCCGTCCGGATCGCTCATCACGGCGTGCACCGTTGAGCCGTCGGACAGCATCGTGAGAAGGACATCGGCGCCCACCGCCGCTTCTCCGGGAGAGGCTGCCGCCGTCGCCCCGGCCTCGACCAACGAGACGACATTGGCGGGCGAACGGTTCCAGACCCTGACGCTGAACCCGGCTGAGATCAGTCTCGCGGTCATCGGCCTCCCCATGTGTCCGATGCCGAGCACGCCAACGGTGGGCAACCCTTTTTGCATCGGCTCTTGGTTCCTGATGTTGCTCTTATTCATCGAGTCCCCTTTCGGGTAGTTCGTCCAGACGGTTTCGGAAGAAGGTCCGGCAATGAGCGTCACGGCCATCCCCGGCGGAGCTCCGTTGCCCCTCCACGAGATGTTCGGACACTACGCAGAAGTGATGCGACGTGCCGAAGCGCCCGGCTGGAACGACGAGCTCGCCTCGGCGATCTTCGAGTACATCGAGGCCTTCTACAACCCGAGGAGGCGACACTCCTCAATCGGCAACCTCAGCCTGGTCGAGTTCGAAGCACGACACACCGATACCGCAGTTGCGGCATGATCAACTCAGCCAACCTGTCCGGAGAACTGAGGGAAGCTCATTGTGGTCGGAAGCGTCGTGGAAGGAGGACCCAACATGCCAACCGGAAATGAGCCAGCATCCGAAGCAGGGAGCCTGCTCGGAGGCGGTAAGGGAACACCTGCTCAGCGACAGGTCGCCGCGAGCGACCTTGCTCAAGCTCCGAAGAAAAAGGGAAAGAAAGGAAAGAAGGGAAAGAAGGGAAAGAAGGGAAAGAAGAAGTAGGACTTGCGAGCACGGCGGAGTTCGTGATGTCTCCGCCGTACGAGCACTGACGCCGCAACCACACCGCCTGGCCAACTTTCGCGTCCGCACCGCTACCGATCGTGGCCGTGGGCCAGACCGAGGATCGCTCCCTCGATTAGTAAGAAACGGTTCGTATGCTGTCCGCTCACCTCCCCCGGTTGTCCGCGCAGGGCGATACCGGGTGAGAACCGCTTCGCAGGCGCGCGACCAACCGAACCCGGGCACACATCGTGATCGATGCCCGAGCGCTCTGGGGATTTGATGCGCGGTCGCCAGCTACTGGCAAAGCCGCCACCGATTCGCCAAGCCTCGCCGAACTCGGCCCCCTTCTGAAGCTGGGGATCTGCCCGGCTAGGCCGTTATCGGGCGGCAGCCGATCTGCCGAGGACGAATGCGCCCAGCGCGATAAGAAGACAACCGACGCCGCCGAAGTACCCGATGAAGTACTCGAGTTCGGTCAACGCCGTGCCGGGGGCGAAGAAATTCGGGACGGTGTATAGGACCGGCCAAGCTACCGCGCCAATGACGAACCAGGCGCCCGCGATCACCGCGAGGAGGCCCGCCAAGCCCGTTACCGCGAGATGGGACATCTTCGTGACACCCATCATGATGAGCAGTCCCACCACGCACGCCGCCACTCCGGGGACAACCGACAACAGGGCGTGCGCGAGGTCCCAGTGCCACGATCCCGCGCTGTCGGCGCTGTATCCGAAGGTCGGGCCGATGAAGGGCACGATCCCACCCCAGGCACCGAGCAGAAAGATGAGAAAACCCGCCACGCCGAGGCTGGGGCGAGGCATCATCTGCCGCGCGCTATGGCTACCGTTCTGCACGTCCGTCGTATCCATGGCCGCCTGTCCTTTTCTTGCCAGCAGGGCACAGAACACCGCACGCACCACGCTAAATCTTTTTCACCCGGCGGGTCGGGGGATCTGTGTCGGGCTGGCGGCCCGGGCGCGGTCCCGTGGCACCAACGGCTCCTGATCCTCCGTCGCACCTAGAGTTGGCGCGGGTTGACGATGATCGGCCATCGGTGAGCGCTCCGGCGTCGGATAACAGGGTGAGCGCGCGGGAAAGCTTCTAGCATTCTGCGCGGCACTCACCGGACAGATGGCCCATCGAGTGCGTGAAGGTGGGGACATGAGACCTCTGACGAAAAGGATGCGTTTGCTGTCTATAGTCGCGGCCGCTGGCTTGACCCTCGGCCTCGTCGGCACAGCAGCCGCCGTAACCAGCAGACACTCCCCGGCGGCACCCTACAAGGCATGCTCGAACGCGAAGAAGGTGCTGTCTGTCGAGGTGCACGGGAAGTGCCCGACAGGTACCGTCCTGGTGAAACTCGGAACGAAGGGCGCGCCCGGAGCCAACGGTGCTGCCGGAGCCAACGGTGCTGCCGGAGCCAACGGTGCTGCCGGACCAGCCGGAGCGAGGGGGGCCACCGGAGCTAGCGGCACACTCTCAAACAACACTGGACTGACGGTCGCCGGCCCACTTGTCGTAACCGGCGCTTCGACGTTGGCCAGTGTGAGCGCAACCGGAATTGCTGACTCGGGAAGCCTGTCAGCGACCGGAATTACAAACTCGGGTGCCCTGTCGGCGAAGGGAATTACCGACACGGGAACAACGAACCTCGCGAACGTCGTGGACTCGGGACCGCTGTCGGCGGTTGGCGTCACCGACTCAGGAACGCTATCGGCGGTTGCCATCACGGACTCCGGGACACTCGGCGTCAACGGCCTTGCGACCCTTAGTGGAGGTTTCGCCAATCCCACCAACAGCCTGACCACTCCGACTCTGACATCGGGCACGGCCGTGCAGAACACCGGCCCCGACTCGTCGTACATGGTCACGCTCACGGGCGGGACGGGGGGCACGTTCACTGTCGCGATCGGCACGACCAGTTCGCCGAGCGACGTCATCGCTTCGGCCGTTCAGCTACTGGCCGGAACGGGGACCATTGTGAACGTCACGGTCCCGAGGACTTGGTACATAGAGGTGACGGTCGGCGGAAGCGCCACGATCACTAACACGACGGTTGTTCAGCTCTAACTGAATTTGTAGTTCGACCTTCAAAGCATTTGTAGTTCGACATTCAAAGCCGGGGGCGGGGTCGTTCCAAGGTTCCGCCCCCGGTCGTCACAGGTGACTGGCAACTGTGTCGATGAGCAACGAGGATGAGGGGTGCACGTCCCCTCGGGGCGTCACGATCCCGTTCCGATTCCTCACGATCGCCGCTGCCGTCGTGGTCATCGCGGCAGTGGGATTCATGGTGTGGCACTTCGCCTTGCGCTCAACGACATCTTCAATCTCACGGAAACCGTCGGCCTTCGTGGAGGTGATCCACCTCACCTACCCGAGGGACTGGGAAACCGTGCCAGCCAAGAGCGTGAGCGGCGTTCCGTCCGACGCCATTATTGTGCTCGAGCACACGGGCAAGACTGGCCTTGTTGTCGTGCTGCCGGGTGGCAAACCGCCCGCGCTGAGCGAGATCAGCGCGAAGTTAATAAGCACTGAACTTGCGAAGCGGTACGCGGACTACAAACTGATTCTCGCGAAGGTCTTCAGACTCGAGCCGGGGAAGGCACTGTTCATCAGCTACCTGAGGACGAAACAGGGCGTCTTGCATACGATCACGATTGGCTCAGCTGGACGACGGAGCTTCCTGATCGAAACCGCCTCGTCGCCCTCGAACGGCAAATTGGGAACCGAAATCGGCAAGATCCTCAGGTCGACGACCGTTTCGGCAAAGGCCTGAGGCCGCGCTGACGGGCGACGATGAGCCGCGTATTTGACCCGCTCGGCGGGATATTGTCGTCGCAGAACCAGGCGACCCCGCCCGGCATGGCATGGCCCGTCCTGCCCTCGGCCTTCGGGTCGCCCTGCGCGGGAAGCGTCGAGAACGGCTCGCAGTCAAGAGTCGGGGTCATAACCGACCGACCGGCGGTGTCGAGCTGCTAGGCGTAGTACCCGAACAGGTCGCTGGTCGTGAACAGGTGCGTTGCCCGTAGGCGCGTGCCGGACGAATAACAGTCGGGGGGATGCGGCCCGTACCAGGTCAGGTCCTCGAGATTCCAGGCAAGTTCTCTCCGCAAACCCAGGAGTGCCTCACCTGCGGCTGCATCTCGCGTCGTGATCGTTCCGAGAATGAAATAGCGCGTCGCGCCGTCAGCTCGGCGAAAGTCAAAGTTCCCGGCCTCATCAGCGAAGACGTACACCCGGGTAGTGGGCTAGTTTCACCTGGCCTTCTGCCGTGACCCCAGAAAGCGGCAGCATGAGTTACCGTTCGCGCGGTGTTTTTCTCGGAGTTACTGAACGAAATTCACGGCACGACCTTGCCGAGTGGCAGATATGGGCGACGTGCCCGTCGTGTGGGCTGAACCGGACGTTGGCCTCGACGCCGGCCCAGGTCCGTTCTACCTCGGAAACCGTCTACGAGTGCGCGACAGGTTGCGGAACGCTTTGTATTCTCATGGCGCTGTCCGGGCCACGCTCTCACCTACTTGGCACCGGCTATCGCATGGCCGGTTGGATCATGCGGAACACGGCTGAGCTTTCGGCTCATTGGTCGTTGGATCGGCTCACCATCTACAAACCCGTTGTCACCCTCGACGGGAAGGCGATTACCTACAGCCTGCCCGAAGAACTCCCAGGGCTAATCGAGCAAGCCCGCAAGTTGCGTCAGTGACCACTGGTATTTCGCGACCCCTGCGGCCATCGCTGGCGTGCGCTGCGTGTAGGTGCCATCCGCGTTCCTGACCCGCAGCGACTCGTGGTTGCGGCAGAAGTTATAGTAAAAGAAGTGCAGGCTTACCGTGTAGGCGTGGTTCTCAACCTTCTTGGAGAACGCGTTGGTCAACCGTGTGAACCGGCGCATCCCCATTCGCATCGTGAGGTTCTGGCGCTCGACGTAGCTAGTCGAGATGTGCTCGGGATCAGGGTCACCGGCCATGATCCGAATGTCGGTCCCCGTGCAAGCACCAGGGCTGTAGCGCTGTTCAGAATTCTCCGAACCGAGTACGCCGTAAATTTTGACGAGCTGGGCGAAGTCGACGCTGTTACGCCACAACGCGTCGGCAACGGTCGCGTAGTGCGATAGGCCATCCGTCGTCAGTTGGATGCGGTTGTTGTTGAGCCGTGACTTGAGGTCGGCCAGGAACGTGTAGCAATCGGCAAGCGTGCGCTCGCCAACGAGCCACGACGGAATCAGCTTGGTCTCGGCGTCAATGGCGGTCCATGTCCACACGTCGCCGTAGCCGAACGTGTCTTGGTACTCATCGGGCACGTTCTTGGCCTTGCTGTAGCAGTAGGCCCAAATCTCGTCAGCCTCGACAACCTTGCAGTCCAGGTTGCGGAGCGCGTGGTCCTGGTACTCGGAGCACGCCTGCCCGATACTGACGAGCAGGTCAACGATGGTCTGCTTGGCAACGCCAGTCACCCTGGCGGTTGCCCTCATGCTCATGCCTTCTACCAGGCAACCGATGACTTGTGCCCTACGTTCCGTGCTCAACCTGTTCATACTGGTAAACTTACTTAGCAGGTGTATCAGTCAACCGTGACCAGCCCCTATACTGCTCATAACCGTATTCTGTACAGTTCGGGTACGGACATGGTATTCTGGACTCAGTAGATGCCGTCCAGAAGAGAATGAGGATTCAATGTCTGTCGAGATCGTAAAGGTGACAACCAACCTTCCAAAGGATGCGGTCGAGGAGCTGCGCGGAAACGCGGCCCAGCGGGGAGACAACCTGACGCAAGGGATCAAGGCTGCTATTTCCACGAAGCTGTTCCTAGACAAGGAGATCAAAAACGGCGGCCGAGTTTTCGTGCGTCGAGGTGGCAATGAGTTAGTAGAGCTTCACCTGCCATGAACACAGTTGGCGCTCGCGATGCCGTTGTTGAGGATGTCACCAATCTGAGCCCGGCAGAAGCTGAACAAGGCTCGTCGCTTCCCCCGGTCGTCGCCACTTCCGTTGCACAGCAACGCGAGGGGGTGCGAACCAGAGTGACCTACATATTCGCTGGCGCAACCATTGCTGCCGGTGGGACGGCAGCGGGCTGCTTCATAGCGGGTTTGGCAGGAGCAGCGCAAGTGGCATCCGCGGTGTTCGCGCCACTGCTAGGTATTACCGGGACCATCATTGGCTTCTACTTTGGCGGTAAGGATCCAACCGCCTAGATCGAGTGAATGTGAAATGAAACAGTCACCGAAGCCGGGAGACATGAACCAGCGCATGTGGGCCGTCGCCCAGCAAGCCGCGGGGCTAGACGACTCGCCTGTCAAAGACCAGAAGGCCGTCGAGCGCGGGCGGCTTGGCGGCATCGCTCGGGCGAAGGCTCTGACGCCGGAGAAGCGAACCGCGATCGCTAAGGGCGCCCGCGCCACCCGCGGGCTGAAGGCCGCGATGGGCCGCAAGGCGGCAGCCAAAAGGACTTCACCCCGCAAGAGGGCCTGATCCACCGCCGTGTCATACCCGCCGAGTACACCCGCCCCATATGATCTCCGCACTTGGGCTGCAAAATGGCTGCAATCCCGAACCTCGACCCCTTGCCGGCGAGGTCTGCAAGTCTATGACCTGCCAGTTTTCTTGTCGGGCTGCCGGGATTTGAACCCGGGACCTCTTGACCCCCAGTCAAGCGCGCTAACCAAACTGCGCCACAGCCCGTAGTCCACACCGTGACCATTCTTCCTGGTCAGGGGGTGGCCAACCACAGTTCACCCTAGTGCAAGCAGCGCGACCGGCTTCTCGCAACCGTGCGTACAACCGTCCTCCCCGCCGACGGACTCACCAGGTCGGCCAATCCGAGGGCACCACACCGGTGAACGGGTGGTTCTGCGGAACGCCCCCAGGGGCTCCCAGGGAAACGAGAAGTTCCGAGAAGTTCGCCCCGAACGCCGTCGAGTTCCAGCCGTAGAACTGGGAGGCGTCCCTTGCCATCGTGTCGCCCGTGCCGTTGTCCGCCCAGCCCGTCTCGATGCCGTCGGGTCCTTCGTACACGGTGCCGAGAACCGTGTTCGGCGTCACCGACTCCCCGACCTGAACGAGCGGCTCGATATCCTCCGCGGCGTAGACGACAAGGCCCGCCGCCGGTCCGCCGCTGAGGCGGTACGTGATGTACGTCCCTCCGGGCCAGCCGCCGTTCACCGTGCTGAGCACCGTTCCGTCGCCGAGCGCGTAGATCGGCCCATAACCGGCGTAGTCGACTCCCTGGTCGATCCGCTCCGGGTAGAGGGCGGCGACGCCCCGCAGGGGGTTGACGTAGCCCGACGGTCCCGATGACGGCGTGGCCGTGGGAGTGGGAACGGGGTCGAGTGAGGATGCGGAGACAGGAATCTTCTGGTTGGCGAGCTTGTCCTCGGCGGCCGCGTCGATCGCGGCATCTTTCTTCGTGTCCACAGCGAGCGCGGTGCGGACATCACCCCGGGCGCCCTGGAGCAGCGCCTCGTCCCGCGCCACCGCCGCTTCCGCGGCGACGCGGTCCGGAAGGAGCGCACGCAGAGTGGCCTCGACGTCCCTCTGTTCGTTGCGGAGACGGGTTTGGTCCTCCGCCACGAGGTACTCGTCGGCCTCGTAGCCCGTCGCTGTCGTGCTCAGCTCATTCGTGGCGACCTCGGTGTAGACCGCGGCGACGCTCGACAGATCGCTCGGCACGTCGAGCACGTCCGCGACCGCCCCGGAGCTGTCGGAGTTCACGTAGGACTCAATGGCGATCTGGCGGAGCTTCAGCGCGAGCATCGCCCTGGCGGCACGACCACGCACGAGCTCGCGACCGACTTTCACCAGCTGCCTCTTGATCGCGGCCTCTCGCGCTTCGTCTTTGTCGTAACGGGTGACGAGTTGCTTCGCGGCGACACCATCGGCGGCGATTCGCTGCTCGAGCGCGGCGACCGTGGAGCTCCCTCCGCCGGATGACGACGCGGCGGCAGGTCCGACGACGCCAGCCGCGATGGTCGCACCGCCGAGCGAGAGCGCGAGAACGAGCGCACGGAGGCGAATCCAGGTCCGCGCACGCGACCCGCCCGGAATCTGGCGCTTCCCCACAGGGACACGACCGTAACCAGTACTGGGCGGGCGCGTCGAGTGCTCTCCCAGGAACCTCCCCGCGGCGCGTCCGACGATTCCATGGACTACGCATACCCGGCGAGTCCATACGACACGTCGTCAACCGTGCTCACCACGTCACAAAACCGAAGAGATCCCAATCGGCTCAGGATCTGCCGAACTCCCCATATGGCAACGCTCGCGCGGCCACGGTCATTTCTCTGTAATCAATGCTCACACGACTCACACCGTGCTAAATTCGGTTACTCGACAAAGCATGCTCTGATCGCGAATTGAACGTCCCGGCATCATCGGGACGAGATGGTGTCAGAGGAAGGCGTACATGCCCCAGGCCCAAGTCGACCTGTGTGGGGTGATCGCCAGATCGTGTGAAGAGCCGTACATCGTTCTCTTCCCGAATGCCTCGATCGGCGGATGGAACCCGGCCGCATCGGTCCTGTTCGGCTACTCCGAGAAGGAGATTCTCGGCCGCGACGTTTCTGAACTCTTCGCGGCCGCGGGTGCATCGCGCCTGCACTCCACGATCGAGCGGCTCGACGGAGCCCGACACGCGGAGCACCTCGAGACCTTCGGGCGGGCCAAGGACGGCCATCGCTTCAAGACGACGCTGACGCTCTCCCCCGTCCACGATCCGGATGGCACGTTGGTCGGCGCGTCGCTCGTCATCCGTTCGAGCTCTAAAGGCGCCGCGGCATCCAACGGAAAAGCGAGTTTCTGCGCAGCGATCTATGGATCGAAAGGATCATCGCAACGCGGGCCGAGGCATGCCGTCTTCGCTACATGGAATTCCGCCGCCGAGGACCTGTTCGGTTACGCCGATCTCGAGACGGTCGGCGACGACGTCTCCATGCTCGTCGCTCCTGACCGGATTCCCCGGTTCCGTCGGGAGATCGGAAGGATCCTCACAGGAGCCGAGGTGAGCAACTGCACGTGCTTTCAGCTGAAAAAGAACGGACAACGGATCGAGGCGTCATTCCGGCTCACGCCGATCCGCGACGCGGCCAACCAGGTTGTCGGGCTCGCGGCCGTCGCGGACACGCCGCCTCCGTCTCCGACCCGGGGGCACAACGGTGCGTCCCGTCTGTCCCGACGGCGCGACGGGGACGCGCCGGACACCGTCGCCGGCACGGTCGCCAATCTGCGCCGAGCGGTGGCGCAGAATCTGTTCGAGATCCCGGACGCGCTCGGCGGAACCACACACTGGAAGCTCGCGTTCGACCAGAGTTCGATCCCGACGGCAATCTTCAGGACCGACCGCCGCCCGGTCTGGGTGAACAGCGCCTACGTCCGCCTGCTCGGCTACGAATTCCGGCACCTCACCACCATGAAGTCGTTCGCAGAGGTCACGCACCCCGACGACGTCGGCCGCGACGACGAACTGTTCACCGAGCTGCTCGCGGGCAACAGGGAGTCCTTCGACCGCGAGAAGCGCTACCTCCACGCCGACGGGCACGTCGTCCCTGTTCGCGTCTTCACCGCGGCGATACGCGACGAGTCGGGCGCGCTCGTCTCGCTCCTCGCACAGGCCGTCGACCTCACCGACGAGAAGCGGGCCGCGCTGCAGGAACGCAGCGAGAAGATCGCCTTCGAGCACAGCTCGATCGCGACGGCGATCCTCGGCGCCGACCGCCACCCGATGTGGGTGAACGACGCCTACGTCCGCATGCTCGGCTACCCGAGAGAGCACCTCCTCGAACTGCGCAACTTCGACGAGGTCACCCACCCCGACGACGTCGGCCACGACAAGCGGCGCTTCAAGGAGTTCGTGGCGGGCGCGCGGAACGACTCCGACCACGACAAGCGGTACGTGCACGCCGACGGACACCCCGTCCCGGTACATGTCTTCCTCGCCGCGGTTCGCGACGAGTCGGGCGCAATCGTGTCGTTCCTCGCGCAAGCGATCGACCTGACGGAGCAGAAGCGCGCCGAGAAGGAGAGGGAAAGGGCCTCACGCTTTCTGCACGCTCTTTTCGAGCAGAGCGCGATCGGAGCAGGCGCTGTCGACCTGCAGGGCAAGATCATGGCGGTCAACAACACGATCGTCCGCGCCTCCGGCTACGCGCGCGATCAGGTGGTCGGTTCCGCCTTCACGGACTTCGTCCACCCCGACGACCTCGGCGCGCTCGCACAAAGATTCGCCGAGTATGCCGAAGGCCTCCACGAGGTCGACACCTTCGAGATACGCCTTGTCGACAGCGAGGGCCGCGACGTGCCGACGCGCGTGCACACAGCAGGACTGCGCGACGATTCCGGAGAACTTGTCGGTTTCGTCGGACACTTCGTCGATCTCACCACGCAGCGGGAAGCCGAGCTGGAACGCCGCAGAGCGGAACGCCTGACCCAAGCCCTTTTCGATCGCAGCGGGATCTCGGCCGCGGTCATCGACATGCAGGGCCGGGTGATGGAAGCAAACGAGACCTTCCTCCGGTTGACGGGATGCTCCAAAGACGAGTTCGTCGGCACCAACATCGCGGACCACATCCACCGCGACGACGTCGGCCGTGTGGTGCAAGGAATGTCCGAGTACGTCGCCGGAACCCGCGACAGCGACGATCTCGAGCTGCGCCTGGTGATCTGCGATGGCACCGTCGTGCCCACCTGGATGCACTCCACTGCGCTGCGCGACGAGGCAGGCACGATGATCGGCGTCGTCGGGCAGGGTCTTGACCTCAGGGAACAGAAGCGGATAGAGGAGGAAAGCGCGCGAGAGGCGCAGTTCCGGCACCTCCTTTTCGAACAGAGCCGCATCCCTGCTGCCATGCTCGACCTCGAGGGCCGGGTGCAGTTCGTCAACGACGCGTTGCTGGAACTCTTCGGGCGCACGCGTGAGGAGTTGGTCGGGACCAGGCTCGCCGACATCATGCACCCCGACGACACCGCGTCCCACAGGCAGATCTTCACCGAGATCATGGCCGGGACGGCTGAGGTTTGGGTCCACGAGAGGCGATTCGTCCACTCAGACGGACATGTCTTCCCCGGACGCGTCTACGTCTCGGCGATCCGCGACGCCTCAGGGACGGTCGTCGGCGTCCTCGGTCAGTTCCTCGACGAATCCGAGCTTTACCGCGTCGAGGAGAAGCTCGAGTTCGAAGAGCTCCACGACACGCTGACCTCGCTCCCGACACGGGCGCTCGTCGCCGACCGGGTCGGCCAGGAAGTCCAGTGGGCCCGGGCGCGTCACCGGAGCGTCGGCCTCGTGATCATCGACGTCGACCGCTTCGACGCCGTCAACGAGACCTTCGGCCGGGAGCTCGCCAACCGACTCCTCGTCGAGCTCGCCGAGCGCCTCGTCGCCTGCAGCCGGCGCACCGACACCGTCGGCCGGCTCGAGAGCGACACGTTCATCGCCCTGCGCGGGTCGATCGCCGACCCGTTGGAGATGATCGATTTCACCGACGAGATGAGAAAGGCGATCAGCGAGCCCTTCGACCTCGACAACGAGCAAGAAGTCATCACCGTGAGCATGGGGGTCGCGCTCAACAGCCGCGACGAGCCCCCCGAACGCCTGATGCGCGACGCCGAGCTCGCGCTCGCCCAGGCAAAGGAGAGCGGCGGCAACTGCACGGTCGTATTCGACGAGACCCTGCGCACCAAGGCGCTGCATCGAGCGACCGCCGAAGCCGGTCTTCGCAAGGCGCTCGCCGAGAACGAGTTCGTCCTTTACTACCAGCCGATCATCGACCTGCAGCTCGGCCGGTTCGTCGGATCCGAGGCGCTCATCCGCTGGGCCGACCCGGCGCGCGGCCTCGTCCCGCCCGACGAGTTCATCCCGGTGGCCGAGCACACCGGGCTCATCGTGCCGATCGGCGAATGGGTGCTCAGCGAGGCCTGCCGCCAGACGAGCGAATGGAACCGGGCGCGGCCCGATCGGCCCTTGGACGTCGCCGTGAATGTCTCGCCCCACCAGATCCGGGACGGGGCGCTTCTCGAGACGGTCATCCGGGCACTCGACTCGTCCGGCCTCGACCCGAGGTGCCTGACGCTCGAACTCCTCGAGACCGCCTTCATGGAGAACGTGGATACGGTCCACAAGGTGCTCGACCCGCTCCACGCCCTCGGGGTGAAGGTCGCGATCGACGACTTCGGCACGGGGTACTCCTCGCTCGGGCGGATCCGGCGGTTCACGATCGACGTACTAAAGATCGACCGCAGTTTCGTGAGCGGCCTCGAGGAGGACGAATCGGCGCGTCGGCTCGCCACGACGATTCTCGAGCTCGGACGCGCGCTTGACGTGACCGTCATCGCCGAGGGCGTCGAAACACGGGGCCAACTCGAATGGCTGGGCCGGATGGACTGCCACTTCGCCCAGGGATTCCTCTTCGCACGACCGCTACCGCCTGAGGAGTTTCTCGAGCTTTTGTCCCGCGAGTAAACCCCCTGGCGGGCCGTCCCCGCCAGGACTCACGAGCCGCGCAGCCGGACCCGCAGCTTCATCGGCGTCGGGCCGAGGTCGAACCGCTCCCGCAACGAGCGTTCCACGTAGCGCAGGTAGCCCGGCTGGAGCCTGCGGCTCGCGAAGAGTGTCACGGTCGGCGGGTCGACGGCGCCCTGGACGGCGTAGAGGATGCGCGACCCGGGCGGCGCGTGGGCCGACTGGATTGCCCGCATCGCCTCGTTGAGCGCTCCCGTCGGGATCCGCCGGTGGTAGGCGTCGATCGCCTCCCGCAGAGACGGCAGGAGCCGGTGCACCCCCCGACCGGTGAGGGCGGAAAGCCGCAGGACGGGCGCGTAGCCGAGGAAGCCGAGCCGGTCGGCGACGTCCGCAGCGACCGCCTGCCGGCGCTCGGTCGCCAGAAGGTCCCACTTGTTCAGAACGACGACGATCGGGTCGCCGGCCGCGTCGATCCGTTCGGCGAGCCGCTGGTCCTGGTGGGTCACGCCGTCCGTGGCGTCGATGACGAGCAGTGCCACGTCACTGCGGTCGATCGCCGCGAGCGAGCGGACAAGCGAGTAGTACTCGGTGCCCTCGTCGATCCGGGACTTGCGGCGCAGCCCGGCCGTGTCGATGAACCGGACCCGGCCCTCGGCGGTGTCGACGATCGTGTCGACCGCGTCACGGGTCGTCCCCGGAACGTCGTGGACGACGGCCCGTTCGGCCCCGACCAACCGGTTGAACAGCGTCGACTTGCCGACGTTCGGGCGCCCGACGATCGTCACCGAGGCGACGACGCCAGAAGCGTCGGAGCCGGCGGCGGCTCCCGCCTCCTCCCCCGGCGCCACCGTCCCGGCCTCGGCGGGGAACCGCGCCACGACGAGGTCGAGGAGGTCCCCGACGCCCCGTCCATGGAGGGCCGAGACGGGCACCGCGTTCCCCAAGCCGAGGCCCGCGAGCTCCCAGGCGTCCTGCTCGCGTGCGGCGGAGTCCACCTTGTTGGCGACGACGACGACGACGACCCCAGCCCTTCGCAGAAGCTCGGCGACGGCGTCATCTTCGGAGGTGACCCCGGTCGTCACGTCGACGACGAAGAGCACGACGTCGGCCTGGGCGATCGCCGTGCGGGCCTGGTCGGAAACGAGCAGATCGAGCCGGTCGCCCCGCGACACGACGCCGCCGGTGTCGATCAGGCGGAACGCTCTGCCGGCCCACGTCGCCTCGAGCTCGAGGCGGTCGCGGGTCACCCCCGGTCGCTCCTCGACGATCGCGGCACGCCGCCCGACGATACGGTTGACGAGCGTCGACTTGCCGACGTTCGGGCGCCCGGCGACGACGACCGTGGGCACGCCGTCCGACGGCAGCGATTCCCCGCTCCCCGGCCCGCCGTCGACCGCTGCGCCGGGTTCGCCGTTCATCGCCCGGCCCCCGCGGGGCGGGGCGCGCCGCGGCCCACGGGCTCGGCCACGAGGGCACGGCGCAACGAAGCACCGTCCGCGGGGACGTACTCGACGGCGCGGGACAGGTCCCCGGGCACGGCCCCGTCGAGGAACCGGCCGTTCGACAGGCACACCTCGGGGACGAGGACCCGCCGGTCGGGGGGGACCCCGGCGAGGGCGCGGCCGAGATCGGCACCGGTGAGCAGCCCGGTGACCCCGATATTCCCTCCGAAAAAGGTGTTCTCGACGGCGACGGTCTCCACGTCGCCGAACCCCGTCGCGTCGAGCAGCGGGCGCAGCACCTGCGACCCGTAGGCGCCGGTGAGGATCGTCACGGGCGCGCCGGGCTCTGCCGCGGTCGCCCTCCGCGACCCGTCGACGGTCCCGCCGGTCTGCGGCGCCCGGTAGCCGAGCGCCGGGGCACCGTCGACGGAGCGGAAGAAGCCCCCGGACCGCCCGCCCCGACGGGCGGCCCCGGCGACGAAGGCCTCGGCGAAGGCCGCCGCCATCCCGATCCCGTTCTCGTGCTGCGGGAAGCCCTCGTACGAGGCCGCCGCCGGGAAGGGGCGCCCGGCGAGCAGGTAGTACTCGTCGGCGGCGAAGGCAACCCGGCGTTTCAGCGCCCGCTCGAAGCGCCCCTGCCAGGTCTCGACGGAGTCGAGGACCGCTGCGGCCTCGTCGGTCGTGTGGGCCCGCATCGTCTCTTCGTGGGAGAACCGGCTCACACCGAGCGGCACGACACCGACCGAGGCGAGGCGGGGGAACCGCTCGAGGATCCCGGCCAACGTGTCGTCGAGCACGGCCCCGTCGTTCACGCCCGGGCAGACGACGATCTGGCCGTGGACCTCGATCCCGTGGTCGAGCAGGCTCGCCAGCCAGCGCAGGCTCGTCGCGCCGCGGCGGTTGCGGAGCATCGCGGCGCGCACCCCGGGGTCGGTCGCGTGGATCGAGACGTAGAGCGGCGAGAGCCGTTCCGTGACGACCCGCTCGAGGTCGAGCTCGGTGAAGCGGGTGAGCGTCGTGAAGTTCCCGTAGAGGAACGACAGCCGGTAGTCGTCGTCTTTCACGTACAGGCTGTGCCGCAGGCCCCTCGGGAGCTGGTAGATGAAGCAGAACGCGCAGTGGTTGTCGCACGTCGTCACCCGGTCGAAGATCGCCGTCCCGACCGAGATCCCGAGCGGCTCGCCGGCGTGCTTGGTGACGACGGCCTCGAAGGTGCCGCCGTCCCGGCCGACCTCGACGGTGACGACCGCGTCGTCGGCGAGCACGTGGTAGTCGATCACGTCCCGGAGGCGCGCCCCGTTGAGGGCGCGGATCTCGTCGCCGGCCCGGATCCCCGCCGCCTCCGCCGGCGAGGCGGGCGCGACGCCCTCGACCTGCGGAAACGCCATTTACCTAGCCTACCCGGCGGGCTCGCTAGCCTGAGAACGTGGACGTCGACCGCGTGCTGCTGGCCGAGCCGCGCGGTTTCTGTGCCGGGGTCGAGATGGCGATCAAGGCGCTCGCCTGGATGGTCCGGGTCTTCGAGCCCCCCGTCTACTGCTACCACGAGATCGTCCACAACCGGCTCGTCGTCGAGGAGTTCTCGCGCCAGGGCGTCGTCTTCGTCGACCGAGTCGACGAGGTCCCCGCCGGGGCGCCGCTCATGCTCTCCGCCCACGGTTCGGCCCCCGAGGTCGAACGGGCCGCGTCGGCGCACAACCGCCCGGTCGTGAACGCCGTCTGCCCCCTCGTCACCAAGGTCCACCACGAGCTGAAGGTCCGGGCCGCCAAGGGCTACACCGTCATCTACGTCGGCCACGCCGGCCACGAGGAGGCGATCGGCACGATGGCCGTCGCGCCGACGGCCGTGCGGCTCGTCGAGTCCGAGGACGACGTCGACGCCCTCGGGGGCGTCGACACCCCCGTGGCGCTCCTCGCCCAGACGACGCTGCCCCATGACGAGTGGTCCGGGATCGCCGCCCGGGCGGAGCAGCGCTTCCCGCTGCTGTGGATGCCCGGGCGCTCCGACCTCTGCTACGCGACGACGAACCGCCAGGCCGCCCTGCGGGCGATCGCCGGGCGCTGCGACGCCGTCGTCGTCATCGGCTCGGCGAACTCCTCGAACACCGTCTCGCTCACCCGCGTCGCC
>Ga0187864_10001790_pt1 | contig 19905 bp, 17 predicted proteins | sample June2016WEW_11_4_FD_132985 | JGI IMG/M metagenome (GOLD analysis project Ga0187864, IMG submission 132985) | Peatland microbial communities from SPRUCE experiment site at the Marcell Experimental Forest, Minnesota, USA - June2016WEW_11_40 | ecosystem: Environmental > Terrestrial > Soil >...
CCGCGATTCGAAGATCGGCAGCATCTACGAGGGAACCTCAAATATGCAGTTGGCGACCATCGCCAAGCTGGTGCTCGGCGGAAAGTGAGTAACGCTCCGCACGGCGCCGCTCTGGCGCATTAGCGAACGGCAACAACCGCTATCACCCCAGCGAGCAATGCTCGCTGGGGACCCCGATTAGCAATTCCACCCCGCTACCCGCAAATGCGGCGTAGTGGGGACCCCGGCCAATTCGCGGGGACCTTTTTCGTGTGCGGCGGCGCTTCCGGCTATAGCAGCTTGCCGGCCAACTGCACCAGCAGTGCGGCGCGCAATCTCTCGTCGCTTTCCAGTTGAGTCGCGAGATGCGTCCGGCAATAAGGGGCAACCTTGGACGCAAGTGGATCAACCACGACGAACTCGATGGGACAAGGCTTGGTCCCCGGTCTTACCTGCTGTGCCGTCATTTGCCACGGGCAAGGACCCGCAGCGCCATGCTTTGCCGCGTCGAACTTCTCGATGGTCAGCATCTTCATAAGGGCATCTCCAGCTATTAGGGTTAAGAAACGGAGACAACCTAGCGCCTCAGCTTCGGTCTGAAGAGAAGCAAAAGGACTTCGCATCGGTCGCCGTCCGCCCTATGCATGTGCAATTGCAGTGCAAATGTGAGTAGATCTTTTGCCTGCTGAAAAGACGGGACTTACTCCAGGCAGATGCAATTCTCAAAAGCCAAACCACTGCATTTTGCTAGTAACCACTGCGTTTTGCAGTACTGCAAAGTTCTGGACATGCACGCCGCAATGCAGCCTTTGCGCACGCCACGGAGTCAGAAAGGTGAATCCGCGTGACGGGCGTCACGCAAAAGACAAGGACATCAAGCGAGGATTCGCGGTGCGTGCCTGCCGCGAATCCGGTCTAACGTTTGCCTTCCGGCACAAGATCAGGAACTCGGCGGCAGAGCTCAAGTACGGTAGAATTGTGACGTTCCACCCCAGCAACGGCAAAAACCGCCGTTGCCGGGGACCCGGGGGGAGCGTAGCTCAGGTGGATAGAGCATCTGCCTTCTAAGCAGAGGGTCGCAGGTTCGAGTCCTGCCGCTCCTACCATTTGCTTTTGATAGGCCTAGCTGCCGGCTGGATTCTTCTCTAAGCACTGCTTTCTGAGCCGCTGTCTTTGCCCGGTGGCGCATTATAAAGCTTCTACGCTCTTATGGCGGCCATTCTTATCTTCCTCGCCACTTATCTGGTGCTCGTCATCGGCCGATTGCCGTGGTCCCGGGTCGACCGAACGGGCGGGTGCATCATCGGCGCCAGCCTGATGATCGCCTTCGGTGCCCTGGATTTAAAGCAAGCAGTCGCCGCCATCGATTTCGACACCATCATCCTGCTGTTCGGCATGATGATCGTGGTCGCCAACCTGCGCCTCTCCGGCTTTTTCGGCGCGGTGGCCGAGTGGGTGGTGGAGCATGCGCACGGGCCGTTCGTCCTGCTGGCCGCCATCGTCCTGGTGGCCGGATTCTTCTCGGCTTTCTTTGTGAACGACACCATGTGCCTGGTGCTCACGCCTCTGGTGCTGGAAATTACCCGCCGACTGCGCCGCAACGCCTTGCCTTACCTGCTTGCCGTGGCAACGGCGTCAAACATCGGGAGTGTGGCGACGATTACGGGCAATCCGCAGAACATGATGATCGGCAGTTTTTCGGGAATCCACTACCGGACTTTCGCGGCAGCGCTCTCGCCAGTCGCAGTGGTGGGGCTAATGTTGACGGTGGCCGTGATCGCCGCCATCTACCATCGAGAGTTCCGGCTCCGGGAAAAGGTCGCACTCGAACAACGCCCGATACACACCAACCGTGTGCTGATGTGGAAGTCGTTGATCGTGTCGGCGGGCATGATCGGATTCTTCTTCGTGGGTTGGCCGGTTCCGAAAGTGGCGCTCATAGCGGGTGCGCTGCTGCTGGTTACACGGAGCGTGAAACCGGAGAAGATTTACCGCGAGATCGATTGGTCATTGCTGGTGCTCTTCATCGGACTCTTTATCGTGGTGGCGGGCGTGGAGACAACCGCCCTGCCCGACGACCTTTTCCGCACCGCGCAACGATACCACCTGGAGCGCCCCTCCGTGCTGAGCACGTTTGCGGCCCTGCTATCCAATGTCGTGAGCAACGTGCCCGCGGTCCTGGTGTTCAAGCCCTTCATCACTCGCCTGGGCGACCCCGGGCGGGCGTGGCTCACACTGGCTATGTCCACCACGCTGGCGGGCAATCTGACCATTCTCGGTTCGGTTGCGAACCTGATCGTCGTGCAGAAAGCGCGCCACGAAGTGCAAATCAGTTTTTGGGACTACTTCAAGGTCGGCGCACCGCTGACGGTGTTGACCATCGTCGCCGGAGTCATCTTGCTGGGCTGAGCTGACGAAATCAACAGCACTGCGCACTCCGCCATGAATAAGGCTCCGGAGCAGTTCATTTCGCCGGATGGGCGGAGTGCTGTCACTCTTTTGCCAATCGCGTGTGGCACGTCTCGGGCATGAAAAAATAGAGGATAGCGAACGCTGCCGACGCCACCGCCGCGAGGAATAGGAAGCCGGCGCGAAAGCCCACGCGGTGAACAATACTACCAGCGATGACCTGGCTCAGAGCCGCGCCGATACCGACCGCAGTGGTGATGGCTCCCAGCGTGAGATTGAATCGGCCGGTACCGCGCGTCAAATCGGCGATCACGAGCACGGACACAACTCCGAAGATCCCCGCCCCGACGCCGTCCATGACCTGGATGGCCACGAGCAATGCCGTCTTGGACGTGAGGGTGTAAAGAACGCCACGAATCGGAAGTACGCCGAAGGCGATCAGCAGAAGTGGCTTTCGACCCCATGTCCCGGCCTTCCGTCCCGACCAGGACGCGATCAGCGTGATGACGAACTGGGTCGTGACCACGCACGCCGACATGAAGAGCATTGAGCTGCGCCCCTGCCCCTTGGCCAGCAGCTCGCCAAGTAACGGCAGCATCGCCGCGTTCGCAAAATGGAACATCACGGCGCAGACGAGGAAGAGGACCAGTGGACGATCCCGGAAGAGCACCCGGACGCTTTCCGCTTTACCGCCTTTCTCGCCGTCATTTGCGCCACGGGCGAGCTCGTAGTCAATCTCGTCGGGTCTGATGAGAAGCAGGACGAAAATCGTGGGGACCGCAAGAGCCACGACGAAGAAAAAAATGCTCCGGTTGGAAGCGAGATAGCCGAGAAGTCCCATCGACAAGGCGGCAGTCACGTTACCTGCCGAGTTGAACGTCTGATTGCGGCCTTGGCGGGTGTCGAATGCGGCACGTCCGACGACCCCGAGCGAGATGGCGCAGATGGCTGGGATGAAGACGCTGGATGTGCCGCCAATCAAGACCTGGGCGCCCATGACGGGCCAGAACGACGGAAATAGAGCGATCAGCAGCGCTCCCGCAGCCAGCGCGGCCACGGCCACAGCGATCAGCGCTCGCTTCGAGCGAAGGAAGTCAACGAGCGCGCCAGCCGGCGTCTGCGTGAGAATTCCCGCGATTCCGCCGACCGTGAGCGCGAGCCCCACGCGCTCTTCGTTCCACCGGTAGCCAGCGAGGTAAATTGCGAGGAACGGCCCCACCCCCGTCTGCACGTCGGCGAGGAGGAAATTGAGCCAATCAAGGCCACGCAGCGTTCGCCGCGAAGGGGACCTCTTGGTCTCAATGGACGCGTCAGGCTCGCGCGCGCTCTTCAACAGGAATCTCTTTTCCAACTCTGAATTGCTCGAATTGCACTGCTGGTGAACGGTTCAGCAAGGCCATATTACATCTTCAAACGAAAAGCGGAGTGATGTTGCTGGGCTGAGCGGACGATTGCCCACATTAGCTCCGCCTGCGGCTCCGCAAATGTGGGCTACCACGAAATGACGCATCCCTCAGGGGCTAAAGCCCGCATTCTTTTGGCTACTGCCGGACGGGCTGAAGCCCGTCCCCTTCAAAAACCTATTCATGAAACAGGGTCTACTTCGCGAGCTTTCCGGCGAGTGCGTCGTCGGCAGTCCACTCGACTGCGCTGGTGACCGGCGCGGTGCGGTGTTCGTTGACGGAAAGCCGGAAGACGTCTGGCCGGGCGTAATGGCCTACCACATCGAAGTCATACTTGGCGCGAGGGATCTCGTCGAGATCGATGTCGGCGGTCAAAATGCATTCGCCGTCAAACGTGGGAGCGGCGAGCACGCGTCCCAAGGGATCGATGATGCAACTGCCGCCGCGCATGAGGACGGTATTGGGATCATCGCCCTGCTGCGCCGGGTAGTCGGCGGGAAAGCTTCCTCGCTTGATGTATTGGCAGGCGGTGAGCACAAAACACCGGCCCTCAAGCGCAATATGCCGCATGGTTGGAAGCCAGGTCTCGCGGTCATCGGCGGTGGGAGCGCAATAGATTTGTATGTTCTTGGAGTACATCGCCATGCGCAACATGGGCATGTAATTCTCCCAGCAAATGACGGTGCCGAGTTTTCCCACCTCGGTATCGAAGACCGGCAGGGTCGAGCCGTCACCGAACCCCCAGACGAGGCGTTCGTGGGCCGTCGGCATGAGCTTGCGGTGTTTGCCAAGCAGAGCGCCGTCGGGGGCGAAGAAGAGCGCGGTGCAGTACAAAGTGCCGCCGTCGCGCTCGATGACACCGATCACGAGATGAACATGATTCTCCCGCGCCGCCTTGCCGAGAGCTTCGGTGGCCGGGCCGGGCACCTCGATGGCGCTCGCCCAATACTTGCGGAACTGTTCGCGGCCCTCCGGCGAACGGCTGCCAACCCGCGATCCAAAATCCAGGCCTTTCGGATAGACGGAAATGAACGCCTCGGGAAAGACAGCCAGGGCGACGCCTTTGCCTGCCGCTTCAGCGGTCAGCCGACATGCTTTCTCCACACTGGCTTCCCAATCAAAGGGAACGGCCCCTGCCTGAACCACCGCAGCTCGAAATTGTTTCATGGCAAACCTCCTCGCAGCTCCGTGACAACCTTCATGGCATATTAACTTGACCACCATCCCAGGTTAGCGCCGATCAATCACCCCAGCGAGCAGGGCTCGCCGGGGACCCCGATCAGCGCGGCGCGGAACCTGGGGCACCCGGCGGGTTCCCCGATAGGTAAATCCCGAAATAAACTCAGTCTGTCATGGCGAGCGAAGTCGAGCCACCTTTTGTTCCTGCTGTCGAAAAACAAAGGGTGGCTCCACTCCGCGCCCGAATAGCCCTTTTGCTGGCAAGTGTAACGTCGGATACGCAGCTTCTCTGCTCCGGCCACAGGTGTTTGGCGCTCCGCTCGCCATGACATCCTCTTAGAGCTTGCTTCATAAACCGATGTTAGAGGCAACGACAAATTCCCCCCAGGGGCTAAAGCCCGCATTGTCGTTGGCTCTGGACGGCGCGGCTAAAGCCGCGCCCCTTCAAAGAACTATTGATAAAACAGGTTCTAGGAATTTGGATACACCAACAAAGAAACAGGCCCCTACTCATCCGCAAACGCTTCAGGGCCGCTTGAGCGAGGGCAAAAGCGGTCGCTTTCCGGGGTGCATGTCGACGGCGTGAAAGGCGGCGAGCAATGCGGCCTTGGACCAATAATGCCCCATCAGCGAGACCAGTTCCACCAACGCGCGCGCGCCAAAGAGCTTCAGGGCGCGGGCAAAAATGTCCGGGGCGACCTTCTTTTTTCCGAGCATCTGGCGGCCCAACTGAATGACAACGGCTTCCGTCTCGGGCAGTCCCCTGACGCTTTTGCGGTATTTCACGGCGTCGATGAGTTTTTGATCGAGCCCTTCCTTGAGCGCAACCTCTTCGTGAATTCCCCATTCAAACTGGCTGTCCGCCTCGCGCGCCGTCACCAGGATAGCAAGCTCGCGCACGCGCGCGTCGAAGCCGGCATGGAAGCGCAGGTATTCATTCATTTCAAGGTCGAGCTTCGCCACTGGCGGGCTGTACAACTGAAGACCTAAAGGTCCCTTCAGGCCGAGAAAGGTACGCGTCTTCGGGTTGAGGATGACATCGCACATCTGCTTGCCTTCGTCATCCAGGTCTTCGCGCCTAGGCAAAGGAAGGCGGAAGCCCGACTCCGGATACACATCCTTGGGAAGGGTGGCGGCGGGAATTTGCGAGGCTTCCGCGGACTGAGCAGGAACGGCGGGTTTCACGCGTTTTCGGCTGGCCTTCATGGAACCTCCGGAGTTCAATGTCGCACACGCTGCCCGGGTCATCCCAAGGCAGAACCAAGAATTGAGTGATGCTGGAACGGCGAATTATCGCACGTTAGCGGAGGTTTTTCACGCGGCACTACGAGAACGTCAACTACCCCGCCCTAGCTTCGCTAGAACGGGGCACCCGGCAAACCACGAATTGCTCAATCCATCATGCCGGCGTTTGGGCACGAACCGCAGGCGCCAGCGCCAGCGCCACACGGACTGGGTGCGCCTGACGGCGCGGCGCTGGTGGAGCGCGGGGCAAAGGTGGAGAGCAATTGCTCCAACTGCCGTCCGTGACAGGCGGGGCACTCGGGCTGTTTGGAATCCATCACCAGGGCTTCGAAGGTGCGGCTGCAATCTTTACAGACATATTCAAAAATGGGCATAGGGCTCCGCGAAATGTGAACTGTTACATTTATTATAGATGGAATCTCCGGTTCCGAACGCGGTTCCCCGATCTCCGGTTCGCTTTCTTCCCCGCCGTTGGCTGCGGGGCGCGCACGCCCAGACGCTGGCGGGAAACTTCCTGAGGCGCCCTAAGCTGTTGCCGCCGCCCGAAGAGCGGCTCTTTGAAGTGGAGCCGGGCGCGCAAGTGCTTTGCCACTGCCATTGGCAGAGCGAGCGTCAAAAGCGGTTCACCATTCTGCTGGTACACGGGCTGGAAGGCTCCAGCCAATCGCACTACGTGATCGGCACCGGCTATAAGGCGTGGCAGCGGGGCTGGAACGTGGTGCGGATGAACGTGCGCAACTGCGGAGGCACGGAGAAGCTCTGCCCCACGCTCTACAACTCGGGACTGTCAGGCGACGTGCGAAGGGTTGCCACGGCGTTGATCGAGCAGGATGGGCTGGAGGCGATCGGGCTCGCCGGATTCTCCATGGGCGGCAACCAGGTGCTGAAGTGCGCGGGCGAGTGGGGCGCGGGCGCTCCGCGCGAGGTGCGCGCGATAGCGGCCGTCTCGCCGGCATGCGATCTCGCCAGCTCCGCCGATCGATTGCACCAGCCGCAGAATCGCATGTACGAGATGTGGTTCCTGCACGGCCTGTTTCAGCGCTTCCGGCGCAAGGCGCGGCTGTTTCCCGGCCAGTACGACGTCGAACTGCTGCGCAAGGTGCATAGCATACGGCAGTTCGATGACTTGATTACGGCGCGATACATGGGCTTTCAAAGCGCCGACGATTACTACGCGCAGGCAAGCGCCGCGCGCTTTCTCGATCGAATTGCGATTCCCGCGCTGGTTATTCATTCCAGCGATGACCCGTTCGTTGTGCTGAGGCCGGAGACGGAAGCGAAGCTGGCGGCCAATCCGAATATCACCTACCTGCGCAGCGAGCACGGCGGACATTGCGCTTTTCTGGCCGCGCCGGATGGCTACGACGGCCGCTGGGCGGAACAGCAGGTCATCGAGTTTCTGGCTGGCGATATTGAAGGAACTTCGGAAAAGGCAACTACCCCACCTTGGCGTCGAACAGCCAAGTGAGCCGTTTGCTACAACCGCACGGCTTGACCCAGCCGAGCGGCGTGTCTCAAAGGAGTGCTCGGCGACGCGGAAGGTGGGGCACCCGCAGCGCTTCTTATTCTCCCTCAACACTTCTTATTCTCCATTCCGGCCACCCGCGCGGCATCCCCACATTTGCCAATGGAGGGCAAATATGGGCCACCGTCAGCGTGATGTTGAGGAAAATCAACTACCCCACCTTAAAGTATTGGGCCACCTTCAGCGTTTATTCCCCATCGCCGTGGTGCCCGACCGTCTTTCCAAATCCCCTGAGCCCCATTTCACGCGTTTATAGGGCTTGTAAGCGGGCTGCCACATGGTGGAGTGAACAGCCCCGGCGATCTGCCGGTCATCATCATGATCATGGCGCGGCTCGGCAACGCCGTCGAGCTGCGCCTGTTTGGCCACCGCGTTGCCGACGACCTCGGCGACTTCGCGCAAGCGGCTGACCGCGGGCAGCAGCGTGTTCTCGGGATCGCGCGCGGCGGGAGACGTTTCGGCCAGCGCCTTGGCGGCGGCCATGAACATGGCCTCGGTCACCCGGCGCGCATTCATGGCGAGCACACCCAAGCCGACTCCGGGAAAGATATAGGCATTGTTCGTCTGGTCGACGGCCAGCGGTTTTCCGTGGCGCATGACCGGCGGAAACGGACTGCCCGTGCCGATGACGGCGCGCTCCCCGGTCCAGGCCATGAGGTCCTGCGGCGTGGCTTCACTGCGCGAAGTGGGATTGGAGAGAGGAAAGATGACGGGGCGCGCCACATTTGCGGCCATGGCGCGCACAATCTCCTCGGTAAAGGTTCCGGGCTGCCCGGAGACGCCGATCAGTGTGGTCGGACGAGCGTTGGCGACGACATCGAGCAGGCCGATGCGGTCCGGCTGGCGAAGCTTCCAGCCGGCAACCGCGGCGCGTGGCTGCACGAAAGGAAGCTGGAAACTTTGAATGTCGGGCATGCCTTCCACCAGCAGTCCGTCACGATCCACCGCGTAGAACTGGCGGCGCGCTTCGGCTTCCGGCACTCCGGCGTCGATGACGGCCTTCAGCAACAAAGAGGCGATGCCGCAGCCGGCGGTCCCGGCCCCGAGGATGACGATTCGCTGCCGCGCCAGGGAAACTCCTGTCACCTTGATGGCGGCCAGCAGGGTGCCGGTGGCGACCGCGGCGGTGCCCTGAATGTCGTCGTTAAAGGTGCAGAGGCGGTCGCGATAGCGGTCGAGCAGACGGCCGGCGTTACCGCGAGCGAAGTCCTCCCACTGCAACAGCACGTGCGGCCAGCGCTGGTTTACGGCGTCGACGAACATCTCGATGAAGTCGTCATAGGCGGCGCCGCGTACGCGTTCATGTCTCCAGCCGAGGTAGATGGGATCGGCGAGGCGCTCCTGGTTGTCGGTGCCGAGGTCGAGGAAGAGGGGAAGCGTATTGAGCGGATGGATTCCGGCACAGGCAGTGTAGAGAGCGAGCTTGCCGATGGGGATTCCCATGCCGCCCGCGCCCTGGTCGCCGAGTCCCAGAATGCGTTCGCCGTCGCTGACGACGATGACGCGAACATCGTCATGGCGGTGATGGCCGAGGATCTCGCGGATGCGGTGCCGGTTCGGGTAGCTCAAGAACAGACCGCGAGGCTTGCGCCAGATGGTGCTGAAGCGCTGGCAGCCCTCGCCCACCGTAGGGGTGTAGACGAGCGGCAACATCTCTTCAATATTGCGCACCAGCAAGGCGTAGAAGAGCGTCTCGTTTGTATCCTGCAAGTCGCGCAGAAAAGCGTACTGCTGGAAGGGTGTGGGAAATCCTCGCAGGGCATCGAGCCGGCGCGCAATCTGCTCATCGAGGGAACCCACATGAGGCGGCAACATGCCGTGCAGGCCGAACTCGTCGCGTTCGGCCTCGGTGAAAGCAGTGCCTTTATTGAGCAAAGGATAGTTGATGAGATCATAGCCCGAGACATCGACCGCAAGCACGCCGTCGAGTTCGGCTGTCACCCCAGCGAGCGATGCTCGCCGGGGACCCCGAGCATGTTTGGTTGCGTTCACAGGCCACCCCCTGAGAAGAGCAATGCTAACACCGTGCGGCGGTTCAGGCCGAACACGGATCGTAATCGAAGTCAACCTTGCCGTTGAGCATTTCGCTGTCCAGGTGCGGCGGTTCAGGCCGAACCAGGAACTCCGTCGAATTTGAATCACCCCAGCGGGGGCTCGCCGGGGTCCCCGTGCCCGGCCATGGCCCGCAGAGACCGTCCATGTCCCTTTCGTAATGCGGTCGGCACACTGGTGAGCTTTCCGCATTACCTCCACTATATAGTGTGGCCCGTGGTCTTTGTCATGCAACATTTAGTACGTGACTGCGGTACATGCTCCAAAAAACACCCTCGAAAGGCCTAAAGAACCGGAAGAAAACGGAAGTAATCTGTTGACAGCCAGAGTTCCTGCGCTAACCTGCTGAGCAGCAGTACACCCAAGCAAGGCGAAGCATTTCGTCCTTGAACGTGCGCCGGGACGGAAGAACTTGTCCGTCGCCGGCGGCTAAATTCTGTGGAAAGGTCAGCAGCAATGGCCGATTCGCCTGAAGTGATGAACATCAGACAGGCCTCGCAATACCTGGGCGTGAGTCCGGACACTTTATATAAGTACGTGTCGGAAGAAAAGATTCCCGCCTTCAAGCTGGGCAACCGATGGAAGTTCAAGAAAACGATTCTCGACGCCTGGATGGAAAAGAAAAGCGCACTCGGCGAAGAGCGTGGCAAACCGCCTCAACAGGCGCAAAAGGCGCGCCTGGCGGATACGCCGGCGAAGCGAGCGCGGATGAGCGGCGCCGGGCGTTAAGGGCATAAACATGTTCGGACTGGGCAGTGCAAAACCAATGGTCGGACTCGACATTGGCTCGAGCAGCATAAAAGCGATTGAGCTTCGCCGAACCCGTGGCGAGATCCAGGTGGTGAACCTCGGCGTGGAACCGCTTGCTTCCGACATCGTAGTCGACTCCATGATCGTCGACAGCGGCAGCGTAGCCAGCTCGATTACGAAGCTCTTTGCGGATCACGGAATCAAGTCGAAGCAGGTGGCAACCTCGGTGAGCGGCCACTCCGTGATCGTCAAGAAGATCTCGATGGCGACCATGCCTGAAGAGGAATTGGAGGGCGCCGTACACAACGAGGCCCAGCAACACATTCCGTTCGAGATGAGCGACGTGAACCTGGATTATCAGGTGCTGTCGGCGGACCGGAGCGGGCCGCAGATGGATGTGCTGCTGGTGGCCGTGAAGAAGGACAAGATTCTCAACTACACCAATGCGCTTCAGCTTGCGGGGCGACAGCCGATGATCGTCGACATCGACGCATTCGCGCTGCTGAATTGCTACGAGTTCAACTACGTGCCGCCGGCCAGCTCAACGGTGGCGCTGCTGAACCTGGGCGCCAGCGTCATGAACATCAACATCGTGAAGGGGACGACGCCGCTGTTCACGCGCGATGTGAGCGTGGGAGGCAACCAGTACACGGATGCGCTGCAAAAGGAACTCGATCTCAGCTTCGATGACGCCGAGTCATTGAAGCTGGGCCACAAGGTGGGCACGGTCAGCGAGGATGCGAAGACGCCGATCCTGCAGCAAGTGACGGAATTGATCGTTCTCGAGATCCAGAAGACATTCGATTTCTTCCGCGCGACGGCGAGCGGCGATCACATCGAGCGGATTTACATGGCCGGCGGTTCTTCGCAGGTTCCCGGACTGATGGAGGCGTTGCGCCACGAGTTTTCATTGCCGGTGGAGAATCTGAATCCTTTTTTGAGGATCGAACCCCCGGTAAAAACGAGCGCTGAAATGCTGGAACAGTACGCGCCACAGCTTTCGGTGGCGGTCGGTCTGGCCTTGAGAAGCTTCGAGGACAAGTTATGATCCGGATCAATCTTCTGGGCACGCCCAAAGCGAAGGCTCGCCACCTGCCCAAGATCACCATGTCGGCGCCGTCGTTGCGGATGTTGTCGATTTTGTTGATCGCAATTGCATTCGGCGGGGTTTACTTCCTGTACTGGCGCGCGCAGAAACAACACGAGAAAATCCAGGTCGAGCTTAGCGATGCCGACAAGCAATTGAGGGCGCTGGCCGGGGTCAAGGCGGCGTTCACGCAGAAACAAAAGGAGGTCGATGCGCTTAAGCAGAAGTTCACCATCATCGACCAACTCCGCGCCAACCAGAGCGGTCCCGTGCAGTTGCTGAACGCGATCACGCAGACGGTGAATTCGACCGACGCCGTATGGCTGATCAAAATGAGCGACGACGGCAAATTGGTTTCCGTGGATGGAACGGCGCTGAGCACGACGGCCGTGGCCAACCTTATCAGCAATCTTAAGAAGGCAGGCTATTTCAAGAACATCGAACTGAAGGAGACGTTTCAGGACGATACGGTGAAAGAGTACCAGGCGTTCACCTTCACGCTGGTGTGTGAAAAGCAGCCGTCCTAACGGGGAATTATGGCTAGCTGGAACGATATAGAGCCAAAGTACAAATTCGGAATCCTCAGTCTGGCCTGTGTGCTCATTGCGGCCGGGGTTTGGTATGCGGTGGTTCGGCCCATGGAGCAGGTAAACCAGGACGACATTGCGGCGCTGAAGGGCAAGAAGGCCGAGATCACGCAGTTGATGCCGTTCCAGGCACGCATCACCCAACTGAACAAGGAAATAGAAAACTATCGGCAGCAGATTGAGCAACAAAAGGAAATCGTGCCGGAGGACAAGCAGACCGACGGGTTCATCCGCATGGTACAGACGCAAGCGCACTCGGCAGGCATCGAGCTTCGCCGCTTTACCGCGATGCCCGTGGTGACGCGCGATTTCTACTCGGAAGCGCCGTTCGAAATCGAGATTGACGGCCCATATTTCGCAGTGGTCCATTTCTTTGAACAGATCGGCAAGATGGAGCGCCTGGTAAGCGTCACCGGTCTGAGCATGTCGAACACGAAGACTCCATCGAATGCGAAAGCGAAGAAGGTTTATAGCTACGCGCCGAGCGAGAGCGTGGTGGCGACCTGCACCGCTTCCGCGTTTTTCAGCTCGAAGGCTCAACTGGCCGCGAAAGCGCCGGCACCCGCGAAAGGGGCGGCGGCACCCGCGCCGAAGAAGTAAGAGGAAGCCATGGTCTGGAGAGTTGTGAGTGTAACTTTGTTGCTGGCCGTCAGCGGATGGGCGCAGGCCCCGGGCGATGCCCAGCAGGGGGTTTCGTTGCGGAGCCCGTTCGCGAATCCGCTTCGTGCGGCAGTGAAGCCGGTCACTCCCGAGAGCAATACGGAAGCGCAGAAACCGCCGGCGGCCACTGCCAAGCCCGCCGAAGGCGCAGCGGTAGCGCCATCCGGTGCCCAGCCCGCGAAGACGAGCCCGAGCACGGTCAAAGCCGTGGGCGGAGGGCGCGACCCGTTTATCAGCCCGATTTCGCAGGCTTCGGCGGCAGCCGCTGTCTGCACCTCGGGCGGCAAGCGTTGTCTAATGATCGACAGGATCAGACTGAAGGGTGTGGTCCGGTCCGAGTCGGGCTTTATCGCGGTGGTGGTTAACACGGCGAATCGCGCATATTTCCTGCGCGAAAACGATCCGCTCATGAATGGCTACGTGCTGCGGGTCACGAGCAATACGATTACGTTCAAGGAAACAAGCAAGGACCGGGCAGGCCATCCGACAGCGCGTGAGGTCACACTGACGCTGAGCGGACCGGCCGTTTAACAGGCGGCTGGCCGGTTGCGAGGAGACTTACATGAGGCTCAAGCACGTGTTTGTACTGGCGCCACTGCTGCTGTTTGCGGTAATTGCCGGCGCTGCCGATACGCAACTCAAGGAGATTTCGGTAACGGCCCAGGGTGGCGCGACCGTAGTGGCGATTGAAACCGCGGGACCGTTCACGCACAGCGAGTATCGGCCACAGCCTTCGATGGTGCTGGTGGACTTGCAGAAAGTCTCGTCCAGCGCCCTGAAGCAGCGTCAGCGCAGCCTCGACTCGCCGGCGGTGAAAAGCTATCGGGTGCTTGAATACAAGAGCGTTGGGGGCATCGAGGTCACGCGGATCGAGTTGACCGTGACGGACACAACCAAGCTCCAGGTCAAGGAAACCAAGAACGGGTTGCAATTGTCGTTTACGGCAGGTGGCTCGACGGCTGCATCGCAGGCATCCCCGGCGGCGGCCAAGCCTGCGGCAACGCCGGTGGCGGCGCCTAAGCCGGCGGCATCCCCGGCTCAGACAGCGGCTGCAAAGCCTGCACCGGCGCCGGCTCCTAAGCCGACGGCCAGCGTGCCAGCCAAGCCTGTACCGAACAAGGAATCCGCGTCTTCGCCAGTGACGATCCGCAACGTCGGGGTGGTTCGCACCAGCGCGGGCGTGGCGGTTGAAATCGAAGGGGCGAAGACGGCCAGAACGTTGCGGCTGAGCGATCCGGAGCGGCTGGTGGTTGACATCGACAATTCGGTCACGGCCAGCAAGCAAACCATCGCGGTAAATGCGGCCGATCTGAAGTCGGTCCGCGTCTCGCAGTTCCAGTTGACTCCTCCCGTCACGCGCGTAGTGCTCGATCTTACCGGGCCGCGTGAATTCGACGTCTCCAACAGGGGCAACAAGCTGGTGGTCACCGTGTTGCCGCCGAGGGCGGCATCGTCAGCCAGCAGCACCGTGGCCCCACCAAGTCCGAAGGTCGAAGCGCCTGCACCTGTGGCGCAAACGGCATCGCCGGAGGTCAACCCAGTTTCAGCAGCGGCGACCCCGGCAGCAGCGCCCCCGGCGGCGCCCTCGGCGGCGGCGGTGGCCTTCGCCAACCCGACGCAGGCGGCTCCGGCGAACAGTCAGCCAGCGCCGGTGCTACACCCGGTAGGAGCAGCATTCCCAGACGAGACCGTGGTTACCGTGGTTGCGAAAAAAGACAAAGAGACTGCCCCGCCTCAGAGTCCCGCCGCGCCGGTGCCGGCGCAAGCCCGGAAGGATGCGGCGCCCCCGGTGCAAACGGCGACTCAAACTCCGGCTCCGCAAGCCGTCCCGGCCGTGCAGAGCGGCGCTTCCGGAGAAGGCCAGGCAAAGGTTGTGCCGGCGACATTGAGCGTTCCCAAGGAACAGCCAGGCGGCAGTGAGAAGAATGCGGACTATGTCTTTGTGTCGCCGGAATTCAAGAAGCAGGACACGCCGTCTGCCCCTGCCGCAGCAAATCCGGCCGGTACGCGGGCGAACGAGGCGGCGACGACCGTCGCGCAAGACCGTCCGCCGGCGCTGCCTGCGCCAGCGCAGCCGCAGCAGCCGCAGAAGCCGGAGCCAGCGGCGAACCTCGCGCTTGAGCAGCAGAAGGCAAGTGCCACCCCCGCGGCTCCAACAGCGGCCAAGAAGTACAGCGGCGAGCCGATATCGGTGAACCTGAAGGATGTAGACCTGAAGGACTTCTTCCGGCTGATTCACGAGATCAGCGGCCTCAACATCGTCCTCGACCCGAACGTCAGGGGCACGCTTACGCTGGTGCTGGACGACGTGCCGTGGGATCAGGCGCTTGACGTGGTATTGCACAACAACGGCCTGGGACGCGAGTTGGAAGGCAATATTCTGCGGATCGCGGCGCTGGACACCTTCCGCAAGGAAGCCGAGGAGCAGCGCGCGCGGACCGATGCGCAGGCGCTGGCAGTCGCCAAGATTACGGTTACCCGCTTCCTCAGCTACGGGCGCGCCAAGGATGTCATGCCGACCATCAAGAAACTGCTGTCGGCACGCGGCGAAGTGCTCGCGGATGATCGCACGAACGCTTTAATCATCAGCGATATCCCGAGCATCATTCCCGGCATCGACCGTCTGATTACGCAGCTTGACCGCAAGACGATGCAAGTGGAAATCGAAGCCCGCGTAGTGTCGGCCACGCGGAACTTCGCCCAGCAGTTCGGGACGCAGCTCGGGTTCGCCTGGGGCAATGGATCGACGTCGATTGGCGGCAATCCCTCGACTGGACTCAGCACGCAAACCTATACGTCGTCTTCAGGGTCGTTCCCTTACTTCACCAGCGCCGGCAGCATCCCGCTGTTCTCGAATCTGGCGCCAAGCGGAAATACGAGTGGATTAGCCTTTTCGACCGCGGTAGGCAACTACCGGGTGGACGCTCTGCTTTCCGCCGCCGAGTCGCGCGGTCTGGTGAAAGTGCTGTCCCGGCCGCGAGTGGTGACGCAGAACAACGTGACGGCGGTGGTGCGCCAAGGCTACCGAATTCCGATTGTGACGCAGAGCCAGCTCGGCGGACCGGCGACTACGAGTTACATCGACGCCTTTCTGCGGCTGACTGTCACGCCGCAGATCACGATCGAGAATACGATCTTCCTCGCGGTCGACGTGGAAAACACGACCCCGGACTTCGGCAATTCCAGCACTACGGTAGGCGGCAATCCCAGCTTGCTGACGCAGCAGGCGACGACGCAGGTTCTGGTCAGCGATGGCGGAACGGTGGTCATCGGCGGCGTCATTCAGACCTCGAGTTCGATCAACGTGCAGCAGGTGCCATGGCTTGGCAACATTCCGATACTCGGCAATCTGTTCAAGAGCCGGTCGGTGTCAACCAGCACGCAGGAGCTGATCTTCATCCTGAGTCCTAAAATCGTCCAGACGTAACGTTGTTTTCAGTCTTCGTCTCTGCCGAGGGGCTGCTTTCGCGGCCCCTCATTTTTTTGGGCGAGAGCAATTCCATAGTCGGTATACCCCTATCCGGCGATCCGCACCGGACGCGTTTCGGAAGGATTTGAACGGTGGTATTCGGTCTACCCCAACACGCGCAACTACGGCGCATGCTGGGGACCCGCGCCATATACAATGACCAGCATGGACTACTCTGGACGGCAGGAGCGGCTGCAACTCGAGCTGCAACGCCTGAAGCTGGATGCGATTCTGATTACGCATTTGCCGAACGTGCGCTATCTGACGGGCTTTACGGGCAGCGCTGCCGCACTGCTGATGGGCAGCCGGCCGGTTTTGGTCACCGATGGCCGCTACGCCGAGCAGGCACGCAAGCAAGTGGCACATCCGCGAGTGGTGATCAACAAAGGCGGTTCGCTGAAGGGAGCAGCACGGGAAATTGCGGCGCGCAAACTTTCCCGTTTGGGTATTGAAGCCGAGCACGTGACGGTGGCCACGCGCTCGCTGCTGGCTCGCGAACTGCGCGGATCGAAACTGATCGCGACCTCCGGCGTGGTCGAGGGATTGCGAATGCTGAAGGACCCGGAAGAGGTCGATGCCATTCGCGAAGCGGTGCTGCTGGGAGGACGCCTGTTGCCACTTGTGCTGCGGGCGCTGCGCCCCGGGCGCTCGGAAGCGGACGTGGCGGCGCGACTCGAGTACGCGGCACGCCGCGCCGGGGCCGAGCGCATGTCGTTCGAAACGATTGTCGCATCCGGTCCGCGGTCGGCGCTGCCGCACGGCATCGCTTCGGAGGCGCTGCTGCCAAAGCTGGGATTCGTAGTCCTCGATTACGGTGTTATACTGCACGGTTATTGCTCCGACATGACCCGCACGGTTCATCTGGGCAAGCCCAGCGGGCAAGAAAGAGGCTGGTACAGTGCGGTGCTGGAGGCGCAGCTTGCGGCGATATCCGTCGTCAGCCCCGGCGCGAAGTTGTCGGAGGTCGATAAGGCTGCGCGATCGGTGCTGAAGAGCTCGAAGCTGGAGAAGTTCTTCACGCACTCGACTGGACATGGGGTGGGATTAGAGGTCCACGAACCGCCTCGTGTGGCTGCCAACCAGGACGGCGCACTTAAGCCAGGGATGGTGATTACCATCGAACCAGGGATTTATGTGCCGGGTAAGGGTGGCATTCGCATCGAGGACATGGTGCTGGTCACCAGCCGCGGCTACGAGCTTTTGACGTCCGCCAGAAAAGATCTTGTGGAACTTTGAAACGCGGCTGCATTGGTATCCCACATCTGCTAACTGCGGCGGATGCGGGGCGCCGCCGTACCAGGGTTGCGCGACCGCGGCGCGCCTTGGGGGTCGTGGAGTGGACGCGGTATTGGCCTGATAAAAATGAACCTGAAAGAAATCAAAGAGCTGATCGAGTTCTTAATCGAAAAGGACGTGGCCGAGTTCGAACTGGAACGCGGCGACGTCAAGGTGCGAGTCAAGCGAGGGCAATCGGTGTTGTATGCGCCGGTGCCGTCTCCCGTTGCTTCGCATTTTCCACCCGCCAGCTCGGTGCTTGCACCGGGCGCACACGCCACGCCGGCCACGCCGGCCGGAAGCGCGCCAGCCGAGGCGGCCGAGGAAGAGCTTCACTTAGTGAAGTCGCCAATTGTCGGCACTTATTACGAGTCGCCTTCGCCGGGCTCACCGCCGTTCGTGAAGCCAGGCGATCGGGTAACGCAGGGACAAGTGCTGTGCATCGTCGAAGCCATGAAGTTGATGAATGAGATCGAGTCGGATGTGGCCGGCGAGGTGGTAAAAATTCTAGTCAGCAACGGTCAGCCGGTAGAGTACGGGCAGGCGCTGTTTGCCGTCCGGACGAGATAGTTTTCGCGCCGGAAGCGCCGGGCAGAGGCAAGCAAGGGGTGCGGGCGGCGGTCCACGAGCCGGCCTGGCAGGCTGCGTCATTTTTCATGTTTAAAAAGATACTGATTGCCAACCGCGGGGAGATCGCCCTGCGAATCATCTGCGCGTGCAAGGAACTGGGTATCCGCACGGTCGCCATTTACAGCGATGCGGACCGCAATTCGCTGCACGCGCGCTTCGCCGACGAGGCCATCTGCATCGGGCCGCCACGGCTGAGCGAAAGCTATCTGAACATCCCGGCGGTGATCAGCGCGGCCGAAATCAGCAACGTGGACGCGGTGCATCCCGGCTATGGCTTGCTGAGCGAGAATGCCAATTTCGCCGAGGTTTGCGAAACCTGCGGCATTACCTTCATCGGACCTCCTCCGGAAATCATGCGCATGATGGGCGAAAAAGAAAAAGCCCGCATGGCGATGAAAAAAGCCGGTGTGCCGATTCTGCCGGGCTCCGAGGGGGTCATCGCCTCGGCGGCAGAGGCCGGGGAGTGGGCGCGCCAGACGGGGCTTCCGGTGATCGTCAAGGCTTCGGCGGGCGGCGGCGGGCGCGGCATGCGCATCATTCGCTCGCAAGAGGAGTTGCCGCAATTATTCAACGCCGCACAGAGTGAAGCGGCGGCTGCCTTCGGCAACGGACAGCTCTACATGGAGAAATACATCGAGCGCCCGCGGCATATCGAGTTCCAGATGCTGGCGGACTCGTTCGGCAACGTGGTGAGCCTGGGCGAGCGCGAATGCAGTATTCAGCGGCGTCACCAGAAGCTGATCGAGGAATCCCCTTCGGTGAAGGTGACCCCGGAGCTGCGCGCCAGAATCGGCGATCTGCTGGCGTCGACGCTGAAGCAGATTGGCTATGTCAATGCGGGGACCGTCGAGTTCCTCATGGATGAAGATGAGTCGCTGAGTTTTATCGAGATGAACACGCGCATCCAGGTCGAACATCCGGTCACGGAGATGCGAACCGATGTGGATTTGGTGAAAGCCCAGATTCTGATCGCGGGCGGCGCCAGGTTGTCCGATGTTCTGCCCGAAGTGATCGAACAACGCGGGCATGTCCTGGAATGCCGCGTCAACGCCGAGCATCCGGAAAAGTTCACGCCGTCGGCGGGCAAGATCACGGCTTTCCACACGCCCGGGGAAATCGGAGTGCGGGTCGACACCGCCATGTACGCTGAGGCGGTCGTGCCGCCCTACTATGACTCGCTGATCGCCAAGCTGATCGTGCGCGGCAAAGATCGCGCCGAGGCCGTGGCACGAATGTCGCGCGCGCTGGATATGTTCATTGTCGAGGGTATCCACACTTCGATTCCGCTGCACCGGCGGATTATGAAGGACCCGGAGTTCATTGCGGGGCGCATCGACACGAAGTTCATGGAAAGATTTCTGGCGGAGGCGAGCGCGAGCCAGCGACCGCCTGCCCCACCGCCGGCGGCTCCGGAGGTGCGGGCTGAAACGGCAAACGCCCTGGCTTCGGGTGAGCCAGCGGCCGCGGCGCACAGGAAGCGTCGGGCCGGAAAACGCGTCGAGGAGCACAGTTAGACCGGATGCGCGGAAGGTATATACCGAAAAGAAGCCGGGCATTCAGCCCGGCGGTGATAGTTCCGGATACACCAGCATGGGAACTACTCTAGAGATGTGGCCGCCCCTGTACGCGATTCTCGACATCGACTGCTTACTGGA
>Ga0187864_10001797_pt1 | contig 19876 bp, 12 predicted proteins | sample June2016WEW_11_4_FD_132985 | JGI IMG/M metagenome (GOLD analysis project Ga0187864, IMG submission 132985) | Peatland microbial communities from SPRUCE experiment site at the Marcell Experimental Forest, Minnesota, USA - June2016WEW_11_40 | ecosystem: Environmental > Terrestrial > Soil >...
GAGAGCTGAGCACATTTTTGTGCTGCACCATGCCGCCGTAAAAAAGGGCAAGGCCGGGCAGCATCACCATGACGAGGGCCGCCGATGTGAGCACCCAGGCGGTGTCTGCCGGATTCATCACGGTTGCCTCGGCTGCCGAAGCAGGGCGTGTCCATACCCATAGCGACAAAAATGTTGTTGTAATCATCCATGTCAGCAAACTTGCAGTCTTCCGGACCTTGAAAGCCATAGCGCACACGCCTTTCCTCGTAGATAGACCAAGTAAATCCCACTTAATTACAAAAAGCCCCTTATCGATGGCCTCCCTAAAGCACAGTGCTTCGCGTAGCGCGGCAGGCATCCCCAGAATGGTCTATCGGCGCGCGTTGGGCGGTTGCGGGATGCCTGGTTGATTGAAATTGTCCAAAAATGGTAGCGTGTTTAAACCTGCAGGCAGGAGCAAGCTGCGTACCCAGAGATGGAGGCAAATCAAGTACCTGATGTAAAAGGACATTTGTGTTTCTTGTGTCTGTGCCTTTCGAATATATTGCAACATTTATGTACCTTATGCCAAAAGTTGGCGTCGTTGGTGGACAATTTTGTTCAATTGCTGCGCTACAATGCTTGCCGCCCAGTAGCATACAGCTCCTAAGATGGTCATTTTTGTATCCGTTTCGTCCATACGGAAGACAAGAGTGGCGGAGACCGGTATCTTTGTGGTATTTTTGTCTCATCTGGAGATACAGGTTTGAACTTTATAAAAAGGCACGAAAATGTGCTCCCGGTACAATTGTGTGCCGCTTTATGATTCGTGGACTGCCCCGCAAAGGCTCCATGCAGAGATTTAATCCTTTAAATGCAGGTGTTTGGCGAAGATGTCCATTACCGGAGCGATTTTTTGGCATGTGCTTTGGATGCCTTCTCAAGGATGGGGTCTGCTCAATAGCCCTGAAATGCTCAAAGACCGGCGGTGATAGGGAGAAGAGGCAATAAATCTAATTCAAGAAGTGTCGGAGGCAGGGAGATGACAAAAATAGAAGCGATCATAAAACCTTTCCGGCTTACCGAAGTGCAGGAAGCACTGACAGCGCTTGGCATCCAGGGAATGACGGTAAATGAAGTCAAGGGATTCGGGCGGCAAAAGGGTCATGTAGAACTCTACAGGGGAGCGGAATACACTGTTAATTTCGTGCCTAAACTGTATATCATGACCGTTCTTCCTGACAATCTGGCGCAAAAAGCGGTGGATGCGATTCAAAAAGCGGCTTTCACCGGCAAAATCGGAGACGGGAAGATATTCCTTTCAAAAATTGACGAGGCCGTAAGGATTCGTACGAAAGAAACGGGGAGCGAGGCCCTGTGATTCCCACCTGACTGATTGCGCTCATGCCTTCAGTAGAACTTGAAAAAGCTAATCCGGCAGTGTATTACCTGCGCCATTGACAGTTGTCCGGAGCTTTTTTGAGTTTAGCCGCCGGGTCTTGGCAATTTCCCTGCCGGAGGGCGGATAAAAGTGGAGTTATGAGGCATAAATTATGAGTATAATCGAGGCAATTTTCCTGGGGATCGTTCAGGGAATTACTGAATTTCTGCCGATCAGCAGTACCGCTCATCTCACGATAGCCGGAAAGTTGCTTGGATTGATCGATCAGTCGAACCCGGAACGCTGGACGGCTTTTATAGCGGTCATCCAACTGGGCACTCTTCTGGCCGTTTTCTTGTACTTCTTTCGTGATGTGGTCGAGATATCCGTCTCCTTTATCAGCGAAAATCTGATTTCTCGGACTCGCTACACTCAGCAGAGCCTCACGTCAAGAATGGGATGGTTCGTGATCCTGGGGTCCGTTCCGATTGCCGCTGTCGGACTGAGCTTCAGGCACGTAATTGAAGGGCATCTTACCAAGAGCATGGGAGTTATTTCCGTCGCAATGATAGCCATGGCCCTTTTTCTTGGGTTGGCTGACCTCACCGGAAAGTTTTCAAAAAATCTGAGCCGGATTTCGATGGTGGATGCTATACTTATCGGGTGCGCGCAGGCCCTTGCTGTTATCCCCGGCGCATCCCGTTCCGGGTCCACAATTGCCGGGGGACTCTTTCTTGGCATGACAAGAGAGAGCGCGGCGCGGTTTTCGTTCCTTTTGAGCATGCCCGCTGTATTCGCCAGCGGTCTTCTCGAGTTCAAGGAAAGTCTCAAATACCTCGATTCGCATGATCTTATAGTTCTGGCTGTGGCGACTGCCGCCGCGGCTCTAAGCGGATACGCCGCTATCGCCTTTCTTCTGAGATACCTCCGGACTCATACGACATATCTTTTCGTTTTCTACAGAATTGTTCTGGGGGCGGTCATGATTATGGGAATTAAGTATTTTAATTTGATTTAATGAACCTCTGATACATTTTGGGCAAACCTTTTCTCCCGTTTTCCAGAGGTTTGACAAAAACGTTTCAAAATTGTGCCTCCTGCCGATTTCGATACAATTGTGTACCGCTTTTTTGTTCAGTATTTGCCTCTCCAAGTCCTTCCCGGAAGATTTTAATCCTTTAAATCCGTCTATTTAGCATTTGCTCTTAATGTAGCAACCAGGCTTTGGCACATGCTTTGGACTGTCCTCAAGAGTTCGGCCTGCGCAATAGCCTTGAAATACTGGAAGGCTGAAAGTGATTGGGGGGGATAAGCGTAAATCTAAATCCTAAAAAGAGGCGGAGGTAGGGAGATGACCAAAATTGAAGCAATCATAAAACCTTTCCGGCTTACCGAGGTGCAGGAAGCACTGACAGCGCTCGGTATCCAGGGAATGACGGTAAATGAAGTCAAGGGGTTCGGGCGGCAGAAGGGGCATGTGGAACTTTACAGGGGAGCGGAATACAAGGTTAATTTCGTCCCAAAGCTGCTGATCTTGACCGTGGTTCCGGATGAACTGGCGGGAAAGGCCATGGAGGCAATCCAAAAGGCAGCCTACACCGGAAAGATCGGGGATGGGAAGATCTTTTTATCGCCAGTAAGTGATGTCATGCGGATCAGGACCAAAGAAACCGGTCCGGAAGCCCTTTAGCGTTTTAGTGATTCATTGGACGAGCGACTCTTTCTCAACGCGTTTGGAGATCCGGAGGAAATGATATGAATAAATTGTTGTTGGCTTTGGTTCTTGTTTTTCTGGCATTACTGGCAAGCACTGCTTTTGCTGAAGAAACCGGCGCTCCGATACAGTTGGCGCAAACGGCCCAGACGGCTCCCGCTCCGGCGGAGGCCCCGGCGAAAATCGACACCGGTGACACGGCCTGGGTCCTTGCTTCTTCGGCCCTCGTTTTGCTGATGACCCCCGGCCTTGCCCTGTTCTACGGAGGAATGGTTCGGCGTAAAAACGTCCTTGGAACCATTATGCACAGTTTTGTCGCCATGGGCATAATAACGATTCAATGGGTCCTTTTCGGCTACAGTCTGTCGTTTGGGCCCGACATCGGGCACTTTATCGGCAATCTTGACTGGGTGGGTCTAAAGAGTGTCGGGTTCGAGCCAAACGCCGACTATGGGCCCACTGTCCCTCACCAGGCATATATGATATTTCAAATGATGTTCGCCATAATAACTCCCGCTCTTATTTCAGGGGCCATTGCCGAAAGGTTCAAATTCAGTACCTACCTCGTGTTCCTGGTTCTTTGGGCAACCCTTGTATATGATCCGCTCGCTCACTGGGTATGGGGAACGGGTGGCTGGCTGAAAGAGATGGGGGCACTTGATTTCGCCGGAGGTCTTGTGGTTCATATAAGCTCCGGTGTTGCTGCGCTCGCCTGCGCACTGGTTCTGGGAAAAAGAAAGGGATACCAGGTTGATATTATGGCTCCGCATAACCTTACACTGACTATACTGGGGGCCTGTCTGCTGTGGTTTGGGTGGTTCGGGTTCAACGCGGGCAGCGCGGTGGCCTCGGGTGCGCTTGCGACTTCGGCCTTTGTGGTTACACACATTGCAACCGGTACCGCAGCCATGTCCTGGATGTTCGCCGAATGGATCTACAGAGGCAAGCCTACCGCTCTTGGCGCTGCATCCGGTGCGGTTGCCGGGCTTGTTGCCATTACTCCGGCATCCGGATTTATTGGCCCGCTCCCGGCGCTCCTTCTCGGGATTTTTGCCGGTGTGGTCTGCTACGGAGCGTGCTGTCTGAAACCGAAGTTCGGGTATGATGACTCGCTGGATGTGGTCGGCGTTCACGGGGTTGGCGGGACTCTGGGCGCATTGTTTACCGGTTTTTTTGCCTCAAAGCTTATCAATGCGGCAGGCGGTGACGGACTCTTTTTCGGAAACGCAGGGCAGGTAGGCATCCAGGCGTTGTCGGTAGTATCTGCTTGGGTTTACTCTTTCGTGGTCACCTTCATCATTCTTAAGGTACTTGATGCAACTATGGGCCTGAGGGTAAGCGAAGAGGATGAATCGACAGGTCTCGATTTGACTCAGCATGGTGAAGTAGGCTACGACCTGTGAGGCCTAAAAACAAAGGACTGAGTGCTGAGGACTGAGTGGAAAAACACTGCCCTAATTCTTCAGTACGCATTTTCGTAAATATGGCTGCGAATCCTCACAGCAAAAAATAGTAATGAACCGTAGGGTGGGCACAGCTTTACCGTGCCCACCCTACATCCAATGGCCTATTTCTCCCCGTGTCACCCCCTCTCCGCGTCAGCTTACCTGGGGGGAGTTTCCAGGATCTGTATCTTCAGCACATCCTCGCGCGGAATCGCCTTTTCTATGCGAATCTTTACCATGTCACCCTGATTGAATTTAGCGTTCTCTGCTACCGGGGCGTTGGCTTCGAGCAGGAAATCCGGGATCAGAAGGTGTGCGTAGCGGGCATTCTTGTCCAGCACCAGCGCGTTCAGGTTTTCTAAGTCTTCCTGTTCCATGTACTTTAGAATCCAGTACCTGGTCCATTTGCGCTGGATTGTGAAAACCTTGGCCTGGGCAGGCGAAAGCTGCCCGGCTATTTCATCGAGTTGCTGTTTGGAATAGAGTCCGGCCCCCGTGGCAAGGGCATGTTTCAATTGACGCTGTACTATTAGGTCCGAGTAGCGTCGGATGGGTGAGGTTACGGTCGTGTAATGAGCGATTGCGAGGCTGCAGTGTGGTTTTGCCTCGGTGGACAGTTCCGCCCGCGAAAAGAGGCGCCTCTGGCGATAAATTCGAAAGAGTTCGTGCTCGCTGTGGACGAACTCGGTTTCCGGCCGGCATTCCGCCTGATTTCGAAAGAGGGCGGGTATGTGTCTTTGGGCAAGATAGCCGGCCGCCGCAGCGTTTGCCTCGATCATACATTCCGACACGAGTATCTGGCTTGGGGTTTCCTTGTCATAGTAAGCAATCTGAATCATCCCGGCGCTGTTCACGTAAACCTGGATCTCCGGGAGCGGAAGAATGATCGCGCCGAGTTCGAGCCGCTTCTGCCTGAGTCTCGAAGCAATCTCATAGAGTGCTTTCAGTTTGCTCTCTTCATGAATCTTCTCGTTTACATCCCGGTAGGTTAGCTGCCTGCGAATCCTGACTACACTTGGACAAATCCTCGTTTCGACAACATTGGCCCCGGAATCGATCGTAATGAGAAAACTGAGTGCGAGGCGGTCCTCGCCCGACTTGAGACTCAATGTCCCCTCTGAGAGGGAGGGGGGCAGCATAGACACGCGCTCATCCGGCAGGTAGATCGAACTTGCCCTTGCTGCGGCTTCGCGATCCAGGGGGGTACCCTGCTCGATAAGTTCGGCAACGTCGGCGATGTGAATGCCTATCTCGAAAAGTCCGCCCCCAAGCTCGCGCACGCTGATCCCATCGTCGTAGTCGCGGGTCAAAGGGCTGTCGACCGTAAAAATATCCAGGCCCGTAAGGTCCTCTCGTTCATTTTTGGCTGCTTCGGTGCGATTCGATTTTAGTATCTGCTCGGCCTGTTCCATGGCATTGGGCTGGAACTCGGCGGAAATGCCGTGCTCATGCAGCATGAGGTTTTCGTCTTCGCGCCACACGCCCAGACGTACCAGAAGGCGGAAAGCTGACTGGGGAGTCGAAGGAATGCCGGCCAGCCTGAGAAGTTCTTTGACAAAGGCACTTTCTTTTGCCTCCTGTCCGAAAATAGCAAAGTCCTTTAATTCCTGTATCAGTTCTTCACGGAATTCAACCTGGGGAACACCTTGCCGGCGGGTGTGTATGGTTGCGACCCACCTTGCCCCTTCGACGAGTCTGCGCTCCCTTTCCTCTTCCTTTTCCAGCTCGATGCGGCGCGCCTCGACGTTTTGAGCGGACAGAGGGTAGAATTTGGAGTCCCTGAGCTGGAAATAGAGCCTGTCCGAAAGCAGCAACCGCTTGACTGCCGCCGCCTGGTCATCGGAAATCGGGGTATTGAAAATGAACTCGGCAATTTCCTCGGCTTCATAGCCGGCCTCTTCGGATTGTAACAAGAACCAGACTTCCTCGAGATCGATCCGGTCCATGATGCCCTTCCGATTCTCGGAGATGGATCGCAGTTCTTGCAGCAGTTCGCCACGGCTTAGCTTTAGGTCAAGGGACGCCTTTCCGAGGTAAACGATTCTTGAAAGGGTAAGACCTACTTCGCGCTCATGCTCGGAGAGCGCATTGAATCGGCCGTCCTTTACAACGAGAACGACCCCGCAAAGGATTTCCTTTGATTCGTAAAATTCGAACACGGCGCCAGGCGCAATTTCGAGGCGCTCATAGCGGCTCATGAAAGATTCTCCATAAGATCCCGTTTCCACTTGACACTGTCTGATGCGAAGGCGTCAAGATGCAAAATATTCCATAAGAGTGGTTTAAGCCTGCTTCGCGGGGCGTGGCGTATGAGCTCATATTTATTTTGAATTTTTTTTCTCTTCTCGCCTTCGCCTTTTCGCTTGAGACATCGTGCCGTTCACTTCGCGAAGGATTTCCTCCTTTAGCGAGTGCAGCGTCTGAAGGGCTGAAAGGGGAGTCATGCTATCCGGATCGAGTTCCAGAACTCTGCTCTGCACCCAATCCGGGGCCTTCTTGAAAATCGAAAGCTGTATGCCTGGCTCAACCTCCTCTTTTGCGGAGCTGAAGCCCTTCGCCTTCAGACCCGGTCCGCCGGACGGCCCTGCGGACGTGCCTCCTTCGAGTTGCGCCAGGATTTCGCGGGCGCGTTCCGTGATCTCGCGGGGCAGGCCGGCAAGCCTGGCGACCTGGATCCCATAGCTCTTGCTCGAACTGCCGGGGGTCAATTTATGAAAAAAAAGTATCTCCTGCCGCCATTCCTTGATTGCCACATTGAAGTTTTTTACTCTTGACCGGCTCCGGGCAAGTTCAGTCAGCTCGTGGTAGTGAGTGGCAAAAAGGGTTTTCACTCCCTTGGCCCCGAAATCGTGCAAAAATTCTGCAACCGCCCAGGCTATGCTCATGCCGTCGAAGGTGCTGGTGCCTCTTCCGATTTCATCCAAAATGATAAGACTTTGAGGTGTAGCATGGTGCAGGATATTTGCGGTCTCCTGCATTTCGACCATGAAAGTGGAGCGGCCGCGTGCGAGATCGTCCGAGGCCCCGACTCGGGTGAAAATGCGGTCCACAATGCCGATGCGGGCTTCGGAAGCCGGAACGAAGGAGCCGATCTGGGCGAGCAAAACGATCAGAGCGGCCTGCCTGAGAATGGTGGATTTTCCGGCCATGTTCGGGCCGGTTACGATGAGCACCTGTTGGCTTTCCTGGTTGAGATCCAGGTCGTTTGGGACAAAGCCGCCTTCGGCCAGAAACCGCTCTATGACAGGATGCCTTCCATCCCGAATATGGATGGAATCGCTCAAATCAACATCGGGTCTGCAGTAATCGTATTTAGCGGCAACTTCCGCAAGTGAGCTGAGGCAGTCGAGGTTAGCAACCATTTCGGCCATCTCCTGTATTCGTCCGCTCTCACGGGAGACAGCCTGCCGCAGCTCGAAGAAAAGTTGCTCTTCGATTTCGAGCCGCTTTTCATCTGCCTCAAGGACCTGGACTTCAAATTCTTTAAGTTCTTCGGTAATGAAGCGTTCGGCGTTTACCAGGGTCTGTTTGCGAAAATAACGCTGAGGCACCGAGCTAAGATTTGAGCGGGATATCTCGATGTAATAGCCGAAAACCTTGTTAAAGCGGACCTTGAGCGAAGGTATGCCTGTTTCTCGGCGCTGGAGGGACTCATATTCGGCCATCCATCCTTTTGCGTCGCGGCTCAGCCGGATGTAGCGGTCCAATTCCGGATGAAAACCGGGATTTATCGCGCCGCCGTTGAGAAGGGTTGCTGGAGGGGGGTCGCACAGAGCGGCTTGGAGGTGTGAGGCAAGATCGTCGAGGCTGTCCCACCTCGAAGCAATGCCTGCCAAAAGCGTGCTCTGACAGCTCGCTATCGTTTGTCCCAGGCGCGGGAGCGCCTGTAAGGATTTCTTGAGCCCTATCAGGTCTCGAGGAGAAGAGACGCCGGTGCTGTTTCTTGCATTGAGCCTCTCGATATCATTTATCCCTTCCAGCGAATCCAGCACGGCCGCTCCGAGCTGGCTTTGCGCCACCAGCTCAGCGATTGCATTCTGCCTCTGATTGATCTCCTCAAGGTCCAGCAGCGGATAACGCAGCCACTGCTGGAGCTTGCGGCCTCCCATCGCCGTTCGCGTATGATCCACCACATCGATCAGAGATCCTTTTCTCCCCTTAAAGCTGGCGGAGTAAAATATTTCCAGGTTTCTGACGGTAGCCTCATCCAGAACCATGAACTCGGAGCGGCTGTAGGGTATCACTGTTTGAATGTGCTCGCAGGAACCGAAAAGGTTTTCGTGCACATAGGCCAATACTGCTCCTGCGGCCTGAATTGCCGAATCCATTCCGCTGATCCCGAAACCCTCGAGCGAGTGTACCCGGAAATGAGAAGTAAGCCGTTCCTGAGATCGGCGTTTGTCGAAATGGACCTCCTCTATATGCGTGAAGGCCGCATCGATTCGGTTTAGCACCGATTTTGTCCACTCGGGATTGAACTCCTCCGGGAGTAGAATCTCTTTGGGGTCGATTCTAAATAGCTCTTCAAGCAGGCTTTCGTGTGAATCCAGCTCAGTGATCCTGAATTCTGCCGTAGAGATGTCCAAACAGGCAAGCCCGATGGGTTTTCCTGGGCCGGTGTCCCAGACGGCAGCCAGGTAGTTTGGCTGGTTGGAGGTGAGGTTCTGATTTTCAACGATAAGCCCCGGGGTGAGGACCCTAGTAACTTCGCGGCGCACGAGACCTTTCGCCTTTTTGGGGTCTTCGACCTGGTCGCAGATGGCGATCTTGTAACCTGCGGAAACCAGCTTTGCTATATAGCTTTCAGCCGCGTGATAGGGAACTCCGCACATCGGAATGGGATTTTGCGCCTGTCTGTCCCTGGATGTCAGCGCAATGTCGAGCACCCTGGAAGCGGTCAGCGCATCTTCCATGAACATCTCGTAGAAGTCCCCCATGCGATAGAGCAGGAGCGATTCCGGGTACTTTGATTTTATCTCGAGGTACTGCCGCATCATGGGGGTAACATCGTTCATCTGATGCTTTCCGGGCTGGATGATCCTGCCTTCCGATCATCCTGAAAGAAATACCGACGCCGTCCTATCCGGGTTATAATACATTATGCTAATAATGAGTTGTGAATTGTTAATTAATTGCAGGCTCAATTTCAAGTGGAGTTTTACTATTGGAGCAGGAAGTTATCCGTCTTCGGGGCGTTCGCCAGCATAATCTGAAGAACCTGGACCTTGATATTCCCTTGAACAAGCTGATCGCTCTTACCGGCGTCAGCGGCTCGGGCAAGTCCAGCCTTGCCCTTCATACGCTCTATGCTGAAGGGCAGCGCAGGTATATCGAGACATTCTCGCCTTATGCGCGCCAGTTCCTGGAGCGGATGGATCCTCCCGAAGCCGACCTGATCGAAGGCATTCCGCCGAGCATTGCCATAGAATCGGGGACCGCCGTTCGAAGCTCCCGCTCCACGGTCGGGACGATAACCGAAATAAACGACTACCTGAAGCTGCTCTTCGCCAGGCTGGGGGTCCCGCATTGTCCCTCCTGCCAAAATCCGGTAACCAGCGATTCCCCGGAAACGATTTACAGCAAGCTCAGCGACCTTGCCGCAGAAGACAGGGTGCTCGTCTGCTTTCCATTCCTTACCGATCGGGAAGGTAAGTGGAGGACTCATCTCGTCTCGCAAGGTTTCCTGCGAATTTTTGTCGATGGGGCCGTTCTGGATCTTGACGACCTGGGCGGGGACCAATCAGCCGGGCTCGGCGGCCTTGAGCTATTGGTCATTGTGGACCGGCTGCTCTGGGGGAAAGCCACGCGGAACCGGATATTGGATTCCATCACCACCGCTTATACGATGGGAAGGGAGCGGCTGGCGGTGGTCGTGATGCCGGACCGCATCAGAAGGTTCAGCTCTGGGCTTTCGTGCGCTGATTGCTCGGACGCCTCGCCAATTCCTCCTCCCAACCCGAACCTGTTCTCCTTCAACAGCCCCATCGGGGCGTGCCCTAAATGCCGTGGTTTTGGCAGGACAATAGGAGTGGATATCGACCTGGTCATTCCCGACCGGGGCCTCACCATAAGAAAGGGTGCCGTGAAACCATTCGGGACGGACAGGGAGGAATATTTTGAACTTCTTGATTTCTGCAAAAAAGAAAAAATTCCCGTAGACCTTCCGTTTGGCGATCTCGATGAGTCCGCCCGCCAAAACATTATAAACGGCACAAAAAGCTACTACGGGATAAAAGGATTTTTTGAGTGGCTGGAAACAAAGACATACAAAATGCACGTGCGGGTTTACCTGTCGCGATACCGGGCCTACGTTGCCTGTGATGCCTGCGGAGGGTCGCGCTTCCAGCCGGCGACTCTTCTGTACCGGCTGGGGGGAGCAAGTATAGCCGAAATTGCCTCTTACAGTATTGAAAAGCTAAGCCGGTTCCTTGGCGGAGAATGGCCCGAGATCTCGCAGGATCCGGCGGCATCGCTGCTGATGTATGAAATCCGAAGTAGAGTTCAGTTCCTGATGGCTGTCGGCCTGCACTACCTTTCTTTGGACCGGCAGTCAAGAACGCTCTCGGGCGGGGAAGTCCAGCGGGTGCATCTTACCCGCGCTCTGGGGTCCGCGCTCGTCAATGTGCTCTACGTGCTCGACGAACCCAGCGTTGGGCTTCACGCACGCGACCAGAAAAGACTCATGGACCAGTTGAACCGGCTCGTGACGATGGGAAACAGCGTTGTGATGGTCGAGCATGATGCTGGAATGATCCGGTTTTGCGACGAAGTCATAGACATGGGGCCGGGTGGAGGCGAAAAGGGGGGCGAAGTCCTGTTCCAGGGACCGCCTGAAGAACTCGGGCGATCTGTGAAGAGCCTTACGGGGGCGTATCTCTCAGGCCGAAAATCGGTCTTGCCTCATTCAATGACTCGCCGTCCGCCTCACCCATGGAAAAAAATAACTATCATGGGCGCTCGAGAGAACAACCTCAAGGGAATTGACGCGGCAATTCCGCTAGGTCTCCTGGTAGGGGTAAGCGGCGTTTCCGGTTCGGGAAAGAGCACTCTTGTCGAAAAAACAGTCTACAATGGCTGGCTCAGAAAGAAGGGCAGGGCGGCTGAAACTCCGGGTCTTCACGACGAAATCACGGGGGCCGAGAGCATTAGTGAGATTATACTGGTTGACCAGCAGCCGGTCGGCCGTACTCCCAGAGCAAACCTGCTGACGTACACCCGTGCGCTGGATCCGCTGCGCAAGATGTTAGCGGCCACGCCTGAAGCGATTGCGAAAAGTTTTTCGACCAGGCACTTTTCATTCAACGTGCCGGGAGGAAGGTGCGAGACGTGTAACGGCGAGGGGTTCGAGCGCGTCGAGATGCAGTTTCTGGCCGACGTCTTTGTGCGCTGTGCTCAGTGCGGGGGCAAAAGATTCAAGGAAGAGGTGCTCGATATCAAACTGCGGGGAATCTCAATAGGCGATATGCTGGAAATGAGCGCGCGGGAGATACTCGATCGTTTTCCTGAAAACCGGCAGCTTGCCGACGCACTGGAACCCGTAATAGCGATGGGTCTCGATTACATCTGCATGGGGCAGCCGCTAAGTACGCTCTCCGGCGGGGAGGCGCAAAGACTTAAGCTCATCCGCCATCTCTCCGGTGGGCAATCAGGCGGCGCAAAGCTCTTCATCCTGGATGAGCCCACGACCGGCCTTCACCCCGACGATATCTCAAAATTGATTCGCGTTTTAGGCAAACTGGTCGAAAAGGGAAACACTGTCCTGGTAGTGGAGCATAATCTGGATCTTTTGGCGGCGTGCGACTGGATCATCGACCTTGGTCCGGAAGGTGGAGAAAGAGGCGGAAGGATTGTTTGCGAGGGTACGCCGGAAACAGTGTCAGAGTGCGCGCACAGCATAACGGGCCGCTACCTCGGGGAGCGCCTGGCGGAGGCGAAACGGTCTTGCGGGGATGAGGGAGACCTCTCGGAGGCGGCGGAACCTCAGCTTGGATTTTCGGGCTTGAGCGCCGCACCGCTGCGCAATCTCCACATTCCGCGAGGTGTCCGGGACAAGGAGACGGTCATCGTCGGGGATTCGAAGAATCCTTCCGCACGCGCTCAGTCTCACGAGATTCTTATACGCGGAGCGCGTGAGCACAATCTCGCCATCGAGGAAATCCGGCTTCCACGCCGGAAAATGAGTGTGTTGACCGGTCTGAGCGGCTCGGGAAAATCCACTCTGGCCTTTGACGTTATTTTTGCCGAAGGTCAACGCAGATACCTGGAATGTCTTTCCTCCTACGTCCGCCAGTATTTCAAGATAATGGAGAAACCGGACGTGGACCAGATCGTAGGGCTGCCCCCAACCATTGCAATCGAGCAAAGGACAAGCCAGTTCGGCAGAAGGTCCACGGTCGGCACGATTACCGAAACTTATCACTTGCTCCGGTTGCTGTATGCCAAACTGGGGAAGCAGCGCTGCCCGGAGTGTGGCAGGAATCTGGAAACCCTTTCTATCGACGACATTTTATCGCGAGTTAGGCAGGAAACAGAGGCCGCCGCTCCCGGCTGCGGTCCCGCCGCCGGCCCCGTGAGACTTCTTGCGCCGCTGATTCATGGGCGCAAAGGGATATACCGTGACCTTTTCGCCCGCCTCAGCAGGATGGGATTCGAGCAGGCAAGGGTCGACGGAGAGCTTGTTCCTCTCGACCCTGTTCCCGAACTTGCACGGCGCCGCGAGCACGATATCGATGTGCTCCTGCCCGGGCTTGATCACAGCGGGATAACTCCCGATGAACTGCTGGATGCGGTTCGCCGCGGGCTTGCGATGGGCGGTGGCATTCTTTACCTCGATTCGGGCCGGGGAGAGACAAAGGTCTTCAGCCGTCATCTTTACTGCCCCGCATGCGACCGCGGACTTGCGCCGCTTGACCCGAGGCTTTTTTCTTTCAACAGCAGGCAGGGGTTTTGCCGGGCCTGCATGGGAATAGGCAGGATAAAGCGGATCAGTGTGCAACGGCTTCGCGGCGCCCCCGATATTTCGCTTAAAGATGGGCTGCTCAATTTTCTACGGTCGTCAATATGGCGCGGTTCGAAGCGGGAAGCCGAAAGATTCGAACGTTTCTGGATAAGGGAATTGGGAGTCGATCCGGAAAAACCGGCCTCCAGTCTGGATGATTCGGCCTGGGAATCGATATTACATGGCAAGAGCGCAAGGTTTCCAGGGGTTCTTCAAATCCTGGATGCTGTCTCCGAAGAAGATGAAGCATGGAAATGGCTTCAGCCCATGCACGATGACCTGCCCTGTCCGGAATGTGGTGGCAGCAGGCTGAACCCGCAGGCGAGGTCGGTGTACTTCCGGGACCTCAACATCAGCGGCATGAGCGCATTGAGAGTGTCCGAGCTTGGGGAAATATGGAAAAAGTTTCGCTTCACCCCGGAGGAGGTCCCGATTGCGGGGCCTATTTCCAGGGAAATCACCGAAAGGCTTGCGTTCCTTCGAAAAGTGGGGTTGGGATATCTGTCCCTGGACAGGTCGGGTGATACCCTCTCGGGCGGCGAAACTCAGAGGATAAGGCTCGCTGCCCAGCTTGGCTCAAATCTTCGCGGCGTCTGCTACATTCTGGATGAGCCCACCATCGGCCTCCATCCGGCCGATAACCGAAAACTTTTGGAGAGTCTGCAAAAACTGCGGGACAAAGGGAACTCGGTTGTTATTGTCGAGCACGATCCGGAAACCATGAAGAAAGCAGACATACTCGTAGAACTGGGCCCGGGAGCAGGGAGCAACGGCGGAAAGCTCGTCGCCCTGGGAAGCTTCAATCAACTTGCCAAAAAGTCCGGGACCCTTACGGGCCAATGGTTCGGAAAAGCTCTTGGACAGCCATGGCCTATTCCGGCCAGGAAAAAAGCGGGAGATCTCGGCTGGATCGAGTTCAGAGGCGCCAGGGCAAGAAACCTCAAGGGAATCGACGTCAGGATTCCTCTTGGGCTCCTCGTCACTGTCACTGGAGTCTCAGGCGCAGGAAAGAGCACGCTGGTCAACGAAATCGTCTATCGAGGGATTGTCGAGGCGCTGGGGCGGCGCTATGGGGAAGGGGCCGGCCGCGATTACGACTCGACGGCAGGATGCGAGAAAGTTCTCCGGGTTCTCGAGGTTGACCACAATCCGATCGGGCGGACCCCGAGGTCCATTCCGGCGACATACATCGGCGTCTGGGACGAAATTCGAAAAATCTTCGCACTGTTGCCCCAGGCACGAGCGAGCGGGTTCGGGGCCGGAAGATTTTCGTTCAACGTGAAGGGGGGCCGTTGCGAGGCGTGCAGAGGGCAGGGGCGGAGCAAGGTGGAAATGAATTTTCTGCCGGATGTCTTCGTTCCCTGTGAAACGTGCGCAGGCAGGCGCTTCAATAGTGAAACCCTCGATATCAGATACAGGGGCCAAAACATTGCAGATGTTTTGGCAATGTCAGTGGACGAAGCAGTTCAGCTCTTTTCCGCGATCCCGCGCATTTTGCGACAGTTGAAAATCCTCGGCGATCTTGGATTGGGGTATCTCAAGCTTGGCCAGCCCAGTCCGACGCTGTCGGGAGGCGAGGCGCAGCGAATCAAGCTCGCCGGAGAACTCGGCAACAGCAGAAACCGGACACTATATATTCTCGATGAGCCTACAACGGGATTGCACCGAGCTGATATAAAGCGCCTGGTGGATGTGCTCATGGCGCTTACCGGTCACGGCCATACGGTCCTGGTTATCGAGCATAACACAGATTTTATCTGGGCCAGCGATTACGTGATCGATCTCGGTCCGGGCAGCGGGGACCAAGGCGGCGAAATAGTCGCGAAAGGAACGCCGGAGGAGATAATCGCGGCCGGTGAGAAATCATTGACTGGCCGGGCTTTGCTCCCTTACGCAAACTAAAAGGATTTTTTCATGTTTTCGAGCAGCAGGAGCATCGTATTATAGATTCTGGAGAAATTTTCAGCGTTCCCCAAAATGGCCTCAGCGCTCTGAATGTATTCACCATCGACAAGTTCATCGGAACAATTTTGAATCAGCGCGCGTATGCTGTCGATCGACGATTCCAGGTGAAACTGAAGGGCGAGTACGCGGCCGCCATTGGATGAGAACGCCTGGGCAGGGCAGGCTTCGCTCTCGGCAAGCATGGCCGCCCCTGGGGGAAGAGAGAAGGTGTCGCCGTGCCAGTGAAACGCCGGGAAATCGTTCGGGAAGTCCCGGAAAGGCGCCGATTCAAGCCCTTCGGGCCTGAGGCTTACCGGAAACCAGCCGATTTCCTTATTCCGGTTGCGCACGACCCGTCCTCCGAGGACGTCAGCGAGCAACTGTGCGCCCAGACAAATACCGAGCACAATTTTGTCCTTGCTTATGGCTTTTTCGATGAACCTTTTTTCAGCGGCAAGCCAGGGGTATTCCTTTTCTTCATAAATGTTCATCGGGCCTCCCATTATTACCAGCCAGTCCAGTTCATCCGGACCGGGAAGCTTTTCCCGCCTGTAGATGCGGGTTCCAGATATTTGCCAGCCCTGGTTTTCGGCCCAACTCTGGATATTGGCCGGCCCTTCGAACGGTACGTGCTGAATGTAGTGCAATCTCATTGCGGCCTCTTTTGTGATAATAAATTTTGAATTTGCCCCCGTGAATTACTCATCGGAGAGTTGAAATTGACGCCTCCCCGGGGCCTCGCGGCGTGGGGCGGCATGCTCATTGCGGGGCGCCGGCGGCTATCCATTTTTCGATCAGGGTGATGTCCTTTTCAGAGAGCCAGGGAGGGCCGTCTTTGGGCATGCGCGGCTTTGAAATTCCTTTTATTCTCTTCACAAGCTCGCTTTTGCCTGGCTCGCCCTTGACAATGACCTGCATGTCTTTTGACCCGGCCATTACGCCGCTGTAGCTATCCAGATGAAGGCCTTCCGGGGGACGGGTCCCACTGTGGCACGTAATGCATCGGGTCTGAAAGATCCGATCGACGTCCGGGAAAGCGGGCGTGCCCTGTTGGGCGAAAACTTCAGGAATGCAGATCATCAACAGGGCGAAAACGAGGGCGAAGACACCAGGCAAAGACTCTTTCATAATGACCTCCTGGAACAGATGTTTGGGTACTTCTCTAAAAAGTCCGTTTTTACCTTTCGAGGCGCCGGTGACCGTAACCAACTGGTTTTCTGTTTGTGGTTATGTATCGAAGCATGAACGAAAAAACTTTGCAAGACTGAGACCACACCTCGCGGGTGGGTGGGTGGGCTGTCGAGATTTTGATGCCTGTTGCTTCCTCCGTGTGCTCAGAAAAAAAAGGACTTGGCCGTGCACCCTCCGTCGGACTGGCCAACACAGACCGCACACCTTCGGGCAACCAGGCTGGATTAGACCGCGACACAGCCGGGGGTACTTACCGCTGCTTCCTTCCGGACCTGACGGGGTTCGTACTCGTCTGTTGCGTGGTGTCCAACCGGCGCCGGAATTAGATACGGCCTGCTCAGCACCGGGTCCTTCGAAAGGGGATTCAACCCCGCTGAAGCGGATCTCGGGCTACAGGGCACCGCTAGCTCCCCGTCTAGCACGGCCAAGAGGTTTTTTCGGCACTAAGAAGTATTATATTAACATATCCAACCGATAAATGCAAACCGCTCTGAACCAAGGTATGGGGTCATTAGACAAGTTGGAGGGGATCGTGAATCTTTCGGGTAAGATGATAGAACTGCCGGCGCCTGCCCATTATGGAAAGCTTCCCGTCGAGGCTGCATTTCTTGGGCGAAGGTCGATAAGGAATTATAAGGAAGACCCGTTGGACCTCGAGGAAATTTCTCAACTCCTCTGGGCTGCGCAGGGGATAACCAGACCGGGCGGCTACCGGACCTGTCCTTCCGCCGGGGCGCTCTATCCTTTGGAAATTCAACTCGTAGCAGGCAGGGTGGACGGACTGCTCTGCGGTTCCTACAGTTACGATTGCGCAAATCACGCAATCCTGTATAAGAACGAAAAGGATATAAGACACGAACTTGCCGTGGCGGCTCTTGGGCAGTCGATGATCTCCCGCGCGCCTGCCACGATCGCGATTTGCGCCATTTTCGAACGGACCACCCGGAAATATGGCGAGCGGGGAATCCGCTACATTTTCATGGAGGCGGGCCATGCCGCTCAGAACATTCACCTTCAGGCCGTGTCGCTCAACCTGGGGACTGTCGTGATCGGCGCCTTTCGTGACGATGAGGTTAAAAAGGCCTTGGGTCTTCGGCCCGATGAAAGCCCGCTTCTCCTGTTGCCGGTTGGAAGAATTTAGGAATTGATTGCCTGACCAGCTCAAAAGGTCCGATAGACCCCATACCCGGAACAGTCCGGCTCCGCGGGATTCCCTGCAAAGTGGAAAAAATCGAATAGACTGTTCTTACTGATGTCGGATTTCGGAGGGTCTTGCGGGGTGCGAAGATCAAAAAGCAGGAAGCATGAATAGGTCTTTGCTTCCCGCTCCCCGCTCCTTGCTCCATGCGCGCGTCTATCTGTTCTTGCGCCACCGGCTGTGAGTTATGCCGTGCTTCTTAATCATATAGTTAAGTTTGCGCGCGGTAACTCCCAGTCGGCTTGCAGCGTCTTTCTGCACCCATCCGCTGAGTTCGAGGGCTTCCAGGAGCAGGTCTTTCTCACTTGTCTCGAGGTTTTTCAGAGGCTTTGAAGAAGATTTGGCTTTGTACGAGAAGCCCGAAAGAGAGACGCTTTCCAGTGTTATTCGGCCGCTTTCTTCCAGCAGAACGGCCCTCTCGATGGCGTTGGAAAGTTCCCGCACGTTCCCTGGCCAGTGATGGTGTTTGAAAAGTTCAATGACTTCCGGCGCAAAACCGTTGAAATTTCTTTTCAGTTCACGACAGATTTTCTGAAGCAGGTAGTCGGCAAGAGGCTCGATGCACTCCCGCCGCTCTCTCAAAGAGGGCAGGTGCACTCTTAATACATTGATCCTGTAATAGAGGTCCTCTCTGAAGGTCCCGGTCTCCACGTTGGCCTCGAGGTTTCTATGTGTTGCGGCGATTATACGGATGTCTGTCCGAATGGTCTGGTTTCCGCCAAGCCGCTCGAAGCATTTTTCCTCCAGTACCCGCAGCAGTTTTGACTGTAAGGCGGAAGTAAGCTCGCCTATTTCATCCAGGAAAACTGTACCCCCATTCGCCTGTTCCATGCGTCCGGTCCTGGTCTTGGTGGCCCCGGTGAAAGCCCCTCTTTCATGTCCAAACAACTCGCTTTCCAGCAGGGTTTCGGGAATGTTGGCGCAGTTGATCTTGATGAAAGGCTTTGCTCGTCTGCGGCTATTGAAATGTACAGTGCCGGAAAGCAAGCTCTTTCCGGTCCCGGTTTCTCCAGTTATGAGGATCGTGGCTTCCGAATCCGCAATTCTCTTCAATGTGGAGATAACTTTGCGCATCGATGGGCTTGCCGAGATTATCCTGTCAAAATCGTAGGTAATGTCCTGAGTGCGCCTCAGGTAGTCGATTTCATTCCTCAAAGCTCGATTTTCCACCGCCTGTTCAACAGCAATTCTGATCCTGCTGGAAGTGTAAGGCTTGACAATGAAGTCGAAGGCCCCGGCCCTGATTGCCTGGACGACAGTTTCGGTCTTCGTCTGCTCGCTGACGACTAGCAAAGGGGTATGGGGCGGCAGCTTACCTTTTAGGTTGCGTATGTTGTCATCGCAGTTGGACTCAATGCTCACCACTATTGCATCGAATGCTTCTTTTTCCAGTCGTTTGTAAGCCTCATTTAGAGAGGAACAGAACTCGGTCCGATACGCGTTCAGGCCTTCCGAGGCAATATGCCGCCAAGTCTGGTCATATTCAACTAGGAGCACTCTGGCCATTTTCAGTTCAGCACCACCTTGATAAGTAATCATCAAAGACCGAACACCCGGTTCGCCGGGGCCCTCCTCACTATGAATCGGCTCTCCGAAAATAGTGCTTAATGATTAAGCATAAATCTCCGTCTGAAGAGTTAAGCAAAATAATATCGCATTTTGCACTAAATAGGTAATATATTGCACTCAATTCCTTTTTCTGGTAATTACCAGGAGTAAAGAAAGTCAGGCCGAATGCTCTTTTTGCCTTAGTATGGAAGGGCCTGCCCAGCTCAAAGGGTTGTTCGGCTCGCCGGACCGAGAGTTTTCGATCAGGTATGCTGGCGCGCCCTGTCATTTCACCCTGTGGAGGACTTGACTGAAAGTGGACGTCATGGAAGCTTTCAAGAATTCCAGGGTCACAATAGTGGACGACGACCAGCTGGTCTGCGAGACTCTCACCGAGACAATTCGCAGTTGGGGCCTTTGCGCGGAAGGCTTTGCCCAGCCCGAAGCCGCACTTGAAAATATCAGGAACAATAAGTCAGATATAGTCTTGCTCGAC
>Ga0187864_10001799_pt1 | contig 19857 bp, 23 predicted proteins | sample June2016WEW_11_4_FD_132985 | JGI IMG/M metagenome (GOLD analysis project Ga0187864, IMG submission 132985) | Peatland microbial communities from SPRUCE experiment site at the Marcell Experimental Forest, Minnesota, USA - June2016WEW_11_40 | ecosystem: Environmental > Terrestrial > Soil >...
GCCGTTAGCATTCACGTGCGGATCGCGCTTGTCGGTGGAGATTTCGTCGTGAAGATACGCCTTCGGATCGGCCCAGTCCCATTGCGTGATCACCACGTTGCGCTCGACTCCCTGCGGCCGTGGAGGCGCCTCCGCGGGCAATTCACCCTTCGCGATCCGGCTAGTCCAATCGCCAAAAAGCTCCGCGGCTCGCTGGGTGCCGAGTTGCCCCAGCCCGCCCGTCATGATCGCCCCGGCCTGTCCGGACTGCACGCGGCGCATCCAGGCCTGCGCCGGATCGAGGTCGCTGAATGCGGACGGAATCGTGCGCGTGTATTGGTTGCCGAGCTGGTGGCACGATTCGCAGCTGTCGGTCTTGATCAGGTGGATCCACTGGCCTTGGGTTTTCACACCCGGTGAAATGCCGTTTCCGCTGGGGCCGCTGCCGGGGAACTCATTTTTTTCGGGCACTTCCAGCAGGGCGTACCAGTAGTTCGCGGGATAGTATTGCGCGGCGGCTTTCGCGTCCGGCGCCACTTCCGGCTTGAGATCGACCAGCTTGCCGGGTTCGCTCTCCACCTTGGGCGAATCCACCAGTCCGTAGCCGCGCGCCCACACCGTGTACTTCGCCTTGGGCAGGTCCGGGATCAGGTAGCGGCCGCGATCGTCCGTGACTACTTCCTTGATGTAGCGGGTGGGCAGGTCTGTCGTCTCCGCAATCACCCACACTCCGCCTTCCGGGCCCTTGCTGCTGGAGACCACGCCTCCGATGTCGTTCGCGCCCACTTTCACCGGCGCGCTCTGCTGGGCTTGGAGACCGGTCAAGTTCGCACTGGCCAGATACCCGGCGATGCCGATGGCCAGTGCGCCGAAACTGAGAACTCTGGCAGTCCGCATGGCGTACCTCCTCACGCGCCTTGAATTTCCGTTGTGAATTACTCGACCGCCGTTATACACCCCAGACTCTTTCGAGTGAACTCAAATCACGCCGGCGGCGGAAACGCGCCTCGCAAATGCCTTGGGCTTGATAGAATTGAAAATCTAGTGGAAAGGAATCATAGCCTTTGAGAACTCGGTCCCTCGTTCTGTTCTTCGCAGTCAGTCTCTGCTTAACAATCACCGGCTGTAGCAAGAAGGGCAACGAACAATCCTCGGAGGAAGAACCCCAACCCACCGCCGTCGTTGACCCCGCCACAGCGGGCACCATCACTGGGACCGTTACGCTCGAAGGCACGCCGCCGGTCTTCCGCCCCATCGACATGAGCGCCGAACCTGCCTGCGTTCAGGCCAATCCAACGCCCGTCGCTCCGCCCGTCGTCGTCCTCGGCGCTCGCGACGCCCTCGCAAACGTCGTCGTCTACATCAAATCCGGCCTCGGCAGCTATCGTTACGACACGCCCACGGAAGCCGCCGTGCTCGACCAGAAGGGCTGCATGTACGTTCCGCGCATCCTCGCCTTCCGCACGCATCAGCCGCTCGATATCAAGAACACGGACCCGGTCACGCACAACGTCCACCCCATGCCGCGCGACAACAAACCTTGGAATCGCTCGCTGCCCGAAGGCGCGGAGCCTTTCGTCACGAATTTCCCGCACCAGGAGCTCGCGATTCCCGTCGCCTGCAACATTCATCCGTGGATGCGCGCCTTCCTGTTCGTCTTCGCGAACCCCTACTTCGGCGTCACCACCAAGTCCGGCGCATTCGACCTGAAAAACCTCCCGCCCGGCACCTACACCATCGAAGCCTGGCACGAGCGCTTCGGCACCCTCGACCAGACGATCACTCTCGGCCCCAAGGAATCGAAGTCCGTCTCTTTCAAGTTCAACTCGGCTTCACACTGAGTTGGTTTTGCGAAGTGCTCGCGCTGAACGGGTTTCCCGAAGCGTTCCCACTGACCGCCTTTTCTTCGCCTCTTGACAACTCGCCCGCCTGGGAGTTTATTGCGCTAGTCACGTTAGAGCAGCTTGGGAGGACCAACATGGCCGACGCGACACAACGGAAGCGGCCGGCGGATGGCAGCGCCTACGGCAGAGTCCCGCAGCATCCCGATTACGAGCTTACGCAGGTGGGGCCCGGCACGCCGTGCGGGGAACTCATGCGGCGCTACTGGCAGCCCGTTGCGGTCTCCGCGAATGTCGTGGACCGCCCGCAGTACGTCCGCATCCTCGGCGAGGATCTCATCCTCTTCCGCGACAAGAAAGGCCGCCCCGGCCTGCTCTATCCGCGCTGCATGCACCGCGGCACGACGCTCTTCTACGGCAAGGTCACCGACGAGGGCATCGCCTGCTGCTACCACGGCTGGCTCTTCGATGTCGAAGGCCGCTGTCTCCGCCAGCCGTGCGAACCCGACGGCGGCAAGAATCTCGACGTCGCCCGCCAGCCCTGGTATCCGCTCGAAGAGCGCTACGGCGTCGTGTTCGCCTACATGGGTCCGCCGGAGAAAAGGCCCGTCCTGCCGCGCTACGACATTCTCCAAGAAGTCGGCTCCGACGAAGAATTGCGCGCCGATATGGGCGCCTTCGGTGCGACTGGAGATAACAGTCTCGCTGTTGCTCCGTACAGCTGGTTACATATGAATGACAACGTGATGGACCCCTTTCACGTCCAGGTGCTGCACTCGACGTTCAGCACCGTCCAGTTCGTGCCGCAATTCGCGCTGATGCCCAAGGTCGACTTCTTCACCACCGAGAACGGCGTCTGCTACTCGGCGAAGCGCAAGCTCGACGATGGACGCGAGTACGACCGCATTTCTTCATTCATCATGCCGAACATCATGTGCGTTCCCAATCCGATAGACATCGACCAGGTGAAGGCGAACCGGATCACGTGGTCGTTGCCCGTCGACGATTCGCACTTCACGATGGTCACGGTGTCGCGGATGCCGAAGTCGGCGCCGCCGCTCGGCGGAATCAGGTTCCGGGGCAAGCTTTGGGGCGAAATGACGGAACGCGAGCGGCAGGATACGCCCGGCGACTACGAAGCGCAGGTGGGCCAGGGCCCGATCTCGCTGCATTCGGAGGAGCATCTGGCCACCAGCGACCGCGGCATCATCATGCAGCGCCGCATGTTGAAGGCGCAGATCCGAGTTGTGGCGGATGGAGGCGACCCGATCGGTGTTACATTTGATCCGGGCAAAGCGTTCGTGAAGCTCCGGTCGGGCAATTTTTACAACGCGCCGCAGCGTGCCTAGCCGCCTGCCGGCGTCGGGTTGTTGGCAAGAGAACAAAACCAATCGGGAGGAAAGTGGATGATGCGTCCAAGCAATGGCATGAAAAGCGGCTCGCTGCTCCTGAGAATCGCGGCGTCAGCCGCCGCACTGGCCCTTGTCGCGGGAGTCGCGCCGCGCGCGAACGCTCAGGCCGACGAGGTGCTGAAGCTTCAGAAGCAGTTTCAAGACGCCAGCATCGCCGGCGACACCGCAACGCTCTCGACGTTGATGGCCGACGACGCAATCTTCATTCACGGCAACGGCGCGGCGCAGTCCAAGGCGGAATTTCTCGGCTCGGTCACCAACGGCCAACTCGCGCTCTCGCTCTACGACCTGAAGGATCCCAAGGTGGTTCTCTTCGACGGTGGGGCGATCGTCTCCGGCCTCGTGGACATCGCGTTCAAAGCGCCGCCGAATGCAACGGCTCCGCCCCGCGTCCTGCACATGCGCGGCTCCTCGGTGTGGGTCCACAAGGCCGGCAAATGGGCGCTCTTCCTCGATCAGGATACGACGCTCGCAGGGCCGCCACCCGCGCCTCCGGCCCACTAGCCGCGCGCGGATGGAGCGACAACTCATGGTCCAGGTGATCAGCCTCGAAAGCGTGCCGTTGGTCGAGCGGGCGCACGTCCGCGAAGGGACGCTGCGTTCCCGCAGGCTTTTAAGTGGAGAGCCGGGCACGCCGGGCAATTTCTCGCTCCAGCTCTCGTCCACGCCGACCTACTATTCGCCGCGGCACCGCCACAATTTCGATCAGGTGCGCTTCCAGATCGAGGGCGATTTCGACTTCGCGGCCGACGGCGTCATGAAGCCCGGCTCCGTCGCGTACTTCCCGGAAGGCACTTACTACGGGCCGCAGTCCGGCCCCGCGCCCAGCACGACGCTCGTGCTGCAATTCGGCGGCGCGAGCGGCAGCGGCTACATTTCGCCGGAGGAGTACGAGCGGGCGGCGGCCGAGCTGGCGAAACACGGGACATTCGCGAAGGGCGTTTACACGCGCGTCGAGCCCGACGGCGGCCCCGATGGTAAAAAGATCAACAAAGACGCCTACGAGGCCGTCTGGGAGCAGGTGAACGGCCGCCCTCTCGCCTATCCGCACGAGCGGTATCTGCGTCCCGTGTTCACGGACCCTGAGAGTTTCGAGTGGATGCCGGTCGAGGGCGAGCCCGGCGTGAGCTGCAAACATCTGGGAGAATTCTCGGAGCGCCGCACGCGCGTGGCGCTGTACCGCATCGATGCCGGCGCGTCGCTGGCGCTCGAAGATCTCTCGATCTATTTTGTCACCAGTGGTTCCGGCTCGGTCGATGGGCGCGCTTTCGGGCCGCGCGCGACAATTCATCTCGACGTCGGGGACCGCGCCACCGCCATGGCCTCCGCCGCCGGTGCCGTTGAGTTGCTTCACGTCGGCCTCCCCGATTTGTCCTAGAAATTCGCTTCACGTCGAGGCAATTAATCCTTCACACGTGGTGACAATTTTGGCCACTTTTTGCGCCCTAGACACCCCTTATTTTGCCAATTCCGGCGTGGTCCGTGTTCCGCTTCAAACTCCACAGGGTTTTGTCACCCACGCACCGTTTTTCGTGCATTACCCTGATGGTGTCAGGAGGGCGAAAGATGGAATTCAACGAAGACGAGAAGGCCGAGCGGGCGTTGAGGGTCTACAGGGACCTGGTGAAGGCGACGGAGGACGTGATGGCCCTCCAGGGCAGACAGCCCGATTCGCTCGGGCTGACGATGAGCCAGTACCGCGTGCTGGAGATGCTTTTGCGCCGCGGCCCGATGGGGCAGGGAACGCTGGGCGCGGAAGCCTTGGCTGCCGGCAGCAACACGACCATCGTGATCCACAATCTGGAGAGGCGTGGCTTGGTGGTTCGGCGGCCGGATCAGAACGATACCAGGAAAAAGGTGGTGCACCTTACCCCGGAAGGGAAGAAGCTGGTGGCGAAAGTTTGTCCGATGCACGCGAAATTGGTCGAGGCGCAGATGGCCGCGCTGGACAGTCGAGAGCAGAAAGCGCTGGCTCGCCTGTGCCGAAAACTGTGCGACGGCAATCCGGAGGCGTTTTTGGAATTCGCGTCGGTGAATGAGGAAGAGTGAAGGGCCACAGATTGCGAGTGGCAGCTGGAGGGCCGCGGTTGGGTCTGTCGTGTCGGGCATTGTGGGTATACTCGTTGGAGTAACTTGTGAGGTGGAAGATGGGTAACCAGGCATTGTGCCCGCTCTGTGATCAAGAAGCCGAGTACGCCCGCTTCGACCAGGGTATGATGGCTAACGTAATCTGTAGACGCTGCGGGCAGTTCGCCATCAGCTGGCAGGCGTCTGACGTATTGCGAACTCCGCAATACCAAGGCCGGAGGTATCTGCTATCGGCGGCTTGCAGACTTTGGGGTGAGTCCTCTCCCCCGAGGATACTGACGAACAATCTGGAGAGTGTGATTCAAAGAGCCCCTGAGCTGACCGTTGCGGAACAACTGGACGAGCTGCTAACTCTGATGGCTAAGAACTCGGCGCAGCTGGGGTCGTCGACGACATTCGATGCAGAGTCGGATTACCCGCTGCTGGCCGCACGTGGCCCCGGAGAGATCACATACCTGATCCAGGATTTGGAGGAGAGCGGGCACGTCAAACGCGTTGGCGAGGCTCACGTACTGACCGTCCCCGGGTGGAATCGCATTGAGCAAGTTCGGCAGGCTGGACGAGGATCGCGTTTGGCGTTTGTGGCGATGTGGTTCGACGACGCGACCAACGAACTCTACAGTGTGGGCATAGAACCTGCAATCAGAAAGGCTGGGTATGAACCCTTGCGAATTGACCGCCATGAACACGTCAACCGAATCGACGATGAGATTATTGGCCAGATACGCCGGTCTCGTTTCATGGTGGCCGACTTCACCGGCCAAAGGCATGGGGTTTACTTTGAAGCAGGTCTAATGGCCGGTTTAGGAAGAAACGTGGTTTGGCTGTGCGACAGGAAAGAGATCGAAGAGGGCAAGGTTCATTTTGATGTGCGGCAATACAACTTTATTGATTGGGAGTCGCCCGAAGATGCTGGCAACCGACTTCTAAACCGCATTCTTGCTGTCGAGGGAGAGGGGCCCGGAGTAGACAAGTCGATCCATAAGGGCTAGCGCATCAGGGTGCTGGGCTTCTTTTCTTGCCCCGATAGAGTCACGCGGCGGTGACGAGGATGCGCGCTGCCTTGCGCGAGCGAGGCTTCGGACGGATGAGGATTTCGATGTCGCGGTCGAGCGCGGTGAGGAAGTTCATCAGCCGCTCTACGGAGAAACCTTCGAGGCGGTAATTAGCCAGCGCTGAAATCTTAGGTTGATTGATTTTCAAGCGTCGCGCTGCTGCCACTTGCGAAAGCTCTTGTCCCGCGATGATCTGGTTGATCGCCACGGCAAGGCGCGCCTTCGTCTGCTTTTCCTCCGGATTCGGTAAACGCAGATCGGCGAAAACATTGCCTGAGCTTGGCGTGATGTCCGGTTTATTCCTTCGCCCTGCCATGTCGCACCTCGTAGTCCTGCCTGGCCTCACGCAACCGCTGAGCGATCAGTTGGGCATCCGTCCTCGCCGTTTTTCTGCCGCTCGGGGATTTCTTCTGGAACGCATGAAGCACGTAGACGGCGCGTTCAAATCTGACGGTGTAAACCGCCCTATAGGTGTCTCCCCGGTGATCTTCGACGATTTCGAGTACGCCGGGGCCTTCTCCCTTCCACGGTTTTGCGTTGGGGTGCTTGCCGCCAAACTGAGCGACGCTCAAGGCCACCCCGAGTTCGTCCCTCACCTCCTCCGAGAATGCCAGCAACTCTCGCTTTGACGAACCGACCCAGAAGAGCGGCTTTTCGCCGGCTGCCCGTTTTGCTCTTACCATTCCAAGTATCCTAGTAGTGGGATATAGTGGTCAAGGGCTTATTGTGCCGTCAGCCCAGGGCGATTTCTAGTGTGGAAACTACGTACGGATTGAGATATGGAGGGCCTTATGACCACGGTCGTTGCGGTGCCGGATCTTGCAGCGAGGCCGTTTCGGCTGAGGGTGGAGCGCGCGATGGTGGCGGCCCCGAGCGTCCTATACCGTGCGTGGACGGAGCAGTTCGATCGGTGGTTCGCGGCGCCGGGGTCGGTGATGATGAAAGGCGAGGTCAACGCGGTCTTCTTCTTCGAAACGCATTTCGAAGGGAAGCGGCATCCGCATTACGGGCGGTTCCTCAGACTCGAACGCGACCGGCTTGTGGAAATGACGTGGCTCACCGCCGGAACAAAAGGGGCCGAGACGGTGGTGACGGTCGAACTCGCACCGAATGGCGGCGGGACGCTGCTCCGGCTCACGCACGCAGGTTTTCCGGACGAAGAGTCGAAAAACCGCCACGAAGCGGCGTGGCCGACGGTCCTCGTGCAGCTCGACCAGCGGATGGCGGCGGGCGCGTGATCAACGTTCGTATCGCCTAGTCCGGTTGCCCAGTCCAGGAGCCCGGGAAGCGGGCGCTACACCGTGCCGCAGGCTGGTGCGTACTGGCCTCTGAGGGAAGATTCCAGTGACCGCCGCTGTTCAGCGCTCCAGTTGGGTGTGTAGAGGACTGCGGCGGCGATGGTGCCTTGACTCCGCCGGCGCCAGCAGTCCTTCCGGTCGTGGCCTTCGATCCGCGTCCTCACGCCGCCCGATTCTCCGGCGTCAATGATGGTCCACGCCTCAGCCTGATTACTACGGGTCAAAATCGCGTAGACTCCGGCGTGGTCATTGAGTGTGGCGGTGCTCGTGTACGGGCCTTCGAAGCTATACCCAGAAATGGTGATCATGCTTTTTGTCTCCTTGAAAGCGCCGCTTCCGTCATCTACACTGCGACGAGAGCGTCTATGCGCGGACGCGGGTGGGGCCTTGGATGGCACTACCCATGCGTCTTAATGTAGTATACGTTATCGTCTACAGGAGCGTCAAGCGATGTCGCAGACATTTCCCGCTCGACTTCGGGCCGCGCGTGAGCTTCGGAAACTGAGCCAGTCCGAGCTGGCGGCCAAGACGGGTCTACAACCCTCCGCGGTCTCTCATTTTGAAACTGGTCGCCGTGCTCCTTCCTTCGACAACCTAAGGACGTTGTCCGAGGCACTCCAGGTGACGACCGATTTCTTGCTCGGTCGGGTCGACAATCCGGCTATGGTGGGCGAGGCGACCGACACGCTTTTTCGTCATGCCGCGAAGATGTCCAGCGCCGACTTAGATAGGTTGAGGGATTTTGCTCAGGTGCTAGCAAGAAGGGCGGCTCCAAGAAAGAAGAGCTAGGTCATGTCCCCGGGCAGCGTTTATCGTGCTGAATTGCAGGCAGTGAAGGTGCTCGAAGCTCTGAAGTTCACGTCGCTACCTATCGACCCCTTCCGAATCGCGGACAGCCACTCGATACAGCACAAGGAGGACCCCGGCCTCGAGCCGGGAATTTCGGGATGTTTGATGAAGGTGGGGGACGCGTTCGGCATCATCTACAGCGCGCGCTTCTCCAGCGAAGGGTTCCGCAGGTTCACGGTTGCTCACGAACTTGGCCACTATTTTCTGGAGGGCCATGCGCAGCATCTTTTCGGGGAGGGGCAAGCGCTCCATCAGTCCGAGAGCGGATTCACGTCGGACGAAAGATACGAGCGGGAGGCAGATGCCTTTGCGGCGGGCCTGCTTATGCCGCGGCACCTGTTCGAACCCGCGTGTAGCCGTGCGGGGCTAGGCCTACAGGGGATCGAGAGCTTGGCTGGCTTGTGTAAGGTGTCATTGACGGCCACGGGAATCAGGTATGCCCAGTGCACGGTCGATCCTGTCGCGGTCATCTGCTCCGTGGACAACCGAGTCCAGTTTGCTTTTCTGTCAAGGGTCCTCAAGGATCGGCGCGACCTGACGTGGCCTCGCAAGGGCGCAGGCATACCGTGGGAAACGGCAACCAGAAATTTCGGAGAGGATCCGACAAATGTTTTGAGCGGGAAGCGTGTGATTTCGACGTCCACCTTGGATCTGTGGTTTGACGGGGGCGGCGACGCGCAACTGAACGAGGAGGTCGTTGGGCTCGGAGGATACCGCCGCATCCTGACCGTTCTCTCGAGTGATTCGCTTCCGGATGCTGACGAAGCGGGGGAGAACGAAGAGGAAGAATCGGAGAACCTTCTTCCCTCGAAACGCTGGCGTGAGCGTGAATGAAGAGAGGCGTCCGAGACGACGGCTGCCGGCGGGAGAAAGTTTTGCGTTTTTGGGGCGCGATACTTAGAATGAAGGGTCTTTGACGCGCTAAATGCAAGTACGACGCGCGAAACGCGACTCAACACGGCGCAAAACAGAACACACGGGTGATGGCGGCAAATTCCATACCAACTTCTCGCGGCGTATACCGCTTCGCGGTGGCGACTTCGATTTGCACCGTGCTGCTGCTGATGGCGGGGGCGCTCGTCACCAACAACGAGGCGGGGGACTCCGTCCCCGACTGGCCGCTGGCGTACGGGAAGATCATTCCGCCGCTCGTCGGCGGCATCCGATACGAGTACACGCATCGCGTCGTCGCCGGGCTGGTGGCGATCCTGACGCTGGTGCTCGCCGTTTGGTTGACGTTCGCGAAGGTGCGCCCGCGGGCGCGACGGCTGGGCTGGACGGCGCTGGGGCTTGTCCTGGCGCAGGCGGTGCTGGGCGGGGCGCGCGTGCTGGAGCATGATCCGATTGCTTCGGCGACGGCACACGCCACGCTAGCGCAGATATTTTTCATCACGGTCGTGGGCCTCGCGCTCTACCTGAGCCCATGGTGGCAGAGCGACCTGCCGCAGCTTCGCGATTCCGGCATGCCGCGGGCGCGAACGCTGGCGTGGTGGACGACGGCCGCGATCCTCGTCCAGATCGTCCTGGGCGCGGCGTTCCGGCACGGCGCGCTCGGCATCGTGCCGCACCTAATCGGCGCGGGAGTGGTGACGGTAATGGTGGTCTGGACGGGCCGCGCGGCGAAGAGCCGTTTTCGCGAGAACCGCGACATCCGCCGCGGCGTCGCCCTGCTGCACTCATTCTTCGGGCTGCAAATTCTGCTTGGCTTCGCGGCGTGGTGGGCGATGACGTCCGGGATCGCGGCCGTGCAGCCGAACTGGCTCTACGTCACGCTGACGGTGGCGCACGTCCTGGGCGGATCACTCACGATCGCCGCTTCCGTGCTTCTCGCGCTCACGTGCGAACGGCTGATCGGCTCGGCCGCGTCGCCGGCTTTGGAAGTTCAGGAGCTCGGGCAAACGCGATGAGGATGCAAAGGCGATGAGCATTTACAGGCAATGAACGAGCGCGCCGAAACACTCTCCGGTTTCGAGAAGCCGTGGGCGTACGTCGCCCTCACGAAGCCGGACGTCACCTTTCTCGTGGTCATCACCACGCTCGCGGGGTTTTACCTCGGCTCGACGGGGCCGCTCGACTGGATGCGCATGCTGCACACCGTCGCGGCGACGATGCTCATCGCCGGCGGCACGGCGGCGATGAATCAGTACGTCGAGCGCGAAATGGACGCGGTGATGCGGCGAACCGCGTCGCGGCCTATTCCTTCCGGGGTGTTGCAGCCGCGCGAGGTGCTGCTCTTCGGCGTGAGCACGATTGTGGCGGGCGCGGCGTGGCTCGCGCTGGCCGTGAGCGGCCTCGCGTGCCTCGTGGCGCTGGTTACGTCCGTTCTCTATCTGGGGCTCTATACGCCGCTGAAGACGCGCACGCCGCTCTCGACGGCTGTCGGCGCGATTCCGGGCGCGCTTCCTCCGCTGATCGGCTGGGCCGCGGCGCGGGGGTCGCTTTCGCTGGGCGGCTGGGTGCTGGTCGCGATTCTGTTTTTCTGGCAGTTCCCGCATTTCATGGCGATCGCGTGGATCTATCGCGAAGATTACGCGCGCGCCGGAATCCGCATGCTGCCGGTGGTCGATCGCACGGGCGACTCAACGTTCCGCCAAGTCATCTGCGCGTCAGCGGTGCTGGTGTGGGTGAGCGCGCTGCCGTCGTTTGTCGGCATGGCGGGGATACGCTACTTCTTCGGGGCGCTGCTGCTGGGGATGCTCCTGCTACAGGTGGGACTGTGGGCGAACCGGTCGCGAACGAACGTCCGCGCAAAATGGCTGATGCACGCGACGGTCGCGCACATCCCGCTGCTGTTGCTGTGGCTGATTCTCGATAAGTTGACGATCCGATGAGGCCGCGCGTTCGGGCGCACTTCCGATGAAATTTCTGCCGCTCGCTTCGCTTCCGGCGGTCAACGCTTCGCTCAACGCGCTCTGCACGGTTCTGCTGTTGTGCGGATTCTTCTTCATTCGCCGCGGCAAGATCCGGTTTCATCGCGCGTGCATGGTCGCGGCGTTCCTGTGCTCGACGGTGTTTCTGGTTCTCTACCTCTACTTTCACTTTCACGCGGGCGTGATTCGCTTCGGAGGGCAAGGCTGGATTCGCCCGATCTACCTTGCGCTGCTCGTCTCGCACACGACTCTCGCGGTGGTGATTGTCCCGCTGGTGCTGATCACGCTGACGCGCGCCTTGCGCGAGCGGTTTGCCGCGCACCGCGCGATCGCTCGGTGGACGCTGCCGCTGTGGCTCTACGTGTCGGTGACAGGCGTGATCGTCTACTGGCTGCTGTACGTGGCGTACACGCCGATCTGGCCGGCGTGATTCCCGGGGAAGAAGAAAGATGTCGGGCTGAAGCCCGGCGCTACATAAACGTCGCGATCTTCCGCGGCGAGCCAAGCACTTGTGCGGTGCGCGGTGCTGAAGAGAGAACCCTCGGCGAGCTAACGGCGCTCGCCTCGGGATGCCGATCCTCGTTGGGTGGGGAGAGATCCTTCAGCCGGCCAGGACCAGAAACGCCGGCTTCAGGATGACCACCCTCGTCGGGTGGTCATTTATATGAGACGACGGCCTGGCCGTTGACGATCTGTATGTCGCTCACGTCGGCGGGCAACTTTAGCTTTTCGCGGTCTTCGGGCGACGCCATCAGCTTTTCAACCGCCGAATCGAGCGCGGATTGCGGCAGGGGCAACGATCCCAGCTTCCCGGCAACGGGCTCGAATTTCAGGTAGCCGTCCTGCGTTCCCAAGTGGCCGTCGAGCTCGAGCGACAAATCCTTGCCGTGGAAATCGAACACGACGTAGGCCTTCACCAGGTCGCCATCCATATCCACCTTCACGTCTTTGACGGAAGACTGCACCTGCTCGAGCGTGGGCTGGTCGCTGCCCGCGATGCCGGCCATGGGGTCGGGAGACGCCGCGCCGCCAGCCGGTGAGGCGTTCGCGCCGTTTGCCGGAGGAGCGGGGACAGGAGCGTTCGCGCCCGGGGCCGAACCCTCGAGCTGGAGGTTCTGCTGCAAGTAGGAATTGAGTTCCGTGCGGTCGAGCGCGACCTGAGGCTGCTGGCCCGCAGCCTTCGCCTGGTCGGCGTCCGCGAACTTCTGCTGGACGCGCGAGGCGGCGTTCGGATCGTTAGGGACATTAGGCGGCTGCGATTTACGCAGGACCAGCACGAGCACCAGGACGATGCCGACAAAGCTTAGCCAAGTCAGTATCCGATAGAGTCTCGTAAAGACCGGCACATCAGCCATGCGACCTCCTGGTCCAACTTCGGGGCCGTTCTGCGGCCCTCTTCACCAAGTCTGTCTGAGTCTATCAGGGCCGGAAGGGAAGCCCCGGGAGCGCGGGGCGCCTTCGGCGCCAATCGTCCACTGGCCGAAGGTACAGTGCGGCTTCATCCACGGTCGCTGGGTTCGCTTCGCGAACTCAGGGCAAGCGGGACGACACCCAAAACCACGGCAGCGATCAGACGGCGAGAACGGTGACGAGCTGGCGGACCAAGGTGGCAAATCCGGCTGATCTCGCTGGGGCCTGCTCTGTTGGCAAATTCGTTGTTTCGAAGGCAGGAGAAGCATAGGATGCGCGACCAGAGGTCCAAATCGGAAATTCGAGTTCACTCGATTGCGCGGGGGAAGCTTTGGGAGGTTCCAGCCGATGTTTGAAAAAGACTTGCTGAAGAATCGGACGATTCTGATTACGGGCGGCGGCACGGGTCTGGGGCGCTCGATGGCGCTGCGATTTGGAGATCTGGGAGCGAACCTCTTTCTGGTCGGGCGCCGCGAAGACCCGCTGAAAGAAACCGCCGAAGCGCTGCGCGCAAAGGGAGGGCGCGCCGCATACGCCTGCGCCGACATCCGCGATTTCAGCGCAGTGGAAGACGCGATCGGGGCGGCGGAAAAGTATTTCGCGCGTCCGTTCGGAGGAATCGATACGGTGGTCAACAACGCCGCGGGGAATTTTCTCGCGCGCACCGAGAAACTTTCTCCCAATGCTTTCAACGCCGTCGTCGGAATCGTGCTGCAGGGGACGTTTCATTGCACTCTTGCGCTTGGGCGGAAATGGATCGCAGCGAAACAGCCCGGCAACATCCTGAATATCGTCACGACGTACGCAGCCGCGGGTTGCGGGTCGGGGTTCGTTGTGCCGTCGGCCTGCGCGAAGGCGGGAGTGCTGGCGATGACGCGCTCGCTTGCGGTTGAATGGGCTCGCTACAAGATTCGAGCGAACGCGATCGCGCCCGGGCCGTTTCCGACCGAAGGCGCATGGTCGCGCCTGATGGCGTCGAAAGATTTCGAAGAGCGCGCGAAGAACCACCACCCGATGAAACGATTTGGCCGGCACGAGGAGCTCGCGAACCTCGCGGCCTTTTTGCTGAGCGAGCAATGCGAGTACATCAACGGCGAATGCGTAGTGATCGATGGAGGAGCGTGGCTCCGTGGCGCGGGAGAGTTCAACAACGCGATCGATATACCCGACTCCGAGTGGGAAAAGTTCGAATCCGCCCGCAAGAAGTAGCCGGCGTCTCGCCGGGTGCTTTTTGCGGATCACGCCCCAAATTGGCAATTAGAGCCGCATGCGCTCTTATGGGAGAAGCGGGCTGCCACCGGACGGCACGCCCTGCTTCCGGCGGAAGGCCATGATCCCAAGACCCAATAGGCCAGCGGCGAGCAGGAGCACGCTCGAAGGCTCGGGTGTCGCGGTGGCGGTGGTGGGTTCATAGGTAATGGTTGCCGAAAAAATGAGGCCTGCGGGACCACCCTGATTTACTGCATCGAAGTAGAGCCAGTTGGTCCCACTGACAAGGAGAGATCCGATACTCGCATCGGTGTAGTTGTTTTCCTGATTGAAGCTTGTGAGGCATTCTGAGCAGAGGATACCGGTAGAGTTTGGGAGGGCCGTCCCGTTGATGTAGATTCCGGGGTTAGATTCGCCCAACAGATTGTCAACGGCGTAGTACAGATTGAGCGAGGCGGATGAAACCGTGCTCGGAAGATCAAAGCTGATGGCGTACAGTGCCGTGTCACCGCTGCCTGTGCCGGCAGTACTGTTCGTCCCGATCCACACGGCGCCGGGTCCATCTACCAGCGAGGTAACATAAAACGGCGTCGAGGCGAGAACAGAGGCTGCTGTTCCTGTTTGCGCCGAAGTGAAATTCTCCGCGGTAAACGCCGATGAGAAATCTGCGCTAGCGACACCACTATCCAAAAACGTGACGCCACTGCCGCTATTGACTGTGACACTGTCCGCTTTGGCAGAAGCGGAAAAAAACAAGGTTGCGAATAGAAGCAAGAAAAGCGTCTTTTTCATTGGCGTGTTTGTCCCTCTCCGGATGCAATTAGACTGGATTGTTCCGCGCCACCAAATAGCTGAAACGTACCTCTTGGGGAGTATCAGAGGGTTGGCCGTCCTGGTACTGAACGCAAATACGAAGTCGAACAAATGCCGCGGCTTATGGGGCGCTGGCCTCCGGAGCAGGAGCGAGGCGAGTGGACCAGGACACAACGAGGATGTTGCCGCAAGCGCGCAATAGGGGTATTTGTATGCGCCGGGGGTATTCATGGCGATGGACAGACGATCGTTCGTGAAGGGTGCGGCGGCGTCCTACGCCGCTATTTCAGCGTGGCTCACGGCGACCGCCGCGCAAATCAACATGCCCGCGCGCAATGAAGAGGCGGCGAAGCCTCGCAAAGTGCCGTACAAGCGCATCGCCACCGAAGAAGCCTGGGGCCCCGCGGAAATGTTCGAGATGTACCGCAAGCTGATCGACGAAAATCCCTACGCGCACCCTGGGCTCGCCAGCATGTGGGGAAACAGCGGCGGCGGTAGCAGCCGCAGCGCACAGGGCGGCAGCGGCGGCAATCTGCTCGTTACGCGGCTGGTGGACATGGGTGAAGGGCGGATCAAGGACATGGACGCCAGCGGCATCGACGTAGCACTGCTCTTGCTGACCGCGCCCGGCGTGCAGGTATTCGAGGCGACAACGGCAAATTCGCTGGCGGCTTCGACCAACGATCAGCTCGCAGAAGCGATCCGCAAGTATCCCGCTCGCTTTGCCGGCCTCGCCGCCATCGCGCCGCAGGACCCGAAAACCGCGGCCAAAGAACTCGAACGAGCGACGAAGAATCTCGGCCTCAAGGGAGCGGTCATCAACTCGCACACCGAAGGCGAATACCTGGATGATCCGAAGTTCTGGGAAATCTTCGAGGCCGCTGAAGCGCTGAATGCGCCGATTTACATCCATCCACGGGAGCCCTCGCCGCAAATGCTTCAGCCGTTTTTGCAGCGCGGAATGGAGCGCGCGATCTACGGCTTCGGCGTCGAGGTCGGCCTGCACACGCTCGCGCTCATCACCAGCGGAGCATTCGACCGTTTCCCGAACCTCAAGATCGTCATCGGGCACGGGGGCGAGGCTCTTCCGTACTGGATGTATCGCCTCGATTACATGCAGGAGCACAACCGAAAGCCGTTCATGCCGAAACTGAAGATGCGCCCAAGCGAGTACATGCAGCGCAACATCTACATCACCACGAGCGGCGTTCCCTGGGCGCCCGCCATCCTGCTCGCGCAATCCGTGCTGGGCATGGATCGCGTGCTCTACGCGATGGACTACCCATACCAATTCCAAATCGAAGAAGTCACGATGACGGACAATTTTCCCTTGAGCGACGCGGACAAAAAGAAACTCTTCCAGACCAACGCCGAAAAGGTGTTCTCGCTATGACCGCGTCTCGTCGCGGCCGGGAACTTACGAGCGGACGTTGACTTCCAGTTTGTTGATTAAGGCTTCGGTGAATTCCGCGGTGGTGGCGGTGCCACCGACGTCGCGAGTGAGCGAACGCCCCTCGCGGTAGACCTCACGCAGGGCGGCGTCGATCCTGCGCGCGGCCGCGGCCTCGCTGATGTGGTCGAGCATCATGATGCCGCTCATCAGCAGCGCCGTCGGATTCGCGATTCCTTTGCCTGCGATGTCCGGCGCCGTTCCGTGGACAGCTTCGAAGATCGCGTCGATCTCGCCGATATTGCCGCTCGGAACCACGCCCAGGCCTCCGACAAGTCCCGCTGCCAGATCGCTCATGATGTCGCCGTAAAGATTGGTCAGGAGAAGCATGTCGAACTGAGACGGATTCAGAACCATCTGCATGCACGCGTTGTCGACAATCAATTCCTTGTACTGGATATCCGGGTACTCCGCCGCCACCTTGCGGACCGATGAGAGAAACAGGCCGTCTGACAACTTCATGATGTTCGCTTTGTGGATCGCGTGGATTTTTTTGCGGCCCCACTTCCGCGCGTACTCGAAGGCAAAGCGGGCGATTCGCGTGGAAGCTCTCTCCGTGATGATCTTCAGGCTTTCGACGACGCCCGGCACGACGGTGTGTTCGAGTCCCGCGTAGAGATCCTCGGTATTCTCGCGAATCAACACCAGGTCCACGCCCTGGTATCGCGAGGGCACGCCTTCGACGTTCTTCACGGGCCGAACGTTGGCGTACAGGTCGAGCGCCTTGCGCAGCGCGACGTTGATGCTGGGCGGGCCGGTGGCGATGGCGGTCATGAGCGGACCCTTCAGCGCCACGCGGTTCTTTCGGATCGACTCAACGACGGCGGCCTGCATTGCGCCCGTACCGCGCTTGTCGATGTCGCCCGGCGCCTTGGTCTCTTCCCACTGGATGTCGACTCCGGCCGCTTCAATAATCTCGCGAACGGCCTGCGAGACTTCCGGCCCGATGCCGTCGCCGGGAATCAATGTGATCGTGTGCCGCATATAATTTCATCAGTTTAGGGCCTTTACGCCCGGTTGTACACGGCGTTTGCGGTCCTTCGATTTCGCCCTCCTTACTCTCACAGGGAATGGTGCGACGGGCTAGCCCCAGCGCGGGGCGCTATCGTTGGCTGGGCGATGGACTGGTTTTCTCGAAGGCGACAACGTATTCGATCGGCTCGGCAGTATCCTGCTGCTCCGGGTGAATGGTAATGTGAGCTCCGACGGAAACGAAGGAAACCAACCTGAAACCGTTTTCGTTCAACTCTTCACGAAACTCGCCCAGGGTCCAGAAGACGTCATATACCGAGAAATTTTCCCACCCCGCAAGGTCTCGAAGCTGATGTTCCACGACGCGATTCGGCGCTTCGACAATAGCAATTCCGTCTTCCCTCAGCAATTCCTGAAAGCGGCGGTACAGAAGACGCCGGTCAGGATACTCCAAGTGGCGAAGCAGCCGCCCGCAGGTCACGACGTGAAACTTTTCCCGCAGGGATTGATGAAAGACGTCACCATGAACGAATTCGACCCCGGGGAGGCTTCTCCGTTGGGCCACTTTCAGCATTGCATCCGAGCCGTCGAGCGCGGTGGTCGCGCCGAAAGGGAACAGGCAAGGCAGGAGCCGACCGGGGCCAGTGGCCAAGTCCAGCAGCTTCAGGTCGGTCCTGCCGCCAAATCGGGAAGCGATGAGCTGCCCGATCGCGCAACGCTCCTGTTCTTCGAATTGCTGGGAGGGCGCTGAGGAAAAACGCTCCTCGATATACCGTTCCGCGATCGCTTTCTGCTCGTAGAACTTCGTGAGCGCAGGGCGGCCGCGCACCAACTGTTTCCCGACTGCATCGAGCCGGTTCTCCCAATCTCCCAAGGTGGGACCCTTGTGCTTCTCGAGCATTTGCAGATGTAACTGCCGATAAGCAGCCACCGTCGGCGCGCGATCAAAGCGGGATCGAGCAGACAGGCATGCCTGCCGACTGAACTCGCGGAGTTCAGCTCGCACACGGATCAGGCCCGTTCGCAAGCCCTGCACGGTAGGAGGAACCCCGATACCGGCTCCTTCCTGCCGCAACCAATCAGCAATCCCGGCAAACTCCGTGCCGCCACTCGGATGTCCTGCTGCTCGAGGCAAGCCAGGCTTCCAGCGGATTGGCATACGACGGTCAGCCGACCGCAGTCGATCAGGTGACGCAACTCGTCGAGAGTCTCCGCCGAGCACCCTTCGGTCGGATCGTTGCATGTCAGTGTGAGTATGGTCGGCTGGTGCTGGAGGCCGTACTGAACTGGAAAGGAGAGCAGCGGTGTATGGACCTGCAAGATATCGGCGGAACTCTCGCGAATGAAGCGGGCAACATCGCTTGGCGGAACACCGTGGATTTGCCGCTGCGCATCGTGGATCCGCTCCGGAATATTCGTTTCAATGGACGCGAAGCTGACCTCAAACTCCGCGCCAGGTTCCCGGAGCGATTCAAAGAGCGTCCAGGCTTCGCGCGCATTGGCTTCCGAGAAGCCGCGTTCGATCAACCCGGTCACCATGCAAAGCATCCTGGGCGGGCGCCCCATTGAAACGCCGGCTGAGTCAGCACTCGTGATTCCTTGAGGCAGTGCTCGATGAGCGGAGTGAGAGACGCTCGGTCTTTGGGATTCAGAGTTTTCTGGGCTTGCTTCAAAATGGGAATGGCTTCGGCATTTCGGCCCTGGACCGCGAGCAGCGCTCCGAGATTCTGGGCGGCTTGCGCGTAGGTTCTGTCAAGTTCGATCGCGCGGCGAAAAGAGGCTGTTGCTTCATCGTAAAGCTTGCAAGCGACTTGCGAGCATCCGAGGTCGTTCCAGCATTCGGCGGTTTCCGTTTCCTCCAGTGCTTTCTGAAACAGGTCGATGGCTTCCCGATATTCTCGCCGGTAATATGACTCCATGGCGCGCGCCTGCTGAAGAGTTTTTGCCGGTGGTAGAGTGACCGCGATTTCCATGCGCACCTGCTTATTCTGTTGGAATTTATCACGGGGAAAGTTTTGAGCGCGGCTCGCAGTGCCATTAGGTGTTCATTCCTTCAATACACTACATATGAACGGGCGTCAGCCAGGATAGAGCATGGGTCAGAAAGCGCCGGACGGCCGGACTCGCCACCCGTATGCCCGCGCCCCGGGATAGCCCCGGGATCGCTCGGGCGCCCAGCCAGCCTATGGGAAATCCGCTCCGATGTCTGCAGGGCCGAACGTTCACCACGACTTGACCGAATCTGCTATAATGGTTTTGGGATTGCGGCGCATAATCGCTAACAGCCAGGACATGCAATCCTCGGAGGGTCATAGAAATGGTTCAACTTACGCCGGTAGCCGTGACGAAAGTGAAGGAAATACTATCGCAGCAGACACCCGCACCGACGGGTCTGCGCGTGGCCGTGGTAGGCGGCGGCTGCTCTGGCTTCAGTTATCACATGGCTTTCGAAAACCAGATCAACGAGGCGAGCGATAATGTCTACGAATTCGACGGCCTCAAGGTCCTGGTCGACCAGATGAGCGAGATGTATCTCGAGGGCGTATCCATCGACTACATCGAGACGCTCGAGGGTTCGGGCTTCAAGTTCAACAACCCGAACGTCAAGAGC
>Ga0187864_10001803_pt1 | contig 19828 bp, 18 predicted proteins | sample June2016WEW_11_4_FD_132985 | JGI IMG/M metagenome (GOLD analysis project Ga0187864, IMG submission 132985) | Peatland microbial communities from SPRUCE experiment site at the Marcell Experimental Forest, Minnesota, USA - June2016WEW_11_40 | ecosystem: Environmental > Terrestrial > Soil >...
AACATTTATAATTCAAAATTTATAATTGTCTTTACTACCCCCCCCTGAAACCGTAAACTTTCGTACACAATCGTAAACCCCTCTTCGGAAAGGCTTGCGAGAGAAGGGAATCAGCAAAGGGGTCGTGAGACGGTTAGTGAACAATCCGTACTGAAAAGGGTAAAACGAGGGTAAAAGGCAGCAAAACAGTGAAAACGTGGCCGTTTTTGCACCTGTTCGTGCACATCGCACCGGAGCGTTGCGCGTGAGCCTTTAAGGGGCGGAGGAAATTTCGATGCATTCCGCCGTGACCGAGGGGGCGCGAGCCGGAGCGTACTGCTCGTACGTGAGGACTCGCGGCGCCGATGAGACAGGCCGGGAACCCGCCCGACCGGAGGGAGGGGAGGGTGGACGCGAAATTAACCCGGCCCCCTATCTGCTTTTTTCCGTGGGCAGCATAAGAGACAGGGCGGCAGACAGCATGGGCATGAAAGCCACGACGCCGATCGCCGCGCGAAGTCCGTGGTAATCGGCGATCCATCCGAGGAGAGGGGTCGTTAGTCCGCCAAAAGAGAAGGCGAGACCCAGGGTGATTCCCGAGGCGAGACCCACCCTGTGTGGAAGGTAGGATTGCCCGAGTACAACCATGGGGCCAAACGGCGCCGAAAGCAGCAGCCCAATGGGCACGAGAAGCAGTGTCGCGACCAGCGGGTTCGAGATAACGAGCAGAAGGGGAAGAAAAGCTGAAAGGAGGAGGAAGCCGGTAATGGTCACCGCACGTAAGCCCACGCGGTCCGCGCTCCTTCCGCCCAGAAAGTTTCCCGCTATCAATGCAACAAGTAAGACGGTGAGCGCCGAACCCCCACGTGCCCTGGACTGGTGCAGCACATGGATCCAGAAAAGGGGCAGAAACGTATTGAGCCCGTAAAAGATCACCGAGCGGCTGAGCAGGGCAACGGCAAGGCAGATAAACGCAGGCCAGCGGTCTCTGGTTTCCGCGTCCGTCTCTCGAGACCGGACAACCGCCTTTGGTTCATAGCCCGCGGTGAGACGGGGCAACATGTAGAGAAAGAGCCCCGCCATCACCGCGGGGGGGACGATGAGGCAGGCGGTACCCTTGATACCCCACCAAAAGAGAGCCGCGGTGGCGATAAGGGGACCAATGGCAAAACCGAGCTGGCCCCCGATGCCGAAAAGACTCATTGCCGTAGCCTTTTTGTCACCGGCCAAGTAGTTCATCAGCCTGGCTCCTTCCGGATGGAAGGCTGCGATACCCAGTCCGCTGACCATGACGGAAGCGACGCCGATGCGGTAGGTGGGGGCAAATCCGGCGAAGGAAACGCCAAGTCCTATAACGACCATGGAAAGCGGAATCAACCACGGTTTCGACCAGCGGTCGGAGATACAGCCAAAGATCGGCTGAAAGACGGTCGAGACGATGTTTACCCCAAAGACGATGGCGGCAGCAGCGGTATAAGAAAGATGATGCGCTGCAATAAAGAAGGGAAGGAGGACGGGTATGGCCCCCTGATTGATGTCGGCGGAAGCATGGGCAACGGTAAGAAACCCGATAGAACGCGTTTTCATAACCACTCCGTTCTGACGCATAGCGGCGAATTTCCCTTACGATAAAAGTCTCCTGCCCCTTTGTCAAGGAAATTAGGCATGGAATAAGACGGGGCTCAAGGATCTACGGGTCGAGAGGAAGGCTGCGGCCGGCGAGGGCATTACATCGGCCGGTTTGTCTTCCCGTCTTCGCAGTCCGGGCCGCCTTCTCCCTTGTGATGTTTTATCACCCGGCCCTCAACCATGAATATCACGTCTTCGCCCACATTGGTGGAGAGGTCAGCGATGCGCTCCAGACTCCTGGCAATATCGAGGAGATGAATGGAGCGCTCGATAGTAGAGGGGTCGGCGCTCATGAAGGTGACCAACTCTCTGACTACCTGCTCGTTAAGCCTGTCAACGACACTGTCCCGCTCGCACACGCCCTTTGCGAGGTTTGCGTCTTCCGTCAGGAAGGAGCGGATGCTGTCCCGTACCATCCCCGTCGCCTCTTCGGCCATCCGGGGGATGTCGATGAGCGGCTTCACCTGCGGCCTGTCGATCAGGTAGAGACCGTCTTCCGCGAGGTTGACGGCGTGATCGGCCATCCTCTCCAGGTCTTTGTTCATCCCCAGCGTCATGAGTATCGTGCGGAGGTCCCTTGCCCTTGGCTGGTACTTGGCAATCATAGTAAGGCACAGCTCATCGAGCCTGTTCTCGCAATCATTGGCCTTTGGTTCGTCTTTTTCCACGACCTCCTGGAGCATTTCCCTGTTATTCCTGAGGAGTCCCTGGATGCTTTTCTCGATCATATGCTCCACAAAACCTGCATACTCTGCCAGCTGACGCTTGAGATCAACCATCGGCTCATCGAACATGTCGCCTCCTATCCGAACTTACCCGTCAGGTACTGTTCCGTCCTTTTGTCCTGGGGCACGGTGAAGAGTTTCTCCGTCGGCCCGAACTCGACCAGGCTGCCCAGGTAGATGAAGGCGGTGAAATCCGAGATACGGGCGGCCTGGGGGATGTTGTGCGTCACCTGGATGATGGTCACCGTGTTCTTCAGCTCTACCACCAGCTCCTCTATATGGGCCGTGGCCTTCGGGTCGAGGGCGGAAGTGGGCTCGTCGAGCAGCAGTATTTCCGGGTGCATGGCAAGGGCGCGGGCGATGCAGAGCCTCTGCTGCTGTCCGCCGGAGAGGAACGTGCCCTTTCTGTGGAGGAAGTCTTTCACCTCATTCCAGAGGGCGGCCTTCTGCAGGGACTCTTCCACTATCCGGTCCCTGTCGCCCTTGGAGATCCGTAAACCGTTGAGGTTGTAGCCGGCGACCACATTGTCGTAGATGCTCATGGTGGGAAAAGGGTTGGGTCTCTGGAAGACCATCCCTATCTTCCTTCGCACTATGATGGGGTCCGTCTCAAAGATGTTCTCGTTATCAAGCAGGATTTTTCCCGAAAAGACTGCGTTGGGCGCCAGCTCGTGCATGCGGTTGATACATCTGATCAGGGTCGTCTTGCCGCAGCCGGACGGTCCCATGATCGCCGTAATCCTGTTTGCGGCGATGGAAAGGTTTATATCATTGACTACCATTTGTTCATCGAAGCCGGCGCTGACGCCCTCGATTTTCAGAACTGTACTTTCCATTTGCGGGTCACCATTTTCGCGAGAATATTTAACGACAGGATGAAGACGACCAATACGAAAGAAGCGCCCCAGGCAAGGGTATGCCATTCAGGGTAGGGGCTTGTGGCGTAGTTGAAGACGAGCAGCGGCAGCGAGTTAACGGGCTTGAAGATGTCCAGGCTCATGAAGGGGCTGCCAAAGGCGGTGAAGAGGAGGGGGGCCGTTTCGCCGCCGATCCTCGCGATGCCGAGGATCACGCCGGTCACTATTCCGCTCAAGCCCGCAGGCAGGATTACCTTCAGGATAGTGCGGGGATAGGGGACGCCGAGGGCCAGGGAAGCCTCTTTGAGAGGGTCGGGGATCAGCTTCAGGGTTTCCTCGGTGGACATGACGATGACCGGAAGCATCATGATGCCGAGGGCCACGCCGCCTGAAAGCGCCGAGAAGGAACCCATCGGCAAGACGATCCAGATGTAGGCGATGATGCCGATGACTATCGATGGTATGCCCTGGAGTATTTCGACAGAGAGTCTCGAAAAATAGGCGAACCGGACTTTCCTGTATTCGGAGAGATAGATGCCCGCGAGAATGCCGAGGGGTATGGAGATGAGGGAGGCGATGAGGACAAGGATCCCGCTGCCGGCAAGGGCGTTAGAAATACCCCCCCCGGCTTCGCCCATGGGCCGGGGGAGGTTGACGAGAAAGCCCCAATTTATCACGGAGATGCCGTTCTTCATAATGAAAAAGAGGATAAGGAACATGGGGAGCATGCAAATAAAAGCAAGGACGATTATAAGGCCCCTGAACAGCCTGTCGGCCACTATCCTTCTTTGCAGATGCTTTTCCTTCATATCACCTCTCCACGCTCATTTTGATGATGATAATCTTCCCGGCGATGTTGATAACGGCCGTGACCACGAAGAGCACAAGGGCTATCTCGGTGAGGCTCGCGAGATAGATCGTGCCCGTTGCTTCCGAAAACTCGTTGGCGATGATGCTCGCCATGGTATTGGCGGGTGAAAAAATGCTTTTCGGGAGCATATTCGAATTGCCTATCACCATGGTGACCGCCATGGTTTCTCCGAGGGCCCGCCCCAGGGAGAGCATGACGCCGGCGAGAATGCCCGAGCGGGCGTACGGGAGGATGATCTTTCTGATGACCTCGAATCTTGTCGCCCCCAAGGAAAACGCCGCCTCTTTCAGGTCCCCCGGCACCAGACCGATCACCTCCCTGCCAAGGGAGGCTGAATAGGGGATAATCATTATGGAGAGCACCAGGGCGGAGGTCAGGATGCCGACGCCGTAGGGGAGGACGCCTATTTGCAGCTCCACCCATCTCACCGCCGGCACGAAAAAGAATAATCCCCAGAACCCATAGATAACCGAAGGGATACCCGCGAGCAGCTCAACGACGGTCTTGATGAAGGAAGACATGATCCCGGAGCGGAAATATTCGCCGAGGAAAATGGAGACAGCCAGGGAGAAGACGAGCGAAATCAGGAGGGCGAGGAACGAGGTCAGGAGCGTGCCCACCAGGAAGGGGAGTGCCCCGAACCTACCGGCCACAGGGTCCCACACCATGCCGATGAGGAAGCCAAACCCGTGATGTTTCATGGCAGGGACCGATGCAATGAAGAGGGAGGCAAAGACAGCCGAAAGCAGAAGAAGGAGGCTTATTCCGGAAAGGTAAAGGATGCGCTTGAAAACCGGCTCTGACAGCACGGTCCTCGATCCGTACGCGGCGCCGGAACGTACCCTTGTCGTCTCCTTCGCAGGCAGGGCGCCGCCACGGGCCTGCGCAGGCGCGGGCATGCTTTGGCTGTCGGTCCCTGCCTCGTCTGTCGGGTTCATTTGAGGATGTTCTTGCCGTTGTAGGTAATCGACTCAATCAGGGCTTCCGCTTTTGCCACTGTCCTTTTCGACAGAGGGGCATACTGCATGGGCTCGGCGTATTTCTGACCCTCATGGGTCATCCACCTGAGGAGCCGCACGAGCTCCTTTGCCTTCGCCTCACTATGGCCCTGGTAGGCCTGTTCCTTATACACCAGGATCCAGGTCAACCCGGCCAGGGGATATCCGTCAGGGGCATCCGTATCGGTGAGACTCACCTTCATGTCGTCCGGCAGGCTCACGTTCATGGCAGCGCTGGTGGACTGAAGCGTGGGTCTCACGAATGCGCCCTTTTTGTTCCTGATCGCCGCGTAGGGCATCTTGTTCTGTATGGCATAGATCAGCTCCACATAGCCGGCGCTGCCGGGGGTTTGCGCGACAAGTCCTGCCACGCCGGGATTACCTTTTGCGCCAAGACCCGTGGGCCAGTTAAGAGAGGTGCCCGTGCCCACCTTCTCCTTCCACTCTTTGCTCACCTTGCCCATATAATCGCTGAAAATATTCGTGGTGCCACTCCCGTCCGAGCGGTGGACGACGGTAATCGGCATATTCGGGATTTTGGCCGCCTTGTTTATGGCGATGATCCGTGGGTCATTCCATTTTGTCACTTTGCCGAGAAAGATGTCTGCCACAAGGTCGGGTGTCAGCGAGATGCCGGGATTGCCGGGGAGATTATAGGTGATGACGACTGAGCCGGCGCACGTGGGGACATGGAGCACAGGTGCGCCCGCGGCCTTGATATCCTCGTCGCTCATGATCGCGTCGCTGCCTCCGAAACCGACGGTTTTGTTGATGAGCTGGCGTATGCCGCCCCCGGAGCCTATGGCCTGGTAATTCACCTTGACCCCATACTCCTTACTGTAGACGTCGAACATCTTTGAGTAGAGCGGATAGGGAAAGGTGGCGCCTGCGCCAATAAGCTCCTGCTGCTGGGCAGCGGCCGCCCCTGAAATGCAAAGAAGGATCATGCACGCAAGGGAATAGGTGATGAGTTTCTGCATGGTACGCCTCCTTTGAGTTTTCTCTTGCGTGGTATACAATACTACCCGTAGTAAGTTAAGCATTGGTGAAGTACGTGTTAAGATACGGTTAATTCTGCCCGGGGCCCTTCCCGAAACGGGCCGGTCACGTTCTGCTTTCCTGGTCCGGACCGGACCGGCAACCTGACGTGGAAGTGGCTGCCGGCTCCCGGCGCGCTTTCTACGCTCACTTCGCCCCCGTGGAGGAGCGCAATATGCTTGACGATGGAGAGGCCGAGCCCCGTGCCCCCCGTTTTTCGCGACCTGGACTTGTCGATTACGTAGAAGCGCTCGAAGATGCGGGACAGCTTCTCCTTCGGCATGCCTATGCCCGTATCATGCACTGCGATGGTCACGTCCTGATCGCTGCGGCCCAGCACCAGGCTGACCTCTCCTTTATCGGTGTATTTGATCGCATTGTCGAGGAGATTGATCAGCACCTGTTCGATCTTGAAAGGATCTGCGAGTACCGGCGGCAGGTCGGCAGGACTTTCAAGCCTGAGTGCGAGGTTCTTCTCTTTGGCCTGGGCGTCGAATATGCGCATCGTCTGCTCCGCGAGCGCCTTCAGGTCGACCTCCTCGATCTCCAATTCGACGCCCTTCTCCTCGAGCTGGGCGAGAAGGAGGAGGTCACGGACTATATTGATGAGCCTGTCCGTATTTCTCTTGATGATCTCCACATAATGCCTGTTCTTCCCCTCCATTTCCTCTTCAAGGGTTTCAGCAAAGCCCTTTATCGAGGTAAGGGGTGTGCGCAGCTCATGGGAGACACTCGACACCAAATCCCGTTTGATCTTTTCTACCTCTTTCATGCTGGTAATGTCGTGGAGGACGAGGACCATTTCATCTTCGGGCTCAACGTGAGTAGCGCTGCATAGAAACGTCCTTCCCCGGATCTCGACCTCTTCGACAGGGGTGAGCCTCCGGCTCCGCGCCTTCTCCATAAGCTCTATGAACTGGGATTGTCCGAGGGCCTCCCAATAGAGCTGCCCCTCGAGGGCGGAGCCTCGCCCCAGAATGGCCTTCAGACTTTCATTGCAATAAATGATGGCGCCCTTCTTGCTGACGACCAGAAGACCTTCCCGGAGAGAGTCGACAATGCCCTTCAATTCCGCCTTCTGCCGTTTTAGCTCTTCGAATGCGCCGCTAAGCTCGCGGCTCATGGAATTGAAGGTGTCCGCCAATGCCCGGAACTCATCGTTCCGTTTCATAAAAACGCGGGTGTTAAAGTCTCCCGAGGCGAGTTTTCGCGCTGCCCAGGTCAGCTCACCGATGGGCTTTGAGATGCTCCTTGAGATAATCAGGGTCGCGATGAGGGCGAGCAGAGAAAAGAGCGCCAACATTTCGATCATGTGACCCATCAATCGGGGTGGGATTTTGATATCGCTGGCGAAGCGGCTCGTCCTGATCACGCCTTCGACTTTTCCATCTTTTTCCAGAGGGAGGGCGACGTAGAGCGCCTCCTGGGTCGTGGTGCTGCTGAAGCGTCTGGACGTCCCGGTCCTGCCGGTCAGGGCCTCAATAACCTCGGGCCTGTTCCGGTGGTTCTCCATGGTCAGGGGGTCTTCAATGGAATCGGCAACGACGGTCCCCTTTGCGTCGATCACCGTGATCCTTGTTTTCAGTTGCCGTCCCAGCCTCTTTGCAACGGCGTCAAGGCGGCCATAAGCACCCTGCTCGATCGATCCGGCGGCGTCGGCCTTGAGCGTGATGGCGAGAGTTGTCAGAGTTTCAGTGACGGACTGGTTGTAGAGCTCCCTGAAGGTGTCGGAAAAAGCGAGAAGGCTCGCCCCTGAAAGCACGAGGATAATGAACAGGTACCCGATGAATATGCGCGCGAAAAAAGAGCTCTTCATGCTTCCAGCTTGTAGCCGGCCCCCCGCACGTTTTTGAGGAGTCCGGACGCCCTGCCAAGCTTTTCTCTTAAGTGCCTGACGTGCACATCAACAGTGCGGTCCGATACGATCTTGTCATGGCCCCACAGAAAGTCGAGTATCTTCTCCCTGGAGAATACCCAGCCTGTCTTTGACGCGAGGAATTCGAGGATGCGGAACTCAACGGACGTGACCTCCACGGCCCGCCCTTCAACCGCAACCTGGTGCGTGTGCAGGTCTATGGTCAGGAGGCCGCCGATCTCCACCTTCTGTGTGCGGGGCGTCCGGGGCCCCGTCCTCCTCAGGACCGCCTTGGCCCGCGCCACAAGCTCCTTGGGGGAAAAGGGCTTCGTCACATAGTCATCCGCCCCTATCTCCAGCCCGAGGACCATGTCCACTTCGTCTGCTTTCGCGGTCAACATGATAATCGGCACGGCGGAGAGCCGGTCGTTCCTCCGCAAGAATTTGCACACCTCCAGGCCATCGGCATCGGGCAGCATCAGGTCGAGAAACACGAGGTCGGGTACATCCTGCCGGAGAAAACGGTAGAAAGACTCGGCGTCGAGGAACTCCCTGACCTTCATCCCCGTCTTTTTCAAATGGACCGATACAAGCTCGATTATATCGGGATCATCGTCCACGACCGCGACAAGCGGCGCCTTCCCAGGGCCCGGCGGCGTTATCTCGTGTTCCACCTCTTCCTCCTCCACGACGTTATAGTACATTATTACATGAAAACGAAATTCCCGCACGTGTTTCTTGCGTCGTGCAAGGGGCGCCGGCACACGAAGGAGACACGAAGCGTAATCTCCGCGGGCCGTCCGAGGCCCGTCGAGCTTTCCGGCCGCTGCTTCCTCGGCAGTGGCCGGAAGGACCGGTCGACTTTTAAAGACCGCCGCATTTTTCCCGCTGCCCGGCGGTTATTGCATAGGCGCCACTTCATATGGTACTACTTTGCCGAGATATTTCCGCGCAATGGGTCAACCACATGGGCACGCCGGATCGAAAGACGACGGTAACCTTTGAAACCAAGTGCTACGAGAACGATTGGGAGTACCTGCTGAAGGCGGACCGGTTGAAAAAGACCGTGGCCTTGTGCCGCTACCCTTTCGACCGGGTGGTCCTCCACATCAATAATGTAAAGAACCCGGATAAGGTTGCACGATACGCTTCGAGGCTTCTCCTTTCGGGCGTCATCAGCGAGTTCGTGCAGGTTTCGGACTATGCCCGGGAGGCGCTTGACTCTTTCGACTGTGACCCTGAGAGTTTCAGGGGAGGCTACTATTACTCCATCGCTGAAATGACCGCCATCTACCTTTGCAAGACGGACTATCTGCTCCATTTTTCCAGCGACACCATAATGGCGAACAGAGAAGAATGGATAGGGTCCGCTATCAGGAAGATGGAGGAAAATCCGGAAATACTCGTTGCCAACCCGACCTGGAACAATAAATTCCACAGGGCCAGGGAGGAATCGGTCGCTGAGGACGGCGCGTTTTATATAGGCCACGGTTTCTCAGATCAATGCTATCTCATCGCTCCGGCTCGTTTCCGGTCGCCGATCTACAATGAAAAACACGCAGTCACCCAAAGGAATTTTCCTCCCCACGGAGGCGAGTCCTTTGAAAAAAGGATCGACGCGTATATGAGAAATCACGATTACTTAAGAATCACGAGCAAAAGGGCGTCATACCGCCACCGGAATTTCCCGCGGAACAGGCTCGCGAAACTGGCCGCCATCTCGTTGGCGATAGCGCGTTCCCGATTACCCGTGTGACCACTTCGCGCTTCTCCATATAAAATCGATAGAGGCCTCCTTGCCGCGGCTTTCGGAATAACAGAAGTGACGCAAGGAGCCTTTTTGCCCGCATTGACATGGTGTTTTCACACAGGAATTCCCGGCTTTGGGTCTATTGTGCACGGACTGCCTCAAGAGCCGACGGCAATATTCCCTTCTCCAGCAAGCCATTCCTGGCTGGGGGTTGACGGATAGTGCACGGTTTCAGGGCGAGTGGGTGAGGGGGCGGTAGGAACGTTGTTTCATTCGTTACGTGGCTCTCGACAGACGCATCAAAGCCTGAGGCTAGGGCTTTAATCGCCCACCGGGTAACCGCCGAGTTTGGCCTTCCTGCAGCGGGGGGGGGATTGCCCGGCATCTCGGGATCACCACTGCATCGATCAACTGGGCGGTTCAAAAGGCTGATAGGAAGGCATCCATAAAGTGATAACGTACAGAATGAAACAATGTCCCTACCGTTCCCTCTAACTCAAGTGCCGAGCAGTGCTTCTTGTAACAGAGCTATGGCACAAACCAAAGCAAATACTCTCTTTCACTCGGTACTCGGTGGGTTCTTTGACGATAATGGGGCATGGACTTGTAGGTGTAGTGAGTACGGCCGTTTGCGGCCGGAGGGAATTTTGATGCAAGGTGCCGAAATCTCGGGGTCGCCGCCCGGAGGCGTACTCTTTCGTACGTCGAGGACGCGCGGCCCCGAGATACAGGCGCATGGCACGAAATTCACCCGGCCGCGCCGAAGAAGAGACAGAGCCTAGCAGATCCTCGGAAACTGATCACTCGCCAGCATCTCCACAATCCGTTTGATGCCGTAGGAGTTCCTGATCGTCACGATGCCGGGGTGGTCTTGCGTCACATGGCCTATTATGGCGGCGTTTTTTCCGTAAATGTTCCCCCTCATCGCTTCGAGGACCCGCCCCGCATCGCCTTCCGGCACGACTGCCACGAGCTTTCCCTCATTGGCCAGGTAGAGATAATCGAGGCCAAGCATCTCGCAGGCGGCCTTGACCGCCTCCGACACTGGGATGAGCTCCTCGTCGATCTCTATCCCTACCGACGAATTCCCTGCGATCTCTTTGAGAGTGGTGGCGATGCCGCCCCTTGTAGGGTCCCGCAAGACGCGGATGGTGGGCGAGGCGTCGAGCATGCTCCTGACGAGCCTGTTCAACGGCGCGACATCGCTGATGAGGGGGCTCCTGAAATGGAGGCTCTGCCGCTGGCTCAGGACAGTAACACCGTGGTCTCCTATGGTCCCGCTCACGATCACGGCATCACCGGGCAACGCACGCTGCACGGAGATATCCACGCCGTCCGGCACGACGCCGACCCCTGCGGTATTGATATACAACCCGTCAGCCGCACGCCGTTCCACGACCTTCGTATCCCCGCAGACAATCGAAACGCCTGCCTCATGGGTGGCCTCGCTCATGGAGACGACTATCTTCTCCAGGTCGGCAACGGCAAACCCCTCTTCGATGATAAATCCTGCGCTCAGGTAAAGGGGCTCGGCCCCGCGCATCGAGAGGTCGTTCACGGTCCCGCAGACGGAGAGCCGGCCGATGTTGCCGCCGGGGAAAAAGAGCGGCTTTACCACATAGCTGTCGGTCGTGAAGGCCGCCTTCCCCTGGGGCAAGCGGAACGTCGACGCATCTTCAAGCGGCAGGAGCAGGGGATTGCCGAAATAGCGGACGAAGAGGCCCTCTATCAGCTCATGACTCATACCCCCTCCGCTTCCATGACCGAGCAGTATCAGTTTTTCATCCATAGAGATAGTAAGCAGCGCAGCTTCCTTCGGAAGAGACCATGCACGGTCCTACAGGGTGAAGAGGGGTGCAGATTGTTTTGAAAAGGGGACACTTGTCAGGCTTACGGATGCCCCTTATGACCTCGCCGCAATGGCATCCGTCCGGCACTGAACTCTCCGGGACCTCCACATCGAAGAGACGCCGGGCGTCATGGCGGCCATACTCGTCCCTGATGCTCAGCCCGCTCCCCGGGATCGCTCCGAGCCCTCTCCAACATGCGGGGCCTTTCTCGAAGACCCGTTCCATCATCTCCCGGGCGGGCCTCGTCCCCTCCGGCCTCACGCTTCGCGGATACGCGTTCGCCACGCGAGGCTTGCCTTCTTCACACTGGCGCACGATCTCTAAAATAGCCCAGAGGATGTCGACCGGCTCGAACCCGGCCACTGCCGCCGGTATATGGTACGAGTCCGTCAGGAACTGCCATGCCTTCCATCCCGTCACCGTGCTCACGTGCCCCGGACACAGGATGCCGTCGAGTCCGATCTCCCGTGAATCGAGGATTGCCCTCATCGCGGGCGGCGTAAGCTTATGCATCGACAGCACTGCGTAGTTGTCGAGCCCCCTGCTTTCCGCCTCCGCTACCGAGGCGCCCACCGCCGGCGCCGTGGTTTCAAAGCCGATGCCGAGAAAGACCACCAGGCTCGCGGGGTTGTCGGCTGCAAGGTTAAGGGCGTCGAGGGGGGAATAGACCATGGTGACGCGAGCCCCTTCCGCCTTGCTGGTGAGGAGGCTTTCCCTTGTGCCGGGCACTTTCAGGAGGTCGCCGAAGGTTGCGACAATAATATCCGGACGCTTTGAAAGGGCGATCGCGTAGTCTATATCGGTATTATCGGTGACGCAGACCGGGCAACCCGGGCCGGAGAACATCTCGATGGTCGGCGGCAAGAGCTGCCTTATGCCGAACCGGTGTATCGCATGGGTATGGGTGCCGCAAAACTCCATGATCCTGACGGGTTTCCTGGATACGGCCCATATCCGCGCTCTCAGTTTTTCGACGATTGAGGGGTCGCGGAAGGCCTCACTCCTCTGCATCCAGTCCTGCCATCTCTTCCAGAAGCTGGAAGGTTTCTTCTGCCTCGGCGCTGTTCATGACACTTATCGCATAGCCGGCGTGCATGATGACATAGTCGCCTACCCGCACTTCAGGGGTGAAGAGTATGTTCACGCTGGTCTGGTTGCCTGCAAGCTCGGCATCTGCCATGACGCCGTCGATCTTCGTGATGAGCGCGGGGACTGCAAGACACATAAGACAGACAGTATACGATAGTTCCCATGGTCTTACAAGGGGGGCGAAGAGAAAACCCCCGGCTCTTCAGCGGCGTGCGCCACAACCGCCTGGCCAAGGGCTATGCCGCCGTCGTTGCAGGGGACCTGCCGGTGGGTAACGCACGCCAGGCCGGATGCCGCAAGCAGGCTGACGGTGAGGTCCGCAAGCAACCTGTTCTGGAAGCACCCGCCGCTCAAGACGACCGTTTTTATGCCTGTCTCTTCCGAAAGAAGGAGCGAGACACGCCGAATCACGTGCGCCATGGTATGGTGAAACCGCAAGGCGATCTCCGGAACGCCCACCCCCTGCACCGCGTCGTTGGCGATGGCGCCAATGAGCGCTCCAAGCCTGACCTGAAACCTGCCCTCCGCCTTTTCTACCGAGAAGGGATAAGGCGTATCAGGGCCGGCTGGGGCTGCGACCATCTCAAGGGCGATCGCCGCCTGCCCCTCGAAGGTAATCGTCCTTCGGAGGTTCAAAAGAGCGGCGACCGCATCAAAGAGACGGCCGCAGGACGAGGTGAGCGGCGTATTTATCCGGTTGGCGATCTGCGTGATGATAATCTCCCGTTCCTCAGCCGGTATTTCGGAAAGCGAGGGGAGATCGGGCATCTCGATTCCCAGGGCGCGAAGGTATGCGAAGGCGAGGCGATAGGGCCTTCTTATGGAGACTTCCCCGCCCGGAAGGGGCATCTGCGCAAGACTAGCCGCCCTGTCGAAGCGCGCATAGGTACTGATGAGGAATTCCCCCCCCCAGACCGACCCGTCCGGGCCGAAGCCCGATCCGTCAAAAGCGACACCGATGACCGGACCTGGCAGGCCGTGCTCTGCCATGCAGGAGGCGACATGGGCATGGTGATGCTGCACGCCCACAAGGGGGAGCACCCCTTTGAACTGCCGGGCGTAGCGGGTCGAAAGGTAGTCTGGATGGAGGTCGTGGGCGACAATCTCGGGGGTGACGCGGAAAAGCCGCTTGTAGAGGTCTATGGTGGCAATGAAGTGATCGAGGGTATCCAGGTTTTCGAGGTCGCCAATGTGCTGGCTGAGGAACGCAAACTCATCGCGGGTAACGCAGAAGGTATTCTTCTCCGCGGCGCCTAAAGCGAGGATAGGCTTTGTCTTAAAGGGGAGTTTCACCGGATCTGGGGCATAGCTCCTCGCCCTTCTGATCGCCTCGGGCGCCCGATCACGGATGCGGGAGACGCTGTCGTCGTACCGTGAATGAATATCCCTGTTGTGGAAGAGGAAATAATCGGCAAGCCCCCCGAGGCGAAGCCTTGCCTCGTCGTTATCTTTTGCGATCGGCTCCTCAGACAGATTACCGCTTGTCATAACGAGGGGTTTGCAAAAACCGCGAAGCAGGAGGTGGTGAATCGGCGTATAAGGCAGCATGACGCCCAGGTACCGGTTCCCCGGGGCCACAAGGGGCGACACGGACGAGCCCTCCTTACGGCGGAGAAGCACGATAGGCGCCTCCGGCGCGCCAAGGAGACGCGATTCCTCATCGTCGGCGAGGCAATAGCGCTGCACCTCTTCCATATCCTGCATCATCAGCGCAAAGGGCTTGTCAGGTCTTCTCTTCCTCTCCCGCAAAGCGGCGACGGCATCGGTATCCGTCGCATCGCAGGCGAGCTGAAAACCGCCCAAGCCCTTGAGGGCCACAATTGCGCCCGCCCGGAGCAAAGATGCCGTCTCGCGAATCGGGTCATCACATGTCCGCGCCTCGGCGTGCGCGTCTTCCAGCCATACCCGCGGCCCGCATACCGGGCAGGCATTCGGCTGCGCGTGGAAGCGGCGGTTCAGGGGGTCAACGTATTCGCGCCGGCATTGCTCACACATGTGGAAAGGGGCCATGGTGGTGTACGGCCTGTCGTAGGGGATGTCCGTGATGATCGTGAACCTGGGGCCGCAGTTCGTACAGTTGGTAAAAGGGTAGCGATATCTCCTGTCCCGGGGGTCGAAAATCTCACGGACGCAGTCGGCGCAGGTGGCGATGTCGGGTGAGATGAGCTGGTAGCCCGCGTCTGCCCGGCTCTCCCGTATCTCAAAGGTCTGATAGCCGGCGAGCTTCCCGTCTGCCGCCTCGACGCCCTCTATACGGGCCCTGGGCGGTGCGTCATGGATGACGCGCCCGACGAACGCGTCGACCTCCGCGCTTTTCCCCTCCACCTCTATTTCGACCGCGCTGCTCGTATTGATGACCCAGCCCTTGAGGCCGTGTTCCCCGGCAAGTCTGAAAATGAAGGGGCGGAAGCCGACGCCCTGGACGACGCCATGGACTGTGAGGTGCTTCAGGACTTGATCTTTTTCAGCCAGTCTATCTAATCCTCCACTTCTATGCTTTCCATATAGAACTCTCTCCCGGCCGTCACTTCCCCGCCCCGTTTTCCGCATTGGGGGCAAAGGCCCTCCATCTCCATGCCGAACGTACAGGAGCAGCAGGCGCATCGTATCACGGCAGGGACCTTCGTTACGGAAAGACGGGCGCTTTCTGCAGGGGTATCCTTCGAGATTACGTCGAAGCAGAACCTGATAGACTCCTCGACAACGCTCGAAAGCTCCCCGATAACCAGATTGATCCCCGTTATCCGCCGGTCCTGCGCCTCGTGTACGGCGATATCTATAATATTTTGCGTTAGGGTCAGCTCATGCATGTTCGATAGTACCGCTTTTCTCCCACCTTCGGAGGTCTATTATAACACAACGGCGGCCTTAACGCATAGTCGGGCTTGTATACAGTCAGGGCGAACTTGGCATCAGTAGTCCGACGCGCTCGCGCCCTCCCGGCGACGGCCCCGCACGTATTCGATTATGCCGGGAAGCAGCGAGATCACGATAATGGCGAGGATAACCAGGGTAAAGTTAGCCTTGACGACAGGTATGTTGCCGAAAAAATAGCCCCCCAGTATGAAGACCAGCACCCAGCCTATGCTCCCCCCGATGCTATAGACGATAAAGCGCCTGTAGGCCATTGCGCCGACCCCGGCGACAAAGGGCGCGAAGGTTCGGACAATGGGCATGAACCGCGCGATGATCACCGTTTTTCCGCCGTACTTCAGGTAAAACTCGTGCGTCCTCTCCAGGTGCTTCCTGTTGAGCAATCGGGATTCCCCGCTCGAAAATACCTTGGGTCCGGTAATACGACCGATCCAGTAGTTTGACGAGTCTCCTATCATTGCGGCAAGGGGCAGAGAGAAGGCAAGCCACGTGAGATCGAGGGAGCCAAGGGCCGCAAAGGCGCCTGCGGCAAAAAGCAGGGAATCACCGGGGAGGAACGGGGTAATGACAAGACCCGTCTCGCAAAAGAGGATGACAAAGAGGAGGAGATGGGTCCAGAAGCCGTAGTGTTGTATGACCAGGCCAAGGTGCTTGTCAAAATGGACAATAATATCGAGTCCGTATTTTACCAGGTCCATGGGATGTGTGCCTTTCTCCTTCGATGGCCCCCGCGCAGATCAAGCCGGCTACGAGCCCTCTTTCAGGCTCCTTCTGTTATCCAGGGCGCTCTTGATGGTAAGGGGATCGATATAGACGATGTCACCGCCGATAGGTATGCCCGACGCGATGCGGGTGATCTTCACCTGGAACGCCTTGGTCATCTCGACGATGTAGTGGGCGGTGGTATTGCCCTCTATGGTAGGGTTGGTGGCGATAATAAGCTCCTTTATGCCTTCCCTGGCTATGCGCTCCTTCATCTCCGGGATCCTGATCTCATCAGGCCCTATCCCCTCTATGGGGTTTATTACCCCGTGGAGTATATGATAACGGTAGACGCCGGGAAATGCAGACTCGATCACCATCAGATGGGAGGGTTCTTCCACGACGCAGAGCATGTCGTGGGCGCGCTTTTCGTCCCGGCATATGTGACAGGGGTCGACATCGGTGATGTTAAAACAGGTGCTGCAGAGTCTTACTTTCTCCTTCACCTCGGCAATGCTCCGGCTCAGCTCGGCGACATAGGACTGGCGCGCGTTGAGAAGGAAGAAGGCGAGCCTCGTCGCGCTCTTCCTTCCGATGCCGGGCAGTTTTGAGAGGCGTTCTATCAGTCTTTCTATAGGTTCCGGATAAAGCATCTACATCCCGAAGGGAAGCTGCATACCGCCGGTTATCTTCGCCAGCTCTTCCTTCCACATGTCCTTCGATTTCCCCAACCCTTCATTCACCGCCGCAACGACAAGGTCTTCCAACATCTCCTTGTCCTGTTCCGTCCATATCTCGTCGGAGATCTTCAACGAGATCAGGTCCTGCTTCCCGTTGACGACACAGGCGACCATACCGCCACCCGACTGTCCCTCCACTGTCTTCGACTCCATCTCCTCCTGCAACTGCTGGAATCGCTCCTGCATCTTTTTTGCCTGATTCAGAATCTGTCCAAAACCCTTCGACATTATTGCCTCCTTTAGAGATAAGGCTGCGTCCCTCGGCTGTGGGCCGGCCCATAACCGAGGGGCAACAGTCAGACCTTAAATAACAGCTCGGCTTGCAATTACCGGGGCTCAGCGCCCCCTCGACGGGCAAAGCCCGTCGAGCCTCCCCGCTCACAAAAGCAATTGCGAGGGCTTACACCTTAAATAACAGCTCGGCCTCCCTCACGTAGTCATCGAGGGTATCGACCCTTCTCCCCGATCCGTCGACAAACCTGACGGTCATCTCTCTGCCGAAAAATGCCGATGCATGCTTCCTGAGCTCACTTGTCCTGGCGGCGTCGTTTTTTAGAAAGGCCGAGTCCTTGTCCAGGGAAACGACCATCTTGTCCTCCTCGACCCTCATATCGAGGGATGCGAGCATACCAAAGAGCATCTTGCTCTTTGCCTTCAGATAGGTCACAAAATCACCCTGCCCCGACGGGAGGTCGGCCTGCAATACCTGCCCCGGATCTTTGTCCGGGGGGATGTCTCCATACGGGGTCCGGGACAGCGCATGCGATGAAATGGGGGGCGGCGCATCTGCCCGGGGGGCTGCGCCCTCGGGCCGCTCTTGACCGTGGGCGACCTTCTCCACGTAGTCTTCCTTTCCGCGAGACGCTTCGAGCATCTTCTCCACGTCCCGGAGTTGCGAGAGATTGTAGAGATTGATGAAGAGGACCTCCAGGGATACCTTCGGGAAGATGCCGCGGACCAGGCTTTCCGCGTGCAGCATATGATGCACCATATTCTGTATCTCGTAGTATTCGACCTGTTTCAGAAGCCCCGTCACCTTTTCATATTCCTCGTCGTCCATGAAGACAAAGGGGGGCTTGCCGTTCCAGACCTTTATCATCAGCATGTCCCTCAGAAAGGAGAGGAGTCCCTTGTATATCTGATAGGCATCATTTCCCTCTTCGAGGCTGCGGGCGATCAGCGCCAGCCCTCCCTTGGGATCCTTCTCGATGACGGCCTTGATGATACCAAAGGCCACCTCCCTCCGGATCACCCCGATCACGTCGATCACGTCTTTTTCCGAGATGCGTGCGCCGCTGTAGGCGCTGACCTGGTCGAGTATCGATTCGGCGTCGCGCAGGCTTCCGTCCGCTTCGCGGACCACGTAATTGAGCACCGCCTCGTCGTACTCAATCTGCTCGTCCAGACAGATGCGGCGGAGTTGCTCGACGATCTGTGACTCGGATATCCTCTTGAAATCGAAGCGCTGGCACCGTGACATGATGGTGTAGGGGATCTTCTGGGACTCGGTCGTGGCGAGGATGAAGATATTGTGGCCGGGGGGTTCTTCAAGGGTTTTCAGAAGCGCATTGAACGCGGGCTCGGTGAGCATGTGCGCTTCGTCAATGATGTAGACCTTGTACCTCCCTTGCATGGGGAGGTACCGTACCGTTTCCCGCAGCTCCCGTATCTCATCGATGCCCCTGTTGGAGGCTGCGTCGATCTCGATGACGTCCACAAACCCGCCGCCGTCAATAGCCTTGCAGGTCTGACACGCGCTGCACGGTTCCTCTTTTACGCCTTCAAGACAATTAACCGCCTTTGCGAGTATCCGTGAAATAGAAGTTTTGCCGACCCCCCTTGGCCCCGCGAAGAGGTACGCATGCGCTATTCTGCCACGCTTTATGGAGTTCTTCAGGGTGGTAACCACGTGTGCCTGCCCGACCACGTCTTCAAACCGTCCTGGTCTCCATCGTCGTGCGATGACCGTATAGCTCATGCCATTACCGGGGTAGCCAATAGAGGAGGGACGAGGGACGACTGTTCAATCGATGCCTCGATGTTGTAAACATTGCCTTTATTCAGCATTTAACCAACCCGCACGCTGAGGTGCCCCGACATACAAAATTCGAAACTGCCTTTACAATAAGGCCAGGCAACCTGCGGCACACGGAGAAGCCACGACCGCTGCTTCCTTCCGGACCTGACGGGGTTTGTAACTTTCACGTTGCGCAGGGCCCGGCCACTTTAAAGTCCCTCTCGTAAGCACATGGCAAAAGTGAGGGTCCATTCCCCCGCTTTCCCTTTTTTTTCTCTCGTCTTTTATGGCGGAGAGAGAGGGATTTGAACCCTCGGTGCCAGTTTTGCCAGCACACACGATTTCCAGTCGTGCTCCTTCAGCCGCTCGGACATCTCTCCCTCGTCTATTCTTATACCACAGCGGCGGGAGGTTGTACAAGTCATGGCTGACAGGGCATATTTCGTGCGTGCCTTTTCGGCTGACAGAGCATATCATTTCGGAAAAGACGAGGTTTGTGGTTCTTGCCTATCTCATTTATCCTCGATCAGAGAAGATGTGGATGATCTCCGTTCCACTGCTCGACATCGCAAACCGGAACCTGCTGCGGCTTCCGGTACTGTTGATTCGAGAAGCGAGGACAAAGTGAGGATCGCTGCCTTGCCCGGTTAGGCCACGCCGGTATTGAACGCGAGGGCCATATATTTCGTCCCTTCCTCCTCGACGCAACGAAGGATCGTTCCCCGGGAAAACACAAAACTGTACCCATCTTCCATGCGAAGCTTTGCGACCCGGCCCACATCCGAAGGCATGATTCTCTTGATATCCTCCGTCCCGAGCTGTACGAACGCCCCTCCTCCGGATATGTTTCTCAC
>Ga0187864_10001806_pt1 | contig 19817 bp, 14 predicted proteins | sample June2016WEW_11_4_FD_132985 | JGI IMG/M metagenome (GOLD analysis project Ga0187864, IMG submission 132985) | Peatland microbial communities from SPRUCE experiment site at the Marcell Experimental Forest, Minnesota, USA - June2016WEW_11_40 | ecosystem: Environmental > Terrestrial > Soil >...
CTCTTGCTTCTCCCGCTGCTTGCGCGTGCCCATTGCCATGCGCACATTCTACGAACCAAGCCTGTGGATACTTCAACATTTTTTGCTCACGCATCTAGACTTGCACCACAGGCTGCTAGGGTTCTGCAGGCGATAGGGGTTCTTCGCTTCGCTCAGAATGACAGCAAGGAAATGAGTTTACTGCGGAGCGCCAACGGTGGTTGGATTTACCTCGGAGCCCGCCGTCCGCACTGGCGTAGCCGCGGGTTTCACCGCGAAGAATTCGTGGTCATACAGATTGCGATACAGGTGGCCCGCCAACTCCGCCGCCTTGGGGCCAAAAGTCGGACGTCCGCCTTCCAGGAAGATGACAGTCACAATCCGCCCATATTGCGTGTTGGCGTAGGAACCAAACCAGCCAAAGCGAGTGCCATCTTTGGAACAAGTGCCCGTCTTGCCCAGCACTGGCTCCTCCATGAAGTTGGTCCGCAGCAGGCGCGCCGTTCCGTACTCCACCGCTCCCGACATGCCGTCAGAGATTTCCGGAATCAGTGGACCAATGTCCAGCTTGCGCTTGACCTTCGGCGTGAAGCTGGTCACTTCCTCGGGAGTGGTGGGATGTTGCAGGTAATACAGGGTGCCGCCATTGGCAATGGAGCTCATCAGCGCCGCCAGTTGCAGCGGGGTGAGAGAAATGCTCTCGCCGAACGAACACATCTTGCCCACGCCGCCCAACTTCGCGTCCAGTTCTGCCGAAGGGAATGTGCCCAGATGCTCGCCGTCGATCTGCCAGCCCGCAAGTTCGCCCAGTCCGAACTGGTGGGCATAATAGCTGACCCGCTCGAAGCCCAGCTTGCGTCCCACCGCCTCGAAGTAGGCATTGTTGGAGCGCGCCAGCGCCGTGGTCAGGTCCACGCGCCAGTATTTGCCCAGCGGAACTTCCGTGTCCTTGGTGATGACGTTTTCGCTGAGCGCCGCCAAGGCCACCGCGACTTTGATGGTCGAACACGGTTGCGCTCCGGCCGACAGCGCCAGCTTCTGATTCACCATCGCCAGGATGCGTCCGCTGTCGGGGTCGACCGCTACGATGGTGCCGTTCATATTGCCCAGCGCTTCCAGCGCGGCCGCGCGCACCATCGGATCCTCACCCGCGGTGATGTCGCCTTCCACTTGATTGTCGGCAAACGAGCTGGCCGAAAAGCGCTCGTAATAACGATGCCTCCGGGAGACGACATGAGTGGAACGGTTGCGGCGCGCCACGGTCCTGCTGCTGTTCCGCATGCGAGTCATCTTCTTTTGCGCCGTTGCCGTCTCGGTGATCCGATGTGTCTTGCTGTGGGCCTTGTGGGTGGAGATGGTGGCGCCGGTGGCGTTGGCACAGGTAAACAGCGCCAACAAAGTGTTCATCGCAATAATGGCGAAACGCTTTAGCATGGACAACCCGCCGGCGAAATTCTTGCTCCCAACGATCGCCCGTTTTTCGTTGGGACAGTTTCCATAGTAGGTATTCTGGGGCCCGGACTCAATCAAAAACTGCTGTCGCAACGGCAAAAAACCTATGCACCCAAGACAACCGATGCCTGGGTCCCGGCCGGAGTTATGGGACTCGACGAATTAGCGCATCTGCCAATCGCCGACCCGCTACCAGTTCCCAACTGATTACTTATCATACTTTCCCCCTCTTGCAACCGTAGCAAGGCTGATTCCCCGGCAAAATTGTGCGATTTTGGAGCAGTCCAATATTCGTTCCGGCTTTGGACATTGGTGTAGCCTAATAAAATCGGCCTTTCAGGGGAGCAAGACCAGCCCGAAGGGCGACATTTGTGTTAGCCGCGGGCGTACCGGGGTCCCCGACAAGCGCGGTTTTTGCGCTTGTTGGGGTGGTTGAGCCCGCGGTGAGCGTCGTCTCACCGCATCCGAGCCGCGTAGCGGCGGCACCACTCCACCGGTTCTTGTGCCGCCGCTGGCGCGGCTCCGTTTCTCTACCGCCACCGAACCGCGGGCTTACGCCCACGGCTAACGCAAATATCGCCGCTCCTCCACCCCAATTCGCGCAAAAACGGCGCGAACTGGGGACCCCGGATGCGCGGCTCCCCTGAGGCTCAGACCGTTTCTGCCGTGCCTGGGATGTCAATAGAGCGACACACCCATCCAAAATGCTTGTCTAGCCGCCGCTTGTCGAATTCCGATAGCTTTTTCCCGCTGCGCGAAACTTCGCCAAAAGTGGAGTGTTTGACTGACTAACAACCCTGAGAATGGTCGTGGAAACACGGCTACCCCTCCGAAGTGCAATTCGCCCCTGTCCTTCGGAGGGGATTTTTCTGCGTGGAGTTCGGCAGCTAGTCCTGCGGGCTGACCGGGGCGCCAGCTCGCGAACGGATGTACTCTGCCATAACGCGATCCAGCGAACCCTGTTCGCGCAAAACGTACTCAATCGCGTCGCGGACCGCGCCCTTGCCGCCTTCATTGGGCGTCACGTAGTGCGATTCGCGCAGCACCTCCGGCCGTGCGTTCTTCACGGCAATCGCCAGCCCGCACAGCCGCATCACCGGCAGATCGATGACATCGTCGCCAACGTAACAGACTTGCTGCGGCGTCAGGCCTTCCTTCTCGAGAATTTCGTAAAAAGCGGACGCTTTGTCTTGCTGCCCTTGATAGACATGCTCGATTTTCAGGTCGCGCGCCCGCAGCGCCACGGTTTCGGAGATGCGCTTGGTGATGATGCCTGTCTTCAGCCCGCCCAGGCGGGCCAGCGAAAATCCTGTGCCGTCGTGCGCGTTAAACCCCTTGGCTTCGAATACGTCCCGGCTGGCGATTCCAAAACCACCCTTGTCGGCCATCTTTTCGCGATGGTCGCGAGTCTCCTGACCTGCTCCCGCGCCCGCCGCTGGGAACAAAAAAATCGTGCCATCGGTCATCACGCCGTCCACGTCGAACAGCATCAGCTTGATCTTCTTCGCGCGCTCGGAGGACATGGGGAAAGTGTAGCGCAGGAATGCCGGGGTTCGCTGTTCGCTTTTTCACTTTTGGCTTTCGGCTAGCCGCTCTTCTCGCTTCATAACTTATTAAACAGAGGCGAGCGTGTTTGTGAAGGCGGGGTGCGGTGACGACGAGAAGGAGGGTACTGGATCTCAGCGCGGTAGTATTAATCATGCTCGACACGCTGAGAAGTTTCTTTTTTTGAGGGCGCAAGGCCAATCGACAGAACGATGCTTGTCATTGAACTGTTGGTGGGGCGAGAGCAGCTTCGAGCCGCCGAATCCGGCGATCCATGTCCTGCAAGGCTTCCGCGACGAAATAAAGGCCGTGGCTCAGATTCCAGCCGTGCGGGTCGCGCCGCTGGTAGGCGTCCGTAAGGTTGTCTTTGAAATAATATTTGGCGGCTTCAAGTCCGGTTTTCATAAACATTGAGGAAGAATTAACCGAGGAACACACAATTAGCCCACTACCGTCCATTTGGCAGCCCCACTCGCGCCCCTTTACACTGTTAAAGTGAGGATTGTACTTGGTCAGATCAACGCCACCGTCGGCGATTTTGCGGGTAACTCGGCAAAAATCATCGAGTACGCACAACGGGCGAGAAGCGCCGGCGCCGATCTCATCCTTTTTCCCGAGCTGAGTGTTTGCGGCTATCCCCCGCGCGATCTGGTGGAGCGCCCGTGGTTTGTGGAGCGCAACCGGCAAGCCACGGAAGCGATCGCCGCAGCGACCCAGGGCATTGCCGTGATCTGCGGTCTGGTCACTCCCGCCAGTTCCACTACCGGCAAGTCGGTGATGAACTCGGCGGCGCTGCTGCGTGATGGAAAGATCGCCGCCATCCAATCGAAACGCCTGCTGCCCAGCTACGACGTGTTTGACGAAATGCGCAACTTCGCGCCCGCCGATCGCCAGCAACTGCTGGCCTTTGGCGGCAAGCAACTCGCGCTCACGGTCTGCGAGGACGCCTGGAACGACAAGAATTTCTGGGACCGTCAGTTGTACGGGGTCGATCCCGTGCAAGACTTGATCGGTGCGGGTGGACAAATCCTTCTGAACATCTCGGCGTCTCCGTTTTATCTTCACAAACGCGAACTGCGGCTTGACATGCTGGCCACCATCGCCCGGCACTACCGCATTCCCGTTGCGCTGGTGAACCAGGTTGGCGGAAATGACAGCCTGGTGTTTGACGGATCGAGTTTCGCGCTGGGGCCCGATGGGCGGGTGATCGCGCAAGCCAAGTCGTTCGCAGAGGACTTCGTCTGCTTTGACAGCGAGTCGCTTACCGGCGACCTGCACCCGGCTGAGGAAGGGCTGGAGGCGAGCGCTTATTCCGCGCTGGTGTTGGGCACCCGCGATTACGTGCACAAGTGCGGCTTCCGCCAGGCGGTGCTGGGACTGAGCGGCGGTATCGATTCGGCCATCACCGCCTGCATTGCGGTGGACGCGCTGGGGCGCGAGAACGTTATCGGGGTGGGCATGCCGGGGCCGTATTCTTCTGCCGGCAGCATTGAGGACTCTGTAACCTTGGCCCGCAACCTCGGCATTTCGTTTGAACTGGTGCCCATTGTTGACATCTTTGACTCGTATCGGAAAGCGCTGCAGCCCATGTTCGCCGGCCGCCAGCAGGATGTGACCGAAGAAAATATTCAGGCGCGTATTCGCGGCTCGTTGCTGATGGCGGTGTCCAACAAGTTCGGCGCGCTGCTTCTCACCACCGGAAATAAGTCGGAGATTGGGGTAGGCTACTGCACCCTTTACGGAGACATGTGCGGGGGACTGGCGGTCATCTCCGACGTGCCCAAAACGCTGGTTTACCGCCTGGCGCTTTACGTGAATTCGCGTGCGCCCGTGATTCCCGCGTCCACCATAGAAAAAGCTCCTTCCGCGGAATTGCGGCCTGACCAGAAGGACAGCGATTCCCTGCCGCCCTACGAAGTTCTCGATACAATCCTGGAAGACTACGTGGAAGACAACCGGTCTCCCGATGCAATTGCAGCGCAGCACAGCTACGATCCCGAGTTGGTCCGGAAAGTGGTTCGCATGGTGGACAAGAGCGAATACAAGCGCCAGCAAGCCGCTCCCGGCTTGAAGATTTCAGAGAAAGCATTCGGCTTTGGACGCCGCTATCCCATCGCCGCCAAGGCGGAGATGTAACCCTACCCTTGCACATTAGATTTGCACATTTGCTTTGCACATTTGCTTTAGACAAGAGAAAGGAACCATGAGCCGTTGCACTGCCGTATTGATGACCACCGCTCTGGCCTTGGCCAGCCTCTACTCCAACGCGCAGCAAGCGCCCGCGACCACGTCGAAGCCTCCCGCCAAGACCGTCCCTGGCGCATCCGCCAACTCGCCGGGACCGCTTCCCAGCGAAGCCACATTCAACGCATTTCTCAAGCACATGTTCGGCTGGAACCAGGACCTCACCTGGAAAGTGGTGGAGATTAAACCCTCAGAGGCGGCCGGTCTTTCCGAAGCCACGGTTGTCTTCAACACGCCGAACGGCCAGCAGGCGACCCGACTCTATGTGACCGCCGATCAGAAGTATGCTTTTACCGGCGAACTGGTGCCGTTCGGCGCCGATCCGTTTGCCGCGGACCGCGAGCTGCTGAAGGGCGCCAAGGGCCCCTCGGAAGGGCCGAGGGATGCAATCATAACCATCGTGGAGTTCGGCGATCTGGAGTGTCCGGCGTGCAAGGGCGCGCAGCCGAACATTACCAAGCTGATGCAAGAGGAACCCAAGGCCCGGCTGGTGTTTCAGAACTTTCCGCTGGCGCAGATTCACAAGTGGGCGCTAACTGGGGCCAAGTACGTGGAATGCCTGGGCCGGACGAATAACGACGCCGTGTGGAAGTTCATCGCTACGGTTTACGAGCACCAAGCCGAAGTGACTGAGCAGAATGTTGACCAGCTGCTGAAGGGATATGTGAAGGATGCGGGCGGAGATCCGGATACCATTGCGGCTTGTGTTGCCAAGCCGGAGACGGCAAAGCGGGTGACGGATTCAGTGGCGCTGGGCGAAAAACTTAATATCACGAGCACGCCGACGTTCTTCCTCAACGGACGCAGGCTCCTGGGCTTCAGTTCAAATATTCCCTACGCCACGGTGAAGTCAATGGCCGACTTCGAAATAGCCAATGCGGAAAAGTAGTGCCTAGCTTTCCGTCAAGCCGGCTTCGCGAGCGCGGAATTTCCAGTAGTCTCCGGCGGTGTCGCTGAGGTCGCCGGCCGGTTTCTCGCCGCGAAAGACGCGTGACACGCCACGCACCACGCGCCGCATCGGCAGTTCGCCGTCGTCGGCAAGAAACAATTCTCCGACCTTGATGGTGCGGTAGTACCAGCGCTTCAGCAGCGCGAGATGCTCCATCCACTCTAGCGCCCTGCGCAGATTGGGGGCTTCCACCGCTGCCAGCGCCTCGGCAATACGCGACTCCATGGACTGCGGTTTAGAGACGAGCTGCGCGGCGCCTGCCGGCTGACCGACACTTAGAGCGACGGGAGCGCAGATGCGCCCGCCCACAATTTTGAACAGCGCCACCGATTCGCGCTCCGCCGAGGGCTGCACCATCACGCCGTTCAGCTCGTCGAGACGGCGCACGATGTCGGGCAATTGCGCGGCCGCGGCCTTCACCTTTTCCAGGCGGGTGTGCAGGGCGGCTGCGGCCTCGAAATCGAGACTGGTCGAGGCGTCGTCGCGTTGCCGCTCGATCTCGCGCACCAGCGAGTGCCCGCCGCTTTCAAGAAACTGTTGCACGCGCCCCACTTCGGCTACGTATTCCTCGTCGCTGCATCCCTTGAAGCAGGGCGCCAGGCACATCTTCATCTCGGAATAAATGCAGCCGGGAAATTGCGGGTCGGGATGGAGATCGTCAACGCAGCGGCGCATCTTGAACAGGTCGAGTGCATCGTTGGCGAACTTCTCGGCGGCGACGCGGGTGGCGAACGGCCCAAAATATTGCGCGTTGCCCTTCACTCCGCTGATGCGCGTGGTGACGGTCGCCCGCGGGTAAGGATTGTCGAGGATCAGCTTGACCAGCGGCGCAAAACGCAGGCGCAGGCGTCTGTCGTAGGCCTTGGGGAATTCGCGGCGGAGGGTTTGGTAGAGAAGGAACGAAGCTTCGAAGTCGGAGCCGGTGGCAGTCCACTCGACCCAACGGACGCGTTCGCGCAGGTTCAGCTTGCGGGTTTGTCCGTCGACGGGGCCGAGCAGGCGTTGCAAGCGGCGGCGCAGATTTGAAGTCTTGCTGACGTACGGCTCGCCGGCCCCGTCCTCGCCGCGCAGCAGAAACACCGCCGCACTCGCCGGCACCGAGGCGAAAAGCTCGGCATCGCGATCAGGCACGAACTCGATACGGTGGGAGGCCACCAGGGGATTGTATTTCACCACGGAGCACACGGAGGGCACGGAGAAACCAAAGCTAGAAACCAAACTTGATTGTCACCCTGGGCGAGTCGAAGAGCCTGCCCTGAGCTTGTCGAAGGGGCCTCTATTTCCGCGTACTTTCTAGATGGAATAGGGGTGCTTCGACTCCGCCTGCCCAGAAACGGGGCAGGCTGCGCTCAGCATGACACCCGCTTGAATACGGAACATGACCGAAGAAATGATTGCAACCAATCGTGAGAATCCGTGTTAATCCGTGGTTGACGGTTTTGCCTTGCTGCGTAGCGTTACCCGAGAGGGCGCGTCGTGCCGTCGAAATTGCGCTTGCTTGGAATGCTCGCGAAAGTCGAGGCCCTCGATCTCCACCTTCTTGCACATCTCGTGCAAACGGGAACGCATGCGCTCCCCGATGCGATCGCCCAGGGTCTCGCGTCTGGCGGCGCGATCGGCAGCCGAGCGGCTGCTCAGATTGTCAACCTCCAGCTTGTCCTGCTCCGGTTTGTCGGGAAAGTTGGTGGTGATGATGGTGGTCTTGTTGTCGTTGTAGCGGCTGTTGAGAACGTAGTTGACGGTGTCGAAGACCCACTCTGTGCTGCGCACCGCGCCGAGTTCGTCGAGCACCAGCACCTCGGCGTCGAAGACCGGCCGCAAGATTTCCATTTCGGTTGCCTGCACCGATGGGTTGTAGGAATTCTGGATCGACTTCAGCAGCTCGCGATAATCGCAGAACAGGCAGTGGATGCCCTTCTCGCGAATCAGGTCTTTCATGATGCCGACCGCCAAGTGCGTTTTGCCGACGCCGACCGATCCGACAAACAGCAGGCCGGTCTTGTCGGTGGGATACTCCTCCACGAATCTTCCGGCCAGGAAGCGCGCGTCGCGGATGCTCTTCTGCCCTTTGTCGTCAGGATCGCACTGGAAGTTGGAGAGCTCGCAGTGCTGATAGCGTGGCGGAATCTGCGCGGCGGCCAGCAGACGCTCGCCGCGGTCTTTCACGCGGCATTCACAGCGCACCGCTTCGCGCTCTTTGCCGCGTTCGATGGTCTGCCATCCGGTGCCGCCGCAGATGGGGCATGTCTCGGTCGGGGTGGTCACGAGTTTGAATCTAATGCCGGGCGCGGCGATGCGCAATCCAATTGAGACGCAGATTTGCACCGATTGTCCAGAAGAGCACAAGAATCAGTGGCTGACTGTGGAAATCCTCGAGTAAACGCTCCTTAGCAGGAAGTGCGACAAGCCAACTCACAATCGGCTTTGTCTACAAGCCATCTCACAATCTGCTTTGTATCAGGGCATGGCTTCAGCCGTGCCAAAGAAGCTCGCCTTTCCACTGGGCTTTAGCCCCTGAAAGGAAACCGCAGATCCCTCGCGGGCTGAAGCCCGCTCGGGATGACAAGAATAAAGGGACTTAACGGCACGACTAAAGTCGTGCCATGATACAAATCTGGCCTCCGGCTACCTATGAGAAAGGGCTACAAGCGCGTTTTATGCCGCCCCTGAAGGGGCTCATTTTCAAAATTACAACCTACCCAGCGCTAAAGCGCTGGGCTATCTTCTTCCGTCCCGCTAGGCGGGACTGGCCTCTTGCCGATGCAATCAGCGGCGTGCATCCGACGTCTTCGGAAGCTGCAAGCCATCCCTGTCATAGCATGGCGGCGAGATGCTCTTTCGTCGCGGGGAAGATGTCGTAAACGTAATCATGAACGGACAACGTGACGGGCTTCATGGCGCCTGACTGCAGCCGCTTCACGATTTCCGGGCGCGAAACATCGAAGATGGCTGCCAGGATTTGCGCTCTCTCCTCAGCGGTGGCCTGCGCCAGCAAGAACAGCACGCGCGCGCTGTGCTGTATGTATTGCGGCGAAAGCAGTTGCCGCTTCAGCAGCTCCATGATGAGCGGCGCTTTCGTCCGGTCAAAGCGTCCCGGATCGCCGCGCCGGTCCAGTTCGGCGAAGAACTCCGCGGTCCATTGGTTGTGATAATCCCACACCTTCTGGAACAGCTCCTTGGTGAAGCGGGTCCCCGCCTTGACCTGCTCGGTGCTGGGCGCCAGCACCACGCCGTCTTCGGTGAGCGCCGAGCGCTGAAAATATCCATCCTTGGTGATGACCGCCTCGTGAGCAGCCAGCGTCCACAGCCAGGAAACGTCGATGCGGTAGGTAGCCAAATCGTTCATGAAGCGCTGCTTGAGTTCGTAGTCGTCGATGGCGGCGGCGAAGTTGCCGTTCAGGATCTGGAAACCGTAATTCGCGGCCATGTAGAAGGCGTGCTGGATGTGCTCGATCGTGATGTCACCCGTCGGCACGCTGTAGATGGCGTTCCACAGCTCATGCGACAAGAGCTTCTCCGGCGTGTCCAAGGCGTCCTTGCTAAGGATGCTCGGGGTGATCTTGCCCTGCGCGTTCAGCAAGCCGCGGGATTCGAGCAGCGCCCGCTCCGAGTCCACCAAGCCACTGGCGACGGTGGGAACCGCTTTGCCGTTCGCGTCCACCGTCGCGCACGGCGCATCCAGCACCGCCTGCAATTCCGCTAGCGGCACGCGCAGCGGCCCATTTCCCGCAGCCACGTAGGCAGGTTCCGGACTGGCAACCCAGCTTTGGCGATACGCGTCGTAAAGCCGTCCCTTGACGCGTCCTGTAAGGATGTCGTCGAGCGTAACCTGCTGGCCTGTCGGGATCGGCTCCTGGGACACGAACATCAGCCCGAGCAGTCGCTCGCGGAGCTTGTCGATGGCGACGGCGCGCAGCGCCACCGGGTTATAGCGCGAGCGGCCATAGACATCGCTGGGGTGATAGATCATCACCGCCGCCATCCCGCCGATGGGCGCACCTTGCGTGAGTTCGCCATGTTTCATGCCTGCCATGAGCATGATGAGCGCGCTGTAGCGCTGGTAGGCGATCATGTTCGGCGAAGCCATGCCGATAGTTTGCGGATCGGGAAACACGCCGTTGGGGTCGTCTTTCCACATCTCGATGAGGCTGCCGAGATAGTCCCAGCGGCCAACATTGGTCCCCAGCAGCCGCCGCCGGAAGACCCAGGCGATGGCCGGCAGATAACGGCCGCCATTGCCCTCCTCGTAGAGAATCTTGATTTTGAACGTGCCAGCCGGGACCCCGATGATTCCTTCCACCCGCGCCAGCAACTTCTCTACGATGAGCGCCTCGCGGGGCGTCTGCATTTTCGGGATGTAAAAATACACGCCCGTGCCCGCACTCTTCAGGGCCTCGTAGTTGTTCAACACCCAGAGAACGACCACCGCAATCAGGCCGGGGGCGGGTTCGCCATCGACGGTGATATGATCGTAGAGCACGTGAATGCTGGGCGGACGAACCAGGCGCGTGGGCCACTGCTGGGGCGGCGTGTTGATTCGGTAAGAGCGCTTGTTGTCCTTCTTCACCACTTCGTATGCCTTGCTGGCCCAGCGGCCCTGGAAAATGTCTTTGGCGTTCTGCAGGGCCGCAAACATTCCCACCGGCTGGTCCTTGGGTGCGCCGTGAGGCTGGAAGTGCGACGGTGAGGCGTCTTCAAAATCCGGCATGTTCATGGGCGCGGCGCTATTCAAAGCGTTGAAGGCCATATCCAGCGGATGCCAGGGGCCGGTAAGCTCCAATCCGGGATTTTTCAACGGATGCACGTCGGCGGGGATGGGCACTTCGTCGTTGAGCCGCCAGCGCCATTCGCTCTCGTGGCCGAGAAAGTTGTCGATCATGCCTTGCACAATCTGGCGAAAGGTCCAAGCACGTCCCGTGACCGGGTCGTCGAACGTCTCCTGCCACCGCGGCCAGTCGTATTTGCTTGGCACCGGTTCGGCACTCTGGAGCAGCGCTCGCCGGGCGCTTAGGGCCTGGGCAATGGCAGAACGCAGTTCGCGGGTGAGCGTCGTAATGGTTTCTTCGATGTTGACCTCTCGACCATTGATGTTCTTGCTTCCGAACAACTCTGGGAATTGCTGCACAATATCTTCACGGATCATGGGCCCGCCTCCCGCGTGGTTTTACAGCCAGTGTAGTGCGCGCCTGCAAGTCCGGTCAAAGTACCGCAGAACGCGCGCAAGATGGCCGAAACGGCGATCAGGACTCCTTAAACCTGACCTCGGCTGATGGGTTGCCCTGTGGAAAAACCGCATAATTTCACGGTTTTTCTTGACATTCGACCGGTTTCGCAAGTAAATACTGGCGCCACAGGTTCTGACCTGGCGAGGAGCGAGCATGAACAAAGGGGATTTGGTTGAGAAAATCGCAGCCGCCCACGGGATCAGCAAAACCGCCTCGGGGGGCGCGATCGACACAATAATTGATGCGGTCACGGCCGCCCTGAAAAAAGGCGATCGGGTAACTCTGGTGGGATTCGGCACCTTCTCCGTCTCGCAGCGTAAGGCGCGCAATGGACGCAACCCGCAGACCGGCGGCGTCATTAAAATTGCGGCCCGGAAGGTTGCCAAGTTTACTCCTGGGGTCGATCTGAAGAAGGCGGTCAACAAGAAGTAGCTGAATCTGGGCCAATCGGGTTTGCAATGTTGCGGCGGAGGGAAAGCTCTGCCGCGCCATTTTTTGTCTCGGGTCGATCAGCAACGCAGGGATATACGCAAGACGAAGTCAGGGCCAGGCGCGCCTCGCCGAATCGTTTTCTACCGCTCCGAATCAAATGATTTAAATGTTGGCCACCGCTGGAGCGTATGGAGTGTGGCGATTGCCGCTATCGGCCAATTTCCGCTAGAATAAAAGTTTGCCACCAGCGAGTGAGGAGTTCTTATGAAAGCAGCCATCCATCCGGCTTATGACGAAGTGCGCGTGCACTGCGCATGCGGCAACACCTTTATGACCCGTTCGACCCACAAGGGCGACATCAACGTGGAAATCTGTTCCGCGTGCCATCCCTTCTTCACCGGCAAACAAAAGCTGGTGGACACTGCAGGCCGGGTCGAACGCTTCCGCCGCAAGTACGCCAAAAGCGATGCGGGCAAGGCAGCAGCGGCGAAGGCCGAGGCGGCAAAGGTCGAGGCCGCGAAGAACTAACGTCTGCAAGTGTTTAAGACAGGGCCTCCGCTGCGGCGGAGGCTTTGCTTTGTTCATCTTGTAGTACAGCGTTCAATTACAATCGAAGCGTGCACAAGTATTTCGACAACCCGGCTGAGCGCAGCGCGCCGGCTGATGCCCGCGTGCCCGCGTCGGTGTCGCTGGGTGGAGTCGAAATCCGGCCTGCCACCGTGCTGGCGCCCATGGCCGGCATCACCGACACGGTCTTCCGCCGCTTCATCCGCAACCTCGGCGGCTGCGGCCTGATGATGACTGAGTTCACCTCAGCCGAAGGCATCATCCGCCACAAGGACAAGAAAGCCAAGCAGTACCTCACGTTCTATGGGGACGAGCATCCGATTTCGGCGCAATTGTTCGGCAGCGACCCGGCGACGCTGGCTGAGGCGGCGCGCGTCGTCGAGGCCATGGGCTTCGATTTGGTGGACCTCAACCTCGGCTGCCCGGCCAAGAAAGTGGTGAAGTGTAACGGTGGCTCAGGGCTGCTGCGCGATCTGCCGCTCATCAAGAACATCTTCGAGTCGGTGCGGACGGCGGTGCAGATTCCGTTCACGGTGAAGTTCCGCGCGGGATGGAGCGACAAGGAAATCGTCCACATCAACCTGGCGAAGATGGCTGAGGACTGCGGGCTGGCCGCCGTCGCGCTGCACGCTCGCACGCGCGAGCAGGGTTATAGCGGGCAGGCGCAGTGGGAGTGGATTACGGCGGTGAAGAACGCGGTCAAGATTCCGGTGATCGGCAACGGCGACGTGCGTTCGCCGGAGGACGCCGCCGCCATGGTGGCGCAGACTGGATGCGACGCGGTGATGATCGGGCGCAGCGCGGCTTCGAATCCGTGGATCTTCCGCCAGATCGAGCAATTCACTCGCACCGGATCGTACGAGCTGCCCAGCGACGCCGACCGCTACCAGATGATCCGCACTTACTTCGCCATGCTGGTGGACGAGAAGGTTGGCGGCGCCGAAGGCAAGATGAAGCAGTTTGCGGCGTGGTTCACCCACGGCGTGCCGCACGGAGCGCAGTTGCGCAAGGCGGTGTATGAGTCGAAGAGCGAGATCGAGATTCTCGACGCGGTGGACAAGTTCTTCGAAACGCTCCTCGGCGGGAAAGTCCCGAGCGCAGCGCAGAGCGTTGAGGACGAGATAAACTCCGCGGCGCTTCCAGCATAAGACCGTTTGCCCAGCCAGCAGGACTGCGGATTCTCTACAATTCCGGAACCTCATTCGACACGCGAACGTACCACCTTGTGATTCCTGGAGGACATTCTGCGCAAGAAATGGAAAGAAGTGGGCCTTGGCCTGCTGAACCTGGTGGCCGTCGCTCTGGTCATAGCGCTGGCACAGCCGCTGCTGCGGAAGTACATCCCTGCGGCGGGAGCGGCCGTGCTGGCAGTGCTGTGCCTGGCCACTTACATTCTGGCTTCGCGACTGATCGAGCGGCGCGCTCCGACGGAGCTGGCTGCCAATCGTGCTTTGCCTGAAGGCGCGACCGGAATCGTCATTGGCTTTCTGCTATTCGCTGTCGTGATGGCGATCCTCCTGGCCATGGGCGTCTATCATCCGGCGGGTTGGGGGACGACAAGCGGGCTGGCCAACGGATTCTTCTTCGCCGTGATGGCGGGCATAATGGAAGAGATCCTGTTTCGCGGGCTGCTCTTCCGATTGAGTTCGAAAATCGTCGGGACTTGGGACGCCTTGATCTTTACATCGGGACTATTCGGTCTGGCGCATAAGCTCAATCCGGGAGCCACGATCGGCAGTTCGGTGGCGATTGCGCTGGAAGCCGGCGTTTTGCTGGGTGCGGCCTACGCCGCGACGCAACGGCTGTGGCTGCCGATCGGGCTGCACATTGGCTGGAACTTCACCGAAGGACCGCTGTTCGGCATGACGCTCTCCGGCAACACTATGACCGCGGGCGTGCTGCGGGGATCGCTGAAGGGGCCGGGAATGCTGACGGGTGGTGCGTTCGGCCCGGAAGCCTCGATTGTGGCGGTCATGGTCTGCCTGGTAGCGGCGCTCTATTTCCTGTGGAGGATCGTGAAGCTGCATCGCGCCGAGCCCGCGATGTGGGATGAGCACAGGGCGTGAAAGATTGACAGTCTACAGCGCTGATTTGTCCTCCCACCAGATGACAAGCCCCGGCCTCCCGTAGCATCCTTGATTAAGCACTCATGACGCTGCCGTACAAACTGGCCGGTGGTTCGATGGCCCCCGTTGTTTTTCTCGTAGGGACGCTTCTTTGCGCACTGAGCACGGCGATGCCGGCGCAATCGATTCCGTTGACCTCCGGGCCGGTCTTGCCGTTGTATCGGGCGCTGCGCAGTGTAGGACTCGATCCCCAACGGGTGTTCCAAATCCGCGAGGCGGAGATCGATCACGAAGATATTCATATCTGGCTGAACGACGGCACCATCGCGTTTACTCAGTCCGTCGATGGCAAGGTGACGGGCGCCTTCTTCGAAGGAGAAGGCGAGGTGCTGGTGCGTCCTCCCGACCGCATGGAGCGCGCGTCGCTCGGCCGCTTCATCGGCGCCGGCGTATTGGAAGAGAAGTTTGCCTCCGCGTATCTGCGCTTCAACGACAACACGGTGAAGGACTTGGAACCGTACTTGCGCCCGCCCACGGACGCCGCAGCCTTCCTCAAGCGGGCCGATGGGCCGGCGCGCGCGCTCGCGCAGGTCGACGCCATGCGGCTCTGCATTTCGTTCACCGGCGTACCGCCCGCGCCTGCGGCTGGCGAAGCCGCTCCCGCGGCGGATCGTTTTCTGCATGCTCGCATCGCGGGTGAGCACTACGGAATGTTCGACGCCTATTTCGACACCCTCAGTCCAGAGCAGATCGTGGTAGGCAATGCTTCCTCGCAGAACCAGCAGATCTATTACGACCTGTGGATGACGTTTCCCATGCGCTCGCAGCGCAAGACCCCGCTTTCCAACCTCCGCTTCGAAGGACCCAACGGACCGGCGTGGACGCGAGACGTTCTGACCGTCAGCAAATACACCATTCGCGGAAAGCTCGACCCCCCTCGAGACCTGGCGGCGGAGGCAACGCTCGACGTGGACGTGAAACAAAGCGGCGTGCGCATGGTGCTCTTCGAACTGTCCCGCTACCTGCAACTGAAACAGGTCGACGCCGACGGCCAGGCGCTGGAGTACATCCAGAACGAAGCGGTGGAAGGCAGCGAGATGTCGCGGCGTGGCAACGACGTGGTCGCGGTCGTCTTTCCCCAGCCCTTGCAGGCGGGAGCGCATTTTCCACTGCGCTTCAGCTATGCCGGCTCGGTGCTGTCGGATGCGGGCGGCGGACTACTCTACGCCGGCGCGCGCGGGACCTGGTATCCCAACCGCGGCATCGCCATGACCAATTACGATGTCACCTTCCGCTTTCCTGTGCCATGGACGGTGGTGGCTACCGGGAAATTGGTTTCGCTGCAGCGACAGGGTGGCGACTTCCTGGCCCACTGGATCACCGAGAAACCCATTCCCATCGCCGGATTCAACATGGGCGTGTACGTTCGCAGTGAAGCAAAGTCGGGCAATGTGGAGGTGGACGCCTACTCGGCGCGCGGCGGCATAATCAAAATCATGCCTCCGCCCGGCGTGATCGCAATCTCGCCAGGGCCTGAATCGCTGCTCGCCTCGCGGACCTCGGGGATGAAGCCGGAGCCATTCCCCAGCGCCGCTAGCCGGGGGCAATCGCTTGCCGACAGCGCCGCGGAAACACTGACCGCACTTTCGCAAATGCTTGGAGCGTATCCCTTCAGCACGCTCTCGCTGGCGGAAAATCCAAGTACCGACAGCCAGGGATGGCCGGGGCTGGTTTTCCTTTCCAGCTACGTTTATCTCAGCCGGGAGCAGCGTGCCGCCTTGAAGCTTCCGCCGGCGGACCAGATCATCTACGGCGATGTCATGATGCCGCATGAACTCGCCCACCAGTGGTTCGGGGACGAAGTGTCGTGGGCCAGCTATCACGAGCAATGGTTGATGGAAGGGCTGGCGAATTACTGTTCGCTGATACTGCTGGAACGCACTCGCCCCGCGGACGTGAAGCTGACGCTGCAGACCTATCGAAATTGGCTGGCGTCCAAGTCGAAGCAGGGCCGGCCCAACGCGGAAGCCGGACCGGTAACGCTGGGCATACGCCTGTCCTCGTCGCACTTTCCCAATGGATACGAAATCATTACCTATGGCCGCGGCACCTGGCTCATTCACATGTTGCGCTGCATGTTGCGCGACGCGTCGCGGACCCCGGAAAAGCCGGATGGCGACGACACGGCTTTTCTTGCCTTGTTGCGCAACATCGTGGACCGCTATCAGGGGAAAGAAATCACCAACACGGATTTCCAGCAGGCCATCGAGACGGTGCTGCCGCCCGCCTTGTGGTTTGAGGACCGCAAGTCGCTGGATTGGTTTTTTGATGGATGGGTAAACGGCACTGCATTTCCACAACTGGAAGTTGCCGAGGTAAAGATGGCGCGCAGCGCCGCGTCGGTAAAGGTCAGCGGAGTCCTCCGGCAGAAATTGGCGCCACCCGACCTGGTGACCAGCGTCCCGGTCTACGGCGTGACGGGCGAGCAAGAAATCTATCTGGGCCGCGTCTTCGCGGAAGGCGAAGAGACACGATTCAGCATCTCCGCCCCCGTCGAGGTGAAGCAGTTGGTGCTCGATCCTTACCAGACCGTGCTGACCGCGCCGCAGTGAGCAGCGGCGAGCGATGCGAATTGCGCTGAGGCTGCTTCACAATCGCAGTCGGCTGCTATAATCAGAAAGCTCGAAGCAGCAGCGCCCGCCACAGCGGGCGTCCGCCCTAGCCGGAGAGGTGGCCGAGTGGCTGAAGGCGGCGGTTTGCTAATTCGGTAAAGAGTAGTATTTCCAGTAACCTAGCGGCATGGCTAGCACCTAACTGCTACATTTAGGCTCAATCAGTTACATCGACTTTGGTTCTTCGTTGGTTTTTCGTTGGTCTGAAGTAATCCCACACAACTCATAGGCTTCTGGCTCGTTGCAGCCACACGGCAGACGTGTGTCTCCATCGCGGCAGAGCGAGGCCTCATGTTAAAGCAAGGTCTTACAGGTCGGAATACCCGGTTTAGGAGGGGCATTCGCGAAATCAAACGATCCGGGGTTGGGAGCGGCCTTCGGGAGCGTCGGGTTGCCTTCTGGTTCGCCCGCCCAGCATACCTGAGCGGTTTTATTGTCAAACATGAAACCTGCGGTTGAACCGGGCGCTGGAACGAAACGCGGCCCGATGGATGCTCCTTGGTGCATTCCGAGAAAGTACGCCCCGACATGCGTATTGTCGGCTGGCACGAACCTTGTGTCAAAGTGTCTGTGTGGTCGATCTCAGCGCGTACGATGCCGATTGCGCGGGGGTAGCAGGTCGAGACGCGGGCCAGCCGTGACCCGACTTCGGTCAAGTTTGCAAGGTGCCTACGCCAAATTGAACGAGCAGATTTTGAAGTCCCGCCAGACCTATCAGTTCCACTCCCACGCGCTCTGCAAACTCTCGTGCCTGAGCAGTGAAATCCGATGTTGTGATGAGTATTCCTTTCACAGCTCTTTCTGCGGTGACTGCCCCGTAGAACTCTCTTACCGTTGCGGCTCCAATCAAGTTATCAGGTGAGTATCTTTTGCATTGGAAGAGATACTTCCCTCCGGTAATTGGCCTATCGAGGACGGCCACCATGCTGGCCAGGCCTTGCCCGGCATCTCCGAAGAAGAAGCAGCCGCAATCGTGCACTCGGAGCTAGGAGCGTGTCTGAGTAACGCAAAATCGCAAGTTTCAGCCACAATATCTTGTGCTTTGTATCCAGACTGATCGCAAGATGTGGCCATGAAATTGATTACTCGGACGGGCTCCTAGGGTTGGGACTGTCGCAGCGGAAAGTCCAAAGACTGATCTCGAAATCCCGTATCACGGACCTGCGCAACGGTGGCCAGCACAGCTATGTGTCGGCCCGGCGACTGTTCTGGGTGATTCGCGAGTTGCAAGCCGTCGCCAACGGAGAATCAACATACCCTCGTCACCAAGAATGAGGATATCGTGAGTGAGCTGGCACGGAATCAGCCACAAACGTCCCACCGAACCTATCGCGAGAACTCCCGTTTTCAGCGGACGTCTCGCAGTGGAGCCGCAAGGCGCTGGGATAGCTTCCAGCTTGCCGGCAATCTGTCCAGAAAAGCTCGTCTTTGTGGACCGCGTCCCGCTTGGCGAAGCGCCGTAGCGCCATAGCCAAGAAAGCCGCTGCATCGCGCTGGAAGCGCCGTTAAAGCACAGAAGTCTCAAATTGAGACACCTGCGGAAGTTCACTGGCTCGCTGGTGCCACTCGCGTTACCTGATACGCGACCGTCTTCCAGTTGCCTTTCTGCTTCACCCAAACCTGCGTTCTGCGAATGTCGCCACTGTATGGTTTCCCGGTGACCACTCCTTTGAAGGAAATCAGAAAAGTAACGATCGCCGTATCTCCATAGACACGTATCTTTCTCTCTCGCGCATCAATGGATTCGTATTTGAGTGTGCCGGACTTCAAATTCGCGATCTCCTGAGCCTTTGTCCATACCGTACCGTCGCTGTGGATTATCGCGGCATCGTCGGCGTAGTACTTCTCGAAAAAGCTGGTATCGTCTTTCAACTGCGCCTGTATCACCTGATCTGACAGCGCCGAGATTTGCTGCTCGACATCCCCGCCTTTGCCCTTGTAGGTCTGTTCCGCAGCAGTCATGCCGTGGCCTGAAGTTGCCCCACTTTCCTTGGTGCTGGCCGGTGGGTTCCCGCCTTGGCCCCAAGCCAGCGCCGGGACGAGCAGGCAGACGGCAAACAGCGCCGATGCGATAAGTCTCATGCTTTTCATGGGTGACTCCTGTGAGTAGGGATTAGGAACCCGTCAAACAGCCATGATTCTCCTCTCAGCCTGAAACAGTGTCAAGGAATACACCAGGCTGAGGCTTGCGCCGATTACCATGACCGCTGCGTTCGCAACGTCCGCGTTCGACGCTTGCAGTGCGATGAAATATGGGCCTTTGTCGGAGCAAAAAACAAAAATGTTACGCTAGACTAGACTGCGATTTTACACGCTGAAGCCAGGACTTCCGGCGGCGCTTGTTGTAATTGTTGGAATTCGCTTGCAGTAATGTTTGATTTGCGTTGCAGTGAGTTTGAATTAGGTTGCAGTTTAATCGGCTGGTAAGCCACCTGGTTCGGGACCAAGGGGTCGGAGGTTCAAATCGCGCTTCCGCGTCTCCTCTTTCTTACAACTGTCTTTCGAGATCTCTGAGCCTCGCGATCGCTGCGCGGTACTGATCAGCAGACGGGATGACAGAACTGTGTAACCGTCCGCGCCCGACCGGAAAGAGTCGCACTAAGAAAGCGGCAGAACCTTCCTGCCATGAACTGTATTCACTAACGTCGCCGTGGCGATATACCATGCGATGAACCCCACTACAAAG
>Ga0187864_10001812_pt1 | contig 19773 bp, 17 predicted proteins | sample June2016WEW_11_4_FD_132985 | JGI IMG/M metagenome (GOLD analysis project Ga0187864, IMG submission 132985) | Peatland microbial communities from SPRUCE experiment site at the Marcell Experimental Forest, Minnesota, USA - June2016WEW_11_40 | ecosystem: Environmental > Terrestrial > Soil >...
AACCCCGCGCGGTCCACGTCGCAACCAGCTCCACAAACTGGCGGACCTGTTCGTACGAGTACCGCGGCTGGATCGGGATGAAGATGTGCAAGCCCGTGGCTCCCGACGTCTTGATGAAAGCTTTCAATCGCAAGGCATCGAGCCGCTCGGCCAACCCGCCGGCGAGCTTGACTACGGACGCAAAATCAGCACCAGCGGATGGATCGAGATCGAAGAAGATGTAGTCGGGATGCTCTTGGTCGTCGTACCGGCTCGACCACGGATTGTGATCGATGCATCCGAGATTCGTCAGATAGAGAAGAGTCGGCAAATCGTTCGCGAGAAAATAGCGGATTGTCGAGCCCTTACTCTCCGACCGGATCGCTGCGGTCTGAACCCATTCAGGCGCGTCCTTTCCCGCATCCTTCTGGAAGAAAGCGTCGCCCTCGATGCCATTCGGATAGCGGCGGAGGACGAGCGGCCTGTCTTTCAGGAACGGCAGAATGAAAGGCGCCATTCCCAGGTAGTAAGCGAGCAGGTCTCGCTTCGTATATCCATCCTGCGGGAAGTACACTTTATTGAGATTCGTGAAATGCAGCGTTTGGCTGTCGACCTCGGCGAAGACATCCTCGCGGGATCCGGTTTCGAGCTCCTTCGCGAGGTCCTTTTCGGTGAGAACCGTAGCGCTCGATGCTCGGGCATGGGGACGCGTCGCTGGAGTTCTGAAATGCTTGCGTCCGCGGTTCTGGTCTACGCTCACATCCTTTTCGATCCGCATTTCCTTCTCGAAGGTGCACTCCCGCGGGTCATGGTCGTCCGGCAGGCCGGCGAATCGAGGCTGCCGGAGATGCCGGCCCTCCGTCCACCCGCCGTACTTGACGCGCGCAACAAGCTCAGGCCTCACCCAATACGCCCTTTCGCGCGTGCGCGGCTCTTCGACGAACGGGCATTCTGAAATCCGCAGCGCGCGGAGCCGCTCGGCCAAATCTGCCTGCAATCTGCTCGAGAACCCAGTGCCCACCCCCGCAATGAATCCGAGGTTCTTCCCGTCGTAGAGGCCCACGAGGAGCGCCCCGAAGTGTTCCCGCGACTTCCGCGGCTCGGTCCAGCCTCCCACGACGGCGTCCAGTTCTTTCTCGAATTTGAACTTGAGCCACGATTTCGTGCGGCCTTCAGGATAGACGCCGTGGATCTGCTTGCCAATGATGCCTTCGAGCCCGCGTTCGCGCGCGAGATCGTACAACTCCTGCCCTTTCTCAACCTCGTGATCCGAATAGCGGATCAGTGAATCCGTATCGAGAATCTGCCTCAAGAGTTTTTTCCGTTCGATCAGGAGCACCTTGCGGAGATCGTAGCCATCGCAATACAGCATGTCGAAAACGTAGTACACGACGGGAACTTTGTGCATCAACTCCGCGCTGGGCGACAGAACCGAGAAGCGCTGCTGCAACATCTCGAAGTCGCTTCGGCCTTCCTCGTCGAGCGCCACGATCTCGCCGTCGAGCCAGACGTCATGCCCGTTCACGCGGTCCGGCAGGCCCGCCAATTCCGGATACTCACGCGTAATGTCGCGCTGCGATCTTGACCATAGTTTCAGCTGGCGACCTTTCACGCGCGCGAGCGTTCGGACGCCATCCCATTTGATTTCGAAGAGCCATTCGGGATCGGAGAATGGCTTTTCGGCGAGCGTGGCGAGGGCCGGAACAACGTGCTCGGGCATCGGCGCCCGTCTGGCGCCCCGCGGAAAATCGTTTTTGGGAGGGCTCCACTGTTTCGCCCGCGAACGCTCGGGAACCGCCGTGTCTTTGCCACGAGGCCGGATCATCCGCCCGGATACTACGGACTCGGAGTGCTCGCTGATATCCCAATCATCGCGGGCCGCCGCATCGCGGTGCTTGATGAGCAGCCACTCTTTGCCCGATTTGCTCGCGCGGAGCTTGACGAGCACGAAGCTGCCGTTGAGCTTCTGGCCGTACAGCGTGAATTTCAATTCCCCGCGTTCGATTTGCTGGCGCGCCGACAGCGAACCCTCCGGATCGTACGTCCCTTCGTCCCAGACGATTACTTCACCTGCTCCGTAGTGTCCGGCGGGAATCGCGCCTTCGAATTTTGCGTATTCGAGCGGATGATCTTCCGTCTGAACCGCAAGCCGCTTGTCGGAGGGATTGAGCGACGGCCCTTTCGGCACAGCCCACGACTTCAGGACGCCGTCCACTTCGAGCCGAAAGTCGTAGTGGAGGCGCGTGGCGTGGTGCTCCTGCACCACGAAGTGGTTGCCGCGGGCCGCTTTAGCGCCACCTCGCGGTTCCGGCGTCTCTTTGAACTGCCGCTTGCGTCTGTATTCCTCAAGCGCCACAGCGGCGATTATATTGGCTAGAGGGGCCGGACGCGGAGAAATCCTACATCGTCATCAGTGGGCTGCCGGCGCCACTCTTCCGGGGTCGCAGGCGGGATCTCCGTTGGTGAACATAACCCCGTGCAGATGGGCGGATGGTCCACCGATAGAGAACTGAAGCGTGCTTCGGCCGTCAACTGATCGGGCGGCGAAATACTGCTGGGTAGAGTCCGTGTAAGTGCCGGATGAAAAGCAAAAGATAGGCGCTTTTTGCACGATCTGCTCGATCCCCAAATCGTCGTTCGGCCCGGCAAACACCTTTATGCCGCTTACCTTCCCGCCCTCGATCAGAACATCGATCTTCCGAGGACCAGTCTTCGGGTTTCCGGCGCGGTACCCGAGCCAGTCCGGGATCTCCCGATCAGGTGGCCCAAAAGTCTCAATGGCAGCCTGTTCGTCCTTACCGATCAGATCGTCGTAGGGCAATCTCCACGCGAGCACTTGATCCACCGTAAGCGTCTGGGGCGCTCGTCTCATCCGGTGGAGCGCGATCCAAGTGCCGGCTCCCACAAGGACCAGCAGCACAACAACCATGATTACTCGACGCAGCATGTCATCCCGCCTGCGCTTTCGTCTCTTTTTCCGTCGTCTTGATTTGCACGGGCGGTTCGGTCGGATGGTCCTGCGTAGAAACGGCGATCGGCTTGAAATACTGTAAGCGGCCGGAAATTCCTCGCAGGGTCCGCGCGAGGAACGAGTTCCTCGCGCGGTGCCCGGAGGTATCGAACACGAGCGAGAGGTCCTTTCGGCCCGTCTTGAGATGCATCATGCGGCAGTAGGCATTCTGGAGGTAAGAGTCTCTGACTCCGGCAGGCCACGTTTGATCGAGCTTGGTGATGAGCGTTTCCGCCTGTTCAAGCCGGCCAGCCCGAAGCAGAGCACCCACCTTCAAGCAATCCAGCCGAAGAAAGAATTCGGTATATCCCCACTCGCGAAACATACCCGCGAGGCCCTCGAGCGCTGCAACTTCGTTTTCGAGTGTTGTGAAGGGCGTGGACCACGTTTCCCCGGAAATGCGCGAGGGTTGAATGTTGTCGCAGATGGTCCCGGTCTGGCGCTGAGCGACCTTCTCCGCAAGCGGTGTCACCTGGGGACCCGCGCCCCGGAGCGAAAGCGCTCCGGCTTTCAGCAACCGCCACAGCGCGTAAGCGTTCCACGGAGCATGCCAGTCGAAGAGGTCTTGAAACAGAATCTTCGTTCCCGTCCTGCAAACGAGCGGGTCCGTCAGGAACTCGCTGACTCGATTCATCACCTCGGGCGTCTTGGCGCAGTCGACGGCGATCAGCCTGTAGCCTTCGGGCGCGATGGCGGCGAGATCCTGGGCGGGCAACTCGAAGACGTCTTGTTTCATGAGGCGAATGGGATTTCGCTTGAGCCCGATTCGCCCACAGATGGAATCGAGCCACCGCCCGATCGCGTCCGGCTCCGTAGACCCGTATTCTTTGACAAATTGTACGACTTCGGGCGCGCTCGCGAGAAGGTACTTCGGCTGCTCGAAAAGATCGATGCTGAGCACGTTGAGCGCTGGGTCTTTCGATACGGTTGACGCGCCATACGCCACCGCAAACGCCGAATGGCCGAAGTACGTCCCCAGGTCCAGAATCCAGTATCCGCGTTTGTCGCTTCCGTGCCCGGATTGCCGTTCCAGCTCCCGGCCAATCAGTATGTACAGGGCAATATCGAAATGTCCGAGACCGGACGGGCGGCCCGCCCAAACGGTCGAAGAACGCCTCACGCCTCGGTAGGAGAAGAGCGAACTCAAGTAGTGTTTCACCGCATGACCCCGTCTGAAGTCCCCAATCTGAGAATACTCGAGTCTGCTCATTCTCGTACGCCTAGTTCCACCGACTCAATAGTTCGGGAGGCACAAATCTGGCGTACGCGGGTACTGGTACCGGACTGTGCCTGTCAACCGCACCGGGCCTCCACTCATTATGAAATCATTATGCCCCGTTTATTTGTTCCTTACGCCTGATTGGTAGGCTCAGTCCCGGCTCGGCGTCCCAGGAGAGATGGATACCCCAGGGCGCTGGGTCGAGGGAGAACTGGAATGATAGCCTTCTTCATCACCATCGTGCTTGTGCCGGCGTGCACGTTCTATCTGTACGCCCTCAAGCAGTTCTGGCACGAGGCGGCACAACTGCGATCCGGTCGTGCCCGGCACGCCACGGTTGTGACATTGACATCTTCGGATGCGAGCCCGATTCTTCAGGTGGAATCGCCTGAAGTAGGCCCCGTGCCTGTCATCCCGATTCGTAGTGTCCGTCACGTTGCCGAGGCTATCGAGCGGCGCCGCGCCAGCTAGCCTCGTGGCCAAACAGGTTGGTGCGGGCGTGTGACCTGGGTCACGGCGGACAGACCTCGTCAGCGTAGGTTATATCGATGTCTTTTGATGTTGAAACAGAGAAGAGTAGGCTGTGTGGTTCGGCCCACCCAGCGGTAGCCGAGAGATCGACGGCGGCCGGTCGAAAAAAAGCCGGGTAGGAGTCATTCAGATGCGAGACCTGATTTTTGTGGCCTGCACAATCGGTTTCTTTCTGGTCGCAATCGCCTACGTGTGGGCATGCGACCGGCTGAAGTAAAGGCAAGGAGCGATATTCGATGCTTGGCAACATCATTCTTCTTGGAATCAGCGTTCTGACGGGCGTCTATCTGCTGGCGGCGTTGCTCTGGCCGGAGAGGTTTTGATCATGACCGCAAATGGCTGGTTCCAAATCGGACTTTTTCTGCTGATTATCTTCGCTGTGGCGAAGCCCGCGGGGATATTCATGACGCGCGTGTTCGCCGGTGAAAGAACCTTTCTCGACCCTGCCCTGCGGCCGATCGAGCGTCTGCTGTATCGGCTGACGGGCGTGGATGAGAAGAGCGAGATGGGATGGAAGGAATATACCATCGCCATGCTGCTCTTCAGCGGCGTCTCCATGCTGCTGCTTTACTTGATCGAACGCGTGCAGAACCTGAAGTGGATGCCCTGGAACCCGCAGCACCTGGTGGCCGTGGCGCCGGATCTCGCGTTCAATACTGCAGCGTCGTTCACGACAAACACGAACTGGCAGAACTATGCCGGCGAATCGACGATGAGTTATCTCACCCAAATGGCCGGACTTGCTTACCACAACTTCGCGTCAGCCGGCGTTGGCATTGTGCTTGCCATCGCCGTGATTCGGGGAATTGCGCGGCGGGAATCCAAGACCATCGGGAACTTCTGGGTGGATATGACGCGATGTTTCCTCTGGGTATTGCTCCCGGCGTGCTTGCTGGTCTCACTTCTCTACGTGTCACAGGGTGTGATTCAGAACTTCAGACCGTACGACACAGCAAAACTGGTGAACCCCCAAACGGTGCAGACGACGGGTGCCGATGGCAAGCCAACAACACAGACGGTGACGGATCAAGTGATCGCCCAGGGGCCAGAGGCTTCGCAACAGGCGATCAAAGAACTGGGTACGAATGGTGGCGGATTCTTCAATGCCAATAGCGCTCACCCTTTCGAAAACCCCACGCCGTTTACGAATTTCATTCAGATCATCACGATTTTCCTGATCCCTTCAGGGTTGACATACACGCTCGGCAGAATGACGGGCTCGCAGAGGCACGGCTGGGCAGTGTGGGCCGCCATGGCCATACTTTTTGTCTTAGGCGTGACGGTTGCGTATTGGGCAGAGGCTCGCGGCAACCCGATGTTGCATGCCGTAGATCAACGCGCTAGCGCTACACAATCCGGCGGCAACATGGAAGGCAAGGAAGTTCGCTTCGGGATCGCAGATTCAGCGCTGTTTGCGACCGTAACGACCGATGCGAGTTGCGGTGCCGTGAATTCGATGCATGATTCGTACACCCCTATTGGGGGCATGGTGCCGCTGACCAACATCATGCTCAGTGAAGTCGTGTTCGGCGGTGTAGGCTCCGGCCTCTACGGAATGATCGTAGACGTGATATTGGCGGTTTTCATCGCCGGCCTGATGGTGGGCCGTACGCCAGAATATCTAGGGAAGAAAATCGAAGCCTACGATGTCAAAATGGCCATGCTCACGGTCCTCATTTTTTGCCTTGTGATCCTCGCCTTCACCGCGGTTGCGATTGTCTCCACGTTCGGTACATCGAGCATCAGCAACGCCGGGCCGCACGGTCTCTCGCAAGTGCTGTACGCCTACGTCTCCACGGCCGGAAATAACGGATCGGCATTTGCCGGGCTCAACGGGAACACGTCTTGGTACAACGTCAGCCTTGGCTTCAACACGCTGATGGGGCGATTCTTGATGGTGATTCCGATTATGGCCATCGCCGGTAACCTGGCGCGGAAGAAGATCGTGCCCGAATCCGCCGGCACATTCCCCGTAACGACGCCGCTTTTTACTTTCCTTTTGATCTCCGTCATCTTGATTGTTGGCGCACTTACATTTTTCCCGGCGCTCAGTTTGGGCCCGATCCTCGAGCACCTGCTGATGCACGCCGGAAAGGTTTTCTGAGGCCGCCATGAGCACACGAGAAGCGAGAAAGTCACTTTGGACCGGGGGAATCGTCGGCGGAGCGGTGCGGGATTCTCTGATCAAGCTCAACCCGCGCACGCTGATGAAGAACCCGGTGATGTTTGTCGTAGAAATCGGCGCCGTCATCACGACCTTTGATTTGGTTCGGGACCGTCTGCAGCATTTGACCGGCTTCGGCTTTGAGCTGCAGATCACGCTGTGGCTCTGGTTTACCGTGCTGTTCGCTAACTTTGCCGAAGCCATGGCTGAAGGGCGCGGAAAAGCCCAAGCCGACACGCTGAGGAAGGCGCGCGCGGAGACCATGGCGCACCGCATCAAGAACGGAGGAACCATCGAAGACGTACCCGGTTCAAAACTACGTGCGGGTGACCTAGTGAAGGCGGCCGCGGGCGAGTTCATCCCGGGTGACGGCGAGGTGGTGGAAGGCGTCGCGTCGGTGGATGAATCCGCGATCACGGGGGAATCCGCGCCCGTGATCCGCGAATCGGGCGGCGACCGTTCGGCGGTTACGGGCGGAACGCGCGTGCTCTCCGACGAAATCATCATCCGCATCACGTCGAATCCCGGCGAGACGTTTCTCGACCGGATGATCAAGCTCGTCGAAGGAGCCGAACGCCAGAAGACCCCCAACGAGATCGCGCTCAATATTCTTCTCGCCGGTCTGACGATCATCTTCCTTCTCGCGGTCGTCACTCTCCAACCGATGGCTATTTACTCCGGCTCGCCACAGTCCGTCTTTGTCCTCATCTCGCTGCTGGTCTGCTTGATCCCCACAACGATCGGAGGCCTGCTTTCGGCCATCGGGATTGCCGGAATGGACCGCGTGGTTCAGCGCAACGTGCTCGCGATGTCCGGCCGCGCCGTTGAGGCAGCCGGCGATGTGGACACATTGCTGCTCGACAAAACCGGCACGATCACGCTCGGCAACCGCCGCGCAACCGAGTTCATCCCAGCGCCGAACGTGACTGAGGCCGAACTCGCCGATGCAGCGCAGCTTGCGTCGCTGTCGGACGAAACCCCGGAGGGCCGGTCAATCGTGGTGCTGGCGAAAGAGAAGTACAACCTGCGCGGACGCGAGCTTTCGGCCTACACGGCTACCTTCATTCCCTTTTCCGCTGTCACGCGGATGTCCGGTGTGGACCTCGATGGCCGCGAAATTCGTAAGGGCGCGTTCGACGCCATCGTGCAGCACTGCTCGCAGAACGGCCACAAGGTCCCTGCCCAGGTCGAAGAAACCGTTAAGGCGATCTCGAATTCCGGCGGCACTCCGCTCCTCGTGGCTGAAGACCGCCGCATTCTTGGGACCATCCACCTGAAAGACATCATCAAGGGCGGAATGCGCGAGCGATTCGATCAATTGCGCGCCATGGGAATCCGGACCGTGATGATTACCGGCGACAATCCTTTGACCGCCGCCGCCATCGCCCGCGAGGCGGGCCTCGACGATTTCCTCGCCCAGGCAAAGCCCGAGGACAAACTGGCACTGATCCGCGCAGAGCAGGCGAAGGGCAAGCTCGTCGCGATGACCGGCGACGGCACCAACGATGCTCCCGCGTTGGCGCAAGCCGACGTGGGCCTCGCGATGAACGCAGGCACGCAAGCCGCCAAGGAAGCCGGCAACATGGTGGACCTCGACTCGAATCCGACAAAATTGATCGAGGTCGTCGAGATCGGCAAGCAGCTCCTGATCACGCGCGGCGCGCTGACCACCTTCTCGGTGGCAAACGATGTCGCAAAATACTTCGCGATCATTCCGGCGATGTTTGCCGGTGCTTTTCCAGTGCTGAACGTGCTGAACATCATGGCGCTGAAAACGCCGCAGTCGGCGATTCTTTCAGCCGTGATTTTCAACGCGCTGATCATCATTGCGCTCGTGCCACTGGCGCTGCGCGGTGTGCGTTATCGCCCGCTGGGCGCCTCAGCGCTACTGCGATGGAACCTGCTCGTCTATGGCGTGGGCGGCATCATCGCGCCGTTCATTGGAATCAAGCTGATCGACCTGATCATTACGCATATCGGCTGGGCGTGAGGCTCATATGAAAAAGAACCTTCTCATCTCGATCTGGTTTACGCTCGCGACGACGGTGTTGCTCGGAATCATCTACCCGCTCGTTGTCACCGGCCTGGCGCAAGTGCTATTCCCCAAGCAGGCAAACGGGAGCTTGATCCCGCAGAATGGGAAACTCGTCGGTTCGCATCTGATCGGCCAGCCATTCACCGCGCCCGGATACTTTTATTCGCGGCCGTCTGCCGCAGGCAGCGCGGGTTACGATCCAACCGCATCGAGCGGATCGAATTTGGGTCCGACGAACAAGATGTTGATCGACCGCGTCAATGCAAGCGTCCAGCAGCTCCAGCCCACAAATCCGAACACGCCGATTCCGGCGGACCTTGTCACGACATCTGGATCCGGCCTCGATCCCGATATTTCTCCTGCGTCCGCAGACTTCCAGGTTCCGCGCGTCGCAAAGGAGCGCGGCATGAGCGAGCAGGACGTTCGGGTGCTGGTCGCGAAGCATACGAAGGGACGTCAGTGGGGCTTCCTCGGCGAGCCTCGGGTCAATGTTCTTGAGCTCAACCTCGACCTCGACGCCGTCCACCCCATGCACTAACCGGGTGCCTTTGGCCTATCGTTGGCCGGTCACTGGGTGCGGATAGTGAAAGGGAATGACGAACGTATGCGGCCATGAGGCCGGAGCGCCGCCGACGATTTCATCCGGGCCCACAGGATCTTCGGGACACGTTCTGCCGGAAGAGCCGCCTACGTAGGGTTTGTGGTTTGCCCAGCCGGTTTCGTAATCGGCCTGCAAAGTCAGGTTGTAGTTCAGCACCTTGATTCTCCACACGCCCGCCTCTTTCACATACTCGTTCTCGTAGACTCCCGCCTCCCACCACTGCCGCGGTAGCGCCGCGTGGGGCACGTCCCGGCTGACGTGAAAACCTCCCAGCAAGAAGCAGCGAAAGCGTCCTTTCGCCGTCATCCCATCCGGCGCCACGTCTACAATGTCCTGCAATTGCATGTGGTCCAACAGAAGGCCATCAACCGGTCCGTTGTGCCCGCCGGTAAACAGGGGCCTGAAGCGGCCGCAGTACAATCGTCGCGCTCCGGCCTTCCCCCGATAGATGCCGCCCATGAAGTGCACTTCGCATCGGTCGGAGAATAGATCGACAACTTCGTCGTAAAAGCCCTTGTCCATGTAATACCCGTACTTGAAGTGCAGACTCCGGACGGCCTGCATGTCCTCCAAAAGACTCACTCTCTGCAAGAGCCGCTCGTACTTCCCTTCGAGGTCTCTGATCTTGTCTTCGACCGGCATTCATATCTCCTTGTAGGTCGCCCGGGCTTCCTCGATGAGTTGCTGAACCGAGATTCCCTGCCTGCCCAAAAAGTAAGCGTTCATCACGTACTGGTGCAGCATTCTCTGCGTGTTGAAGAATGACCCGTTCAGCGCGATCGACGAGCGCATGACTTCCAGGTAAGAGCCCCTGCGGCCATAAAACATCGGCAGGATGCGGTGTTCGAGCTTGTCGTACAGCGAAGCAATTTCCTCGGCGGGCGTGTCCGGTATTTCTTCGTGCCCGATATCCCAGCCAGTAACGTCCTCGACGTGGCCTTCAATCCACCAGCCGTCCGGCACGCTGAAGCTCGGGACACCGTTGAGGGCTGCCTTCATCCCGCTGGTTCCCGAAGCCTCGAAGGGCCGATGGGGCGTATTGAGCCACAGGTCAGCGCCGCTTGTCAGGAGCTGGGCCCAGCGCATTTCGTAGTTTTCTATGTAAACGATCCGAATGAAGTCTTTCAGCATGGCCATCATTGCAAAGACACGCCGGATCATCTCCTTCGCTGGTCCGTCAGACGGGTGGGCTTTGCCGGCATAGATCACCTGAAACGGCCCGACGTGTTGAGCGATCCATTTCAAGCGCTCGACGTCAGCAAACAAAAAATCGGCTCTCTTGTACGTGGCCGCGCGCCTGGCAAAGCCCATCGTGAGAACGGACGGATCGAGCGCGACGCCCGTTTTATCTTTGACTGCGTCGATCAACGTTCGCTTTGCCTGCGCGTGTGCGTCGCGGATCTGTTCGAGCGGAATTCCGATCGCGTATCGAAGGTACAAGTTGTCGCGGCGCCATTCGGGGATGTGCCGGTCGTAAAGTCCCTGAAGCGGCGGCGAAATCCACGTTGCCGCGTGAACACCATTGGTAATGGCGCGAATCGGGTAATCGGGGAACATGCTTCGCGATATCTCGCCATGCTGCATCGCAACCCCGTTGACGTAATGGGAGCCCCGCAGTCCTACGTAGGTCATGTTCAAGACGTTTCCGCTGAAGCAATTTAGCTTTTCAAGCTCGGTCATGCGATCTTCACCCAGCACCGTGCGAACCAGCTCCTTCGGGAATTGATCGTGGCCGGCGGGTACCGGCGTGTGGGTGGTGAAAACGCATTTCTTGCGAACGAAAGCGAGGTCGTCCTCGGTTGCGTCCGCCACCGAGCGCCCCTGCAAATGGTGGCTGAGGACCGCAAGGGTGAGAAGGGCCGAATGCCCCTCGTTCATGTGATACGTCTGAATATGGTGATAGCCGAGTTCGTACAGCATGTCGACGCCGCCGATTCCGAGGATCACCTCCTGGCAAAGGCGGTAGTGGTCATCTCCCCCATAGAGGTAATCGGTGAGTGTTTGGTCGAACGGACCATTCTCGGGAAGCGCGGTGTCGAGCAGATAGACGGGTATCACGTAATCCCCGACACCGTGAATTGAATACTCCCACGCTCGAACTCGAACGGCCCTGCCCTCGATTCGGACGCTGACCCGCAGCTCCCTTTCTTTCAGAATCGTTTCTGGCTTCCAGATCGACGGGCTTTCCGTCTGGTTCCCAACCGAATCAAGATGCTGCTCGAAGTACCCCTTCCGATGCAGCAACGTAACGCCCACGGCGGGCAAACCCGCATCGGCAGCCGATCTCAACGTGTCTCCGGCCAGGATGCCCAGGCCGCCCGAGTAGTTTGGAATAGCAGCTTCCAGGGCGATCTCCATGGAGAAATACGCCGCGAAGCGGGCGTGCGTGTTTGGATTCATTTCATGTTCCGGTATGAGGTAAGCTGCCAGTTGAACTTTTCGAGTTCGCCACTACTTTGCCGCGTATCCCGTGTGGATGCAAGAGTGTGAAACATCCACGACGAACGGACGGTGAAATCAATCACACCTGATTGTGACTGCCGTCACGCAAGGCAAGGGCTCGGACATCGACAATTAAGAATGTATTCCCCTGTGGGGCCTCGGGAGCATATTTGAGGGGACAGTGAAAAGCGCGTCCGTGCCAAATCCGATCGCATCATCCTCCGTCAAGGCGCGAACACCACCCCCGTGGCACAAACCCGGCCGCGACTCGCGCGCCGGGCTGCGGCGCGATGCTGTGATTGCAGCGCTGGCCGGAGCCGGTATCTTCTGCCACCTTCTGCTTCGATTCGTCGTTCATCTTCCTGAAGCGGCATCTCGTATTCCGCTCTATGTTGTGCTTGTCGTCGGCGGCTTGCCGTTAGTCACCAGCCTGTTACGGAAGTGCATTGCGCGGGAGTTCGGCTCGGATCTGCTTGCGGGAATTTCGATCGTCGTCGCAGTTCTTCAGAGCGAATACCTGGTCGGATCAATCATCGTGCTGATGCTCTCGGGGGGTACTTCTCTTGAAGAATACTCATCCCGGCGCGCTTCCTTCATCCTCGATGCTCTGGCAAAGCGGATGCCGCAGAGCGCGCACCGGAAGACCGGCGAGCAAACGAGAGACGTGAAGCTCGAAGAAATTGGCATCGGTGATTCGCTCGTCGTCTACCCTCACGAAATTTGCCCGGTCGACGGAGTCGTACTCGAAGGCCAGGGGAGGATGAACGAGGCATTCCTGACCGGTGAACCGTTCGAGGTGTCGAAAGCGCCGGGAGCAAAGGTGATTTCGGGTGCGCTAAATGGTGAGACCGCATTGACAATCCGAGCCGAGAAGCTGCCGGTAGATTCCCGGTACGCGCGGATCATGCGGGTCATGGAAGAAACGCAGCAGCGCCGCCCGCGGCTGCGCCGTCTGGGCGATCAGCTCGGCGCCTGGTATACACCCCTGGCGGTCGGGATCGCGCTCGTCGCATGGGCCTTCACCAGGGAATCGCACCGCTTTCTGGCGGTCTTGGTGATCGCGACGCCCTGTCCTCTATTGTTGGCAATCCCGGTCGCTGTAATCGGAGCAATTTCTCTTGCGGCTCGGCGGGGAATCATCATCAAGAATCCCGCGGTGCTCGAACAGCTCGATTCGTGCCGGACGTTTATCTTTGACAAGACAGGCACTCTGACCTACGGCCGCCCTTCACTCACGGAAATCGAATGCGCGTCGGGCTTCTCCGAGAGCGGCGTGCTTCGCGCAGCGGCCAGCCTGGAGCGCTATTCCAAGCATCCCTTGGCCCAGGCAGTTCTGGAAGCTGCGGATCGTGCCGGATTACAACTGGACCCTGCCTCCGAAATCCATGAACCCGCAGGACGGGGTCTCCGGGGCGTCACCCAAGGAAGAACGGTCCTGCTCACGGGGCGAAATCAGGTTCAGGCGGCAATCCGGGAATTGCCTCTAGTGCGCGAAGGACTGGAGTGCCTTGTATTCTTCGACAGCACTTTTGCTGCGGTATTTCGCTTTCGCGACGCGCCTCGGCCGGGCGCGCATGCCTTCCTGAATCATCTCGGTCCACGCCACGGGATCACGCGATTGATGCTGGTCTCAGGCGACCGACCGAATGAGGTGCGCTATTGGGGATCTGCACTGGGCATTCAGGAGGTACACGCGGCGAAGACTCCCGAAGAGAAGGTGCAGATTGTCCGCGCGGAGACGGAACGAAACAAGACCGTTTTCGTCGGTGATGGAATCAACGACGCCCCGGCGATGCAGGCCGCCACCGTCGGTGTGGCGCTCGGTCAGACGAGTGACATCGTGACAGAGGCGGCGGATGCCGTCCTGCTGGACAATTCCCTCTCAAAAGTGGATGAGCTGATCCATATCGGACGCCGGATGCGGCGAATTGCTCTCCAAAGCGCGCTGGGTGGCATGGCGCTGAGCATGATCGGAATGGGGTTGGCCGCCTTCGGTTGGCTGCGTCCGATTGAAGGCGCGATCGCTCAGGAAATAATTGACCTGGCAGCTGTGTTGAACGCCGTGCGCGTCAGCATTCCGTCCAAGCATTTGACCGACTTCTGAGCGGCGTTGCGGTTTCCGTGCGGCTGAATATCCGCGCTCAAGACAGCGCTTCGGAAACAACATTCTCCGGAACGACGCTGACACTGGGTTCGAGGGTCACTTTGGAAGAAATCGATCGTGCGACGAGACACGACCGCTCCGCCTTCGCCAACAAGCGATCGGCCCGCTCGCGATCTTGCTCGCGAGCAATCTTCAATGCAGGACGCAGTCTGACTTCCGTGAATCTCCAGCCGTTCTCATCTTTCTCCAGGGTGGCTTCCGCCTCGACCTCTAGAGAAGCAAAGGCGAATTTCGATATTTCGGCCATGCCGGAGAAAGTGCTCACGTAACACGTCGCTACGGCCGCAACAAAGAAATGCTCCGGCGTCCAGACACCCGGCTCTCCGAGGAATTCCGGCGGGGCGCTGAAACTGATCGGGCGGGGCACGCTGTCCGATGCAACCACGCCTGACCTGGGTTTCGTGCACTTTGCCCTGACTTCGTATTTGTGGCTCGTGTCCATGGTTTCACCACGCTGCGCGAGAACTGTGCCGTGCCAGGGCGTGTTCTTTACGCTGCTGCCGCGTGGGCCTTTAGTCCCGATTCGTTTCGAATCACAACCGTCGAGCCCTTGGTCACGATCAGCATCTTGTTCTTGAAGTCAGTCATCGTTCGCGTGACGGTCTCGCGCGAGATGCCGACGATCTGAGAAATCTCCTCGTGCGTTAGACCCAGATTGAAGCGCTTGCCCTGAGTTGTCTGCTGGGCATTTGCGGAAGATTCGAGCAGGAACTGAGCCACCTTTTCAGCGGCTGACCGGGACAGGCCGAGGTAGCGAATTTCCTGGCACGCCTGGCGGTAACCTTTGCCGAGTTGCTGCAAAGCCGCCACAGACGCCTCGGGGTGGTCCCGCAGCAATCTTAGGAAGTCATCTCGCCGCACAAAGTTCACCTGGCAAGGTTGGAGCGCCTCGGCCGTCAGTTCGTACGGCTCACCCGAGAGCGCGGCCTGCATGCCGAGCATTTCACCCGGCTCGCAGATTCGGACGATCAGCGTCCTGCCATCGGAGGAGCTCATCGTCAGCTTCACTCGGCCCTTGCAGAGCATATACACGCCGCGTGGAACTTGCCCTTCAACAAAAAGGACGGCGTCCGCCGGATAGCTGCTCGTGAATTTTGTGGCATTGAAAGCCTGGAGCGCAGAGCATGGCAACTGGCAAAAGAAGCCATTCTTCCGCAACTGGCACGTCTTGCAGTCGTCTGTCAGTTCCATCCCATATGGTGCGCGCATCTTATTCTCCTTTTCGGTCCGAATGACGCTCGTCGAGTGTTGACCCGTCTTGCCCCAAGATCTGACGTATGAATCCGGAAGGCCTCGCAAGCCCCGCACCTTGTTCCCGCATTTTGAGAAGCAACGCGCGGCCTTCCGAATCAGCAAAACTGACCGCGCCTAAATCCACGACGATCCGTTGGCCACCGGCGCGTTCCTTTGCTTCGACCCACGCTGTCCTGAGCACTTCGACCCATGGCCCTTCTACTCTTCCCTCGAGCCTTAGTGAGATTGAACTCATCCCGTCCTCTGGTGTGATTCTTAGCACGTTGCCTCTGTTCATGCGTCACAAAGGCACGAGCGGAGCCAATCGGGCTTGGATGGAGGCTTTCGCGGAACATGCTTAAAACACGAAGGATAGTTCGGCTGTCGCGTCGGTACGGGCTCGGGCGAAAGCCGGCTGGAAGGATGGGATATCGTCAGATGACGACATTCCGTCACGTGATCATCGTCACTTAATGGTAGTTAGCGAGGCTTTACGTGCTCGAATTTGCAAAAAAATGGCAATTTAGTGGACCCTGCGATTATCCACGAATGACTTCGACCGAGCAGTGCGCGTGCATGGCGACCGATTCGGAGACGCTGCCCATCATCAGGCGGTCGATCCCGCGCCAGCCATGCGAGCCAACAACGATCAGGTCCGCGCCCCACTGCCCCGCTTCATCCAAAATTACGGCCTTGGGATCGCCGCTCAACGGCTCACTGGTTTCAACTCGGGCGAGACCTGCTGGGTGCAAGAGCTCATGGGCTCGCGCGATGGCCTCGGCGGCGCGCGACCGCAATTCCCTCTCAACTGTTTCCACAGCACCGGCCGCCCGATCGGCATAGAAATATGCCGTCGAAACATCGGCAAGGGGCAAAACAAAAGGAGCAACGCTGATGATTCTTGCGCAGGTTCCCGCAGGCCAAGGGCGCCCCCCGACCGACCTCACAGCGGCAACCGAGCAATCCGACCCGTCCGTAGCAAGCAAGATCTTCAGCGCTGCTCCGGCCTTTGGTAAGCCTTGCGCGCGCTGGCGCACGATCTCCACCGAGCAAGGCGCGGTGCGGACCACAGCTTGCGCAACACTGCCGAGCAGAAAGCGCGCCAGGCCGCTGCGGCCGTGAGAACCGACCACCACAAAGTCGGCCCCCCACTTCTTCGCGTATTCCGGGATCGCTACTCGAGGATAACCCGACAAAACTTCCGTTTCAGTCTTGAGTCCGGACCGACCCAGGTCGCTCGCAATTGACTTGACCAGCGATTCCGCCCCTTGCCGTGCAGTTTCGAGGAGTTCCGCGCGCGGCTCGAACGGGGCCAAATCTACAACGTGCAGAACACACACTGTCGTGTCCGCCGGCCATGGGCGATCCTTGACCGCCGCCAAAGCCGTCTGTGAGGCCGGCGAGAAATCAGTGGCGATCAATACCTTCATATCCTTACCTCATCCCGCGCGACTCGTGGGCGTCAGGTCGGCCTACACGTGTCGGCTGCTTCGACTTTACGTCTCAACCGTCTCCAAGCGACGGGCTCACAGCGCGGATCAAAACCGGAATACGGCCGCTACCTCGGCGCCTTCAGGTAGCTCGTTCGGCGGAACAACATAGACGTGTCCGCCGCGGCGGATCGTCAGGACCGCCGCGAGATTCAGCAGTTCGTCATCGCCCGGTTCCTGCTTGTTATGCACATGCACGGTTTCCGGAGCGGCCAATGAACCCCACTGCTCGCCCTCCGAGGGCAAGAACAGGAACCGGACCAGGCCGCGCTCAGCCGCGATCACAACCTTGCGCAGGTTGCTTGAAGTGCGCGAACTGTTGATGTGCGCCTGGTACACAGCAAAGGCGCGAGCCCTCGCCTCGGAAAACTGTTTCTCAACAACTCTCCAGGAAGCAGCATGCAACGCGTACGGTGAGAGAAGGTCGGGATTTCCGGTGACCATGTCCTCCAGGAGATCCGGATAGGTGTTCGCTTCCTTGTAAATCGGGAAGAGATAGTCGACAGACGCTACAACCAGGGGCGCCTGCTGGCCTTTCAACGAAGCCGCGACGCCGTGGTCGATGTCACGGAAGAAATGGATGAGCCTGTCTTTGTGATCGAGGCTGGGGCCGTGATAGACGCCCTTGTGTCGGGCAGCAAAAGGCAATCCCTCGAGATCGTCGTGGAGGTTCTCGGGAACTTCCTTCATAGTTCGTTCTCGAATCCCCCGGCGCGAGCCTTCAAAGAGCTTCACATGTTTCTGACTTAACGCCAAAACAAAGAACCGATCGTCCGTCGGAACAAAACGCAGCAGTGGTCGAATGAAGAATTCGCGCCCGACCACGACGAATCCCGGGGCAGCTATCGGCAGATGGCAGCGACCGAAGAAATTCCTGCTCATGAAGATGGCAAGACCCTGGGTACCGGGATGAACCGGTTCATTGTCCTGTATCGAGCTCCAGTGCGACGTCAAAAGCTCTTCCGCTTCTCCGACGGTCATCGGAAAGCCCTGGAAACTTGATTCGGCCGTCCTCAACAGGTTCTTCAACCGCGTCAAAATCTGTTCCATACCGCCCACAGGCGTGTTATCGCTCATATAGATCGTGATGCACGGCTGTTCGTGAGAAGCCGCCAAAGCCGAATACTCGGGCTCCTTGATTTCCGCCTCTGCTCCAGCCGCTTGGATATTGCTCGCCATGGATCCCCACTTTCTGCCTGACAACAAGCCTTACGCTGCTCTGGACGCACCCGCTTGCCAGGCGTCATCAAGCAATCTGCACACCTCGTCATCGCTGAGCTGCGGAAATTCCTCGTAGAAGAGGCCCACGGCGCGAAACTCCCGAGGCGTCAGAAGGCAGACGAGGTCATCCACCTCAGGACGGAGGAGCAGGCAGGTCGACAGTGGCGCAACGCCCGCAGCGACGACGACTCGGGCGGCTCCGAGCCTCTTCACTCCCTCGATGGCCGCCCGCATCGTCGAACCGGTGGCTATGCCGTCGTCAACCAAGATCACCGTACGATCGCGAAAATCCGGTGTCGGGCGCGAACCCCGAAAGACGGCCTCCCTGCGCCGCAATTCCCGCGTTTCGGCGTTCACGACCTTCTGGATTTCCCCGCGCGACAAACGAAACTCTTCAACGATGTCTGGATCGACAACTTGGACACCGCCTGTGGCGACCGCACCCAAGGCCAATTCTTCGTACCCGGGTACACCCAGTTTGCGCACGAGGAATACGTCCAGGGGTGCCCGAAGAGAGGTCGCGAGGCTGCAGGCAACCGCCGCGCCACCGCGCGGCAAGCCCAACACGATTACATCCGGGCGATTCGCCAGCGCCGAGAGCTTCTCCGCGAGTAGCTCTCCTGCTTGTTTGCGGTCGTGTAGTCTTTCCGCCATGTGGCGTGCCGTTTCCTCAAACCGCAGCCGCGCGACTCTCGACGACTTGTGGAAGCTGCGGGCCGTAAATTCGCTGCAAGGTGTTGACGATCTCTCCGTGCGAGAGCCCGGCCCCTCTCCCCGAGCCGCCCGATTCTGCGTGGAGTACCACGTTGTCCATCGACAGGATGCCTTCCAGCAACCCGTCCCTGTTGATCACCGGCAAACGACGGACTTGGTTCCTGGCCATCGTTTCCAGCGCCGCGTGAATATCATCCTGCGCCCGGCACGAATAGACCTGCCCGGTCGCAACCTCCGCCACGGTGATCTCCCCTGGGAGTCTGTTCCGAGTGCCCAGAGCCACACAGATATCGCGATCCGTCACGACTCCGACAACCTTCTGTTGCGCGTCGACGATCGGCAGGATGCCGCAGTTGCGATTCCAGAGCAGTTCAGTGGCTGCGCCGAGATTCGTTTCCGGACTGCAATACGCCGGGGTTCTCATCATCGCATCTTGAACTTTCATGATTTGCCTCCTTCTGTTTCCGCGATCCGCTTTCCGGCCGAAAACTCCGCAAACGATTCACCGGAATATGTGTCCTGATGGATTACCGCTTCCTCATTCCAGCGCACTTTGCGCTTGCCCTTCCGAATCGGTCTCTTGGAGTGCGCCGGCGCGGCTTTTTTGGCCGCTCGTTTGGCCCTTTTCCTTGTCATGTTGTGCGCCTCCACTTCGAAGATTCCTTGGAACTTCCAGTTGGGCCGCGCCGGACGGGCAGAATGCCCTGGCCCTTCATTCATTCCGCCCGTTCGGCTGGAAGAGTCCCTGGCCTTACGCCGCGACCCTCGGTTCCACGCGAATGCTGCGTGCCTTGGCCGCCTTCGGCAGGCTGAGTTCAAGGACTCCGTTCTTCAACGTGGCCGTGACCTTCCCCGTTTCCACCTCGGCCGGCAGATCAACCAAGCGCATGATCTGGTTCGAGCAGGACTCGGAGTAGACCGTCTCGCCCTTCTTCTCTTCTTTCTTCGTTTCTCGCTTGCCGCTGATCAC
>Ga0187864_10001819_pt1 | contig 19715 bp, 18 predicted proteins | sample June2016WEW_11_4_FD_132985 | JGI IMG/M metagenome (GOLD analysis project Ga0187864, IMG submission 132985) | Peatland microbial communities from SPRUCE experiment site at the Marcell Experimental Forest, Minnesota, USA - June2016WEW_11_40 | ecosystem: Environmental > Terrestrial > Soil >...
GCACGCTTCGATCGGCGGCGCGCAGTACTGGCACAGCTACACCCTCCCCTCCTTCTACGAGCGGATGCGCGGCTGGCTCGCCAACGGCCTCGTCGCCTGCCAGCACGGACATCACCGCGACGTCGAGGATCGGTCGGTCGGAACGGCGCGGGCCTGGGAGCTCCGCACTGAGGTCATCGCTTCGCTCGACTTCGTACGACGAACCACGAACTCAGGCTCAGCGAGCGATGCCGGCGACTCCACGGGGATCGTCGTCGAGTTCTTGGATAGAGAAGACGAACGACGATGAGCCAAGTCGTTCGTCCAGAACGGACCAGTCAGAAGGTCGCCCGGTCACTGCTCGAGCTCGCCGCGGTCCTGGCTGATGACGACACGGATCTGCTGAACGTGCCGACCGTTCCCTCAGCAGCAGATGACGGCCACGCTCACGGCATTGGCGGGGGATGCAGCCATAGGCCCGAGCGACTCACCCTCACCGTCGAGGAGGCGGCGCGATCACTCGGAGTGTCGCGTGCGCATGCCTACGAGCTCGCGGCTCGGGGGGAGATCCCAACGCTCCGCCTCGGAAGGAGGATCCTCGTACCGAGGGAGGCGCTCGTCCGCATGATGTGTCGCTGACTCGCCCGGATCGTTCAGTCTGCACGATTGGCGCGATTTAGTGCTTCGTTCGCGGCCGTCGCATAACCGCATGTCTGACGGAGCGCTTTCTGTCAAGAGCCTTCGGCGAAGCCGAAGTCTGTTTGAACTGCACGTCGAGTCACGACGAACTGCACAGCGGGCGCGCAAGGACAGCACTCCGGTGCCGGAGGGATGCAAAAGGGCGGTCAAGGCCGGGCAGAGCGCGCCCGAAGGGGAAGCCTTGACGGACCCGATGGTGTAGTTGTCAGCGACCACCATGGAGGTGGACTGCCTCAGGCGGTCCCGGTTGCTCAGTGGTCAGACACAGCCGACCTCACCATTGCCCGTATTTGGGCGGGCAGGCCGTGGGTTCGGCTGCCGGCCATTCCTCCGTGTTCGGCACATGGTGTGTTTCGGCCACAGCCAGGCGGGCTCGTTCAAATAGTCGGCCTCGCCCAGATGCCGGGGGCCACGGCGATCGCCGAGCGCGCGCCCTGGCTGTGTCCGAACCTCTCACGCCAGCGCCTCGGCCAGGCAGCGGATCTCGCCGTCGCGAAAGCCGTAGTACCGGACCGGCTCTTCCGGCAGCGACTGCGAATTCGAGCGGGTCGTTCGCGACCCGGAAGGTCTCGAGGATCTCGCCGTCGTCGGTGATCCTCACGATCACCGACCGCCTGCGGTGTAGGTCGATTCCCACGTACTGTCGTTGGTGTTCCACCGGAGTCGGTGAAGATGGAACGGCCACGAACGCCCTCGCTTTGCACGGCGGTCGTGTCCGCCCCACGGGGCCCAGTCACGCCGAAGCGGCGCAGCGCTCCTTCATGACACTAAAGCCACGAGGAGCAGAACTCGATGATCCGGCGCTACATCGCCTGGCGCAACCGATACGCTGACAATAAGGAACTTCGTGCTATTTCATTGCGCGTAAAGGTTGCCTGATGCGGCACTAGCCATGGCGTCGGCGGATTCTGTTCAGCGATTCCGTCGTGCACGACAATCGGATGTCGCCGTACAACGATTGCTTGCGCGCGACCGGCGAGCTGGAAAGATCCGACCTTGATCGCCGACGTTCCTACGTCAAGTCCAAGAACGAGTTTCGCGCTCGAAGGCGCCTCGTTACGTGCCATGCTCCGCACGCATACCGGCGAGCTTGGAGAACGCGACGGCAACTACGAGCGATCCGCCGTAGAACACCTGTTCAATCCAGCCGGACAGCCCAAGCAATTCGAGGCCGGTGAGCCCGGTGACGAGAAAATAGACAGCGACAAACGTGCCCCATGCGTTGAAGCGTCCTGGCGTGATCGTCGTCGCACCAAGAAACGCACCAGCAAAGGCTGGCAAGAGCAGCGTCGGACCTACTGTCGGGTCGACTGAGCCATTTGTTCCGGCAAGCATAATTCCACCAAACGAAGCGGCGAGCGCACCAAAGACGAGCGTCCCGATACGAATCCGGTCGACACGTATTCCTGTCAGGCGGGCGACGTTTCGACCGGAGCCGATGAAGTAGATATACCTGCCGAGCGGCGTAAATCTGAAGACGTACCAAAGCAGCGCCGTCAATACGACCCCGTAGTAGAAGCAAGCTTGCAGGCCGAAGATGTCATATCTCATTGCGCTCACGAGCCCGGCAGATATCCCTCCGAGCGATAACGAGTTAATCCCCAGCGCAACTCCGGCGAGAACTGTGCCAGTCCCTAGCGTGACCACGAGCGAGTCGATGCCGATGACGATGATGAAGAAGACGTTGACGAGACTGACTGTGATGCCCGCAGCCAATGCAACAACAATTGTCCAACCGATCGGCCACCCATGTACGACATTGAGGTATCCCACAAGCACGAGCGATACGCCGAGCGTTCCTGCCAGCGACAAATCGTACTCACCGGCGGCGAGCGACGGCAAGAACCCGAGTGCCAGCACGAGCATCACTGCCTGCGAGCTGAAAATTGTGTCAAAGTTGGCAGCCGTAGCGAAGGTGCTCGGTTGCAGTAATGAGAAGATGAGGACAATTAGGCCCCAGCTGACGACTAATGCATAACGACTAACAAGCATTGCCACACCAGTTCGCCGCTTGGCATGCATTCTTCCGGGGCTGACGCCCTGCACATTCATTTCGGGGGACGAGGTATCGGTTCCTGTTGCTGGCTCGCGAGACGTGGTACTCACGACGGAACTCGACTGTCTGAGATTGCCGACCCAGCGTGAGTCATCAGACACTGCTCGAGTATTCGCTCTGGCGTTAACTCTGCACCGTGCAGATCGCTAGCAATCAGTCCGTCGCGGAACACCAACACGCGATCACACAGACTCGCGAGGTCTTCCTGCTCGACGCTTGCGATGATGACGGAAGTCCCCCGCGATGCGGCATCTGAGATGTGACGGAAAATGTCTCGTTTCGCCCCGACATCGACACCGTGAACGGGTTCGTGCAGCAATAGCACTAGTGGATCAGTCGCGAACCACTTGGCCACCAGGATCTTCTGCTGATTACCTCCGCTGAACGTCAACAGTGGGCGATCCGTCTCCATCGGCGTCACGTCGAATCTCCTCATCCAATCCGCAGCCGACTCATCCACCGGGCGACGCCGCAAGAACCCGCGTCGGAAGTAGCGACGAAGCGTCGCGAGCGTCAGGTTCTCCGATGCCGAAGCGGTCGCCATTCCACCATCTCGAAGTCTGTTCCCTGGCAACAGAGCGAAACCGGCGCGCATCGCTTGTTGAGGGTCAATCCGCGTGAGGTCATAACTTCGGTCCGCGATCGATACCGTGCCCGAAGCGGCCGATTTGGCACCAAATAACAGGTAAGGAACATCATCATGTCCCATACCAAGCAAGCCGGTCAGACCCACAATCTGACCGCGACGCATGTCAAATGAGACACCATGCAACGATTCCGACGTGAGCCCTCGCACACTGAGGAACGCTCCCCCTTCGCTCGCTCTGACCTCTGGATGCAATTCCTCCAGCGAGAAACCAACCATCATCGCAATGAGATCTCCCTCTCGCAGCAGGGAAACCTCCCTAGTCCCTACTAACTCACCATTGCGAAGGACGGTCACACGATCGCAAAGGCGGAGCACTTCGCTGAGACGGTGAGACACAAAGATGACTCCGAAACCCTCGCTCGCTATCCGTCGAATTGCTTCGAACAGCACATCGACGTTGTCTTTAGGCAGATACGCGGTTGGCTCGTCGAGAACGAGCAATCCAGTGCGACTGTCACTGAGCTGGTCCAAAGCACGAACGATCGCTACCAGAGCCCGTTGCACGTCCGGCAGAGTCGATATTGTGGCCCACGGATCGATATCAACGCCGAATCGAAGAAGGGAGCGCTGCGCTTCATTACCTTCCCGCTTCCACGAGATAAACCAGCCGAATCCCGATTTATATCGCCCCACTCGCAGATTCTCGACGACGGATGCGGAGTCGAACAATCCAAGATCTTGATGGACAAATGCAAAGCCAAGTTGTGCAGGGTCGCCTGGGCCCAGGGGAAGACGAACATTCTCCCCCTGGACCACAAGCGAACCTCCTGGATCAGGAGCGTGGTATCCAGAGAGGATCTTTATGAGTGTCGACTTGCCGGAGCCATTCTGGCCGACGAGACCATGGATCTCGCCCGGCAGGACATCCAAGTCGACTCCTCGCAACACCGTACGACCGGCGAACGACTTACTGAGATTTCTCGCCGAAAGGATCGGCGCCGCGGATGAGCTCATCCTGATCCTCGATTATCCGAGTCCCCACAGCTTGCGATATTGAGCCGCGAAATTGACTCCGTACCACGTGTCATCTGAAGCCTTCAGATTGAGCGTCTTCACGTTCTGCGGATCAAACGTCCGATTCGGAACGTCTTCGCTGGCAAGTGCTTTGTTACCTGTGAGCAAGCGCGCAATCTGATCCACCGCGGCCCAACCAACCCAAGCGGGTGCTCCGCCTACATCTCCCGTTACATTCTGGTTCCCTTCTGCCAGATCAGTAATGCCAGGAGAAGTCGCGTTGTAGGAAATCATGTGCACCCGACTCGTCGCGCCGGCCTGGACGATCGCTGGCTCCATGTACGAAAACATTGCGTCGAACAGTGGAAGTAGGTAGTCGAGCTTCGGATCTGCTCTAACCGCAGATGACGTGTCGCTCGCCAATTCCGTTGACCAGACTGCCAAGGGCACGTAAACCACCTTCACCTTGCAGGCAGAGCAGAGTTTGTGAAACTCATTCTCGATGGCTGAGACCATCCCTGGAGACACGCTGATCCCTGGGACCGCAAAGATCGCGGCGTCAGCATGCCCGTTCGATTGCGCGATCGCCAGGTCAGCCATCGCAGTGCCGGCACACGGGTAACAAAACGTGGCTAGAGCACTCACGCCGTTCGCGCTTTCTACGCTTGTGGGGAGTGACGGCTTCCCGGCTCCGTACTCGATGACCTTTATTCCCGCCGCTTTGGCAGCCTTCAGCGGAGCGGAAATCTCCGAGTCCGAGAATCCCTCATCGATGATCGCCGACACTTTTTCCGCGGTCGCTTCCTCGATGAGTCGCGCAGCCGTTGCCGACGAACCCGCCCCGTCACCAGTGAGGACCGTCATCCCCAAGAGTGCTGCTGCGGCTTTTACGCCACCCAGCATGTCGACAACGAAGGGGAAGGTAATGCCGTTTGCCAAAAAGTAGACCTTCTTCCCCTTGAGCTTGTTGCCAACCGAGATCGCCGGCCCTGGAGTAGTCCAGGTGTCCTTCGCGGATGCTTTCGCGACCAGCGTCTTCGCGGTAGCCACGCCGCTTCCAGAACTGGAAGCAGATGCACCGGTGGTTGCGCCCAGACCCAGACCGGCAATGATGACCGACACCGACAATAGGGCGACTAGACCCCTTCCTCTTCGTATTTGGATGCGCCACGGAGGCGCCTGACTCGTAGTTCTTCGCATTGTCTTCCCCTTTCTTATGTCGTTTGATTTGGCTGAGACCAGATCGAGACCTACCTGGTGGAACTCATAGGTTCACCCACCTGCTCTTCCGATGAGCTCCGCGGTACGCGCTAAGGACATGCGGTGCCGTGACCAGTGACCAGGAGGTAAGACCAGGGACCGTCATGCTGCTTGCCTCTCCCAAACGCGTGCGCCCCCGACGTGTGTTTCGAGCAACTCACCGTTCGCGTCCATTACGAGGAAGTCCGCGTACGCTCCTTCTGCAAGTCTCCCGACATCAGTTCGACCAATGAGATCGGCGGGACGTGTGGTCATGACCGGCAAGGCATCAACGAGATCGACACCTAGCCAATTGGAGAAGTTCTTCAGTCCCTGCAGCGCGGTTAGCGTGCTCCCAGCCAGCGCGCCGTTGCGCGTGCGCACGGTTCCGCTTTCGCGCTTTACACGTTGACCCGCGAGTTCGTACGTCCCATCAGGGCAATCTGAAGCCGACACCGCGTCGGTGACGAGAATCACCCGGTCACTCGCAAGCTCCGACGCGAGCCTGACTACGGCCGGGTGGACGTGATATCCATCTGCGATCAGGCTGAATCGCACGGACGGGTCAAGGAGCGCAGCGGCAGCCAGCCCGGGTGCACGATGATCAAGCGGCGCCATCGCGTTGAACAGGTGGGTGACGAGGGTCACTCCGCGTTTGAAGCACTCCCGCGACTCTTCGAACGAGAGGGCGGAGTGCCCGGCAGCAACGACAACGCTTCGCGCTATCAGTAGATCAATCAGTTCAGCGCTGCTAGGGAGTTCGGGCGCGATTGTCCACACTCGGACGTGTCCACCGAGAGCATCGAGCAGCCTTTCGGCATGGCTAACGTCGGGGGTTCTTAGGGCATCAAGGCCGTGTGCACCCGGGTAGCTTGGGCTGAGATAGGGGCCTTCGAGATGAACGCCCAGCACCCGCGCGCCGTCCGGCGAATCACTGAGCCCTGCCAGAACCTTACCCAAGCGCCCGTAACGCTCGTCGGAAGCCGAAACCATTGTTGGTAGCACTGACGTGCAACCGAAGCGGGGTAGCGCCCTCAGGATGGCACGAAGCGCCCCGATCGACGCTTCGTATACCTCCGAGCCCGCACATCCGTTCACCTGCAAGTCGACGAGTCCCGGTAAGACGTAGCGACCCTCAAGACGACGTTCCCTCGAACCTGAGGGAGCTTTGACATCACCTATGGCCGCGATCCGTTCCCCGACGACGAGCATGTCGCCGCGCTGAACACCTGACTCCAAATACAGAGTGGCGTCACGGAGAACCAGCGGGATGTCCATGTCGATCCGTCGACCTAGATACGGCTTGATGCAGCAAGTAGCTTCGCTCGATGTGCTGCGAACACCGGATCGTTCGATTCAATCGTTACGCCCGGCACGGTGGGAGACACGAAGGTTGGCAGCTCGATTCCTCTCTTCACGAGAAGCGAAGCAGTTCTCGCAACGAGCTCGCCTACACAAGCACACGCAATGATCGTGGAGGCTCCCGCGACCGGCATCGACCAGCCATCGATAGTGACGAGCGCATCCTCCACCGGCACGCGCGTATCGATCACGACATCGCACAAGTCGGTGAGTCGCTTCCCTGACGAATGTGTTGCTTCGCTGCTGAGATTCAGGGTCGATGTGACTCCGATCACGCGGACACCGTGTCTCCCCGCGTACATCGCCGCCTCAACGGGCGCCGCGTTCCGCCCGCCGTGCGAAAACACGACCAGCGTGTCTCCCTCAGCAATCGGTTCGTGTGAAAGGAAGTGCTCGATATATCCCTCGGTGCGCTCGAGCCAGAGAAGCTCGCGCACTCCTCCAGGACCAAGGACGCTTGACCACATGAGCCGCGGGTCAGTGAGCGGGTTGAAACCCACAAAGCTCCCAAACCGAGGAAACGCATCCATTACTGGGATCACCGAATGGCCGCTTCCGAACAAATGCACCAAATTCTGTGCGGCGAGGGTGTCGGCGATCACTTCAGAGGCTGACGCAAATGCCTCGTTCTGTGTGTCGGCGACCTCGCTCAGGATGCCCTGGAGCCGACCGAAGAAGTCAACGTTCGTCATGATGATGCAACTCCTCTCTTTGCGGCGGAACGATGAGACCGATCCGAAGGCTGTATCGGTCACCTCGCAACAGGGACAGGGCGAGCTCGAATGGTCCCAGAACGTCGAAGGTCAAGCGCTCGACGCGGAAGCCGCATGCACCTGGTCGTACCCCGAGGAGGTGTGCGTCGTTGCCCAAAATCGGTCCGACTTCAAATGTCTCCTCCGCTTCGGTCGCGTGAACATCGAAAAATTCTGCGAGCGTCGCGTACAAGGATCGGTCAGCGAGATCAAATGTCTCGAGCCCTGGGAAGCGTCCCGCGGGCAGGTACGCGGTCTGAATCGCTAGCGGATAACCGTCGCTGTGTCGCAGGCGTCTCACGGAAACGACGCCCGAGCCCTCCTCGATCTGCAGTCGACGCGCGACATCCCCCGGGCAACGCTCGACCATCAAGCTGAGCACTCGACTCCCGGCTTTGAGCCCGAGCTTGGCGATCTCTTCCGTAAAGGAGGTCAGCGCTCGGCCTCCGACCGTAATCTGGGGCTCTCGAACGAAAGTGCCGCGCCCTCGCTCGCGCACCAACAATCCGTCGGTGACAAGCTTGCTGATCGCCTGTCTGATCGTCACCCGGCTCGTTCCATAGACGGAGCAGAGCTGGGCCTCGGTCGGGATCTGCGCCCCCGGGCGCCATTCGGCCGACTCGATACGATGCCGGATATCGGACTCGACCTGGTAGTAGAGGGGAATAGGGCTCGCCTTCGAAACTGATCTATAGGACTTAACGGGTCGCTTGCTCACCAGATCTCTCGGTTTCTGATGGGAGCCGACCTGCGCATCGCCCGAAGGTGACCTTGATCCCTACCCCTGATCACCGAAGGCGTTCGAAACTCGGAACGACTCATCGCAGTGCACGGCCGCAACTCGAGACTCGGCCGTCAACCGCGCGACGAATCAGCCCAGAGGAGGTACGCCAGGTCAACCCGGTCGACTCCTTTCGTCCTGACATCTTAATGTTATGATATCATATCTTCTAGAGCTTTGAAAGAACGTCCTGAGCTGGGAGAAGCGAGAGCCGTGTCCCTTGACCCCACGAGCTTTGCGGTGCTCAACAGCGCGTTCGGCAGTTTCGTCAACGAGATGAACCTGACGTTGTTCCGGTCGGCGTACTCCCCTGTCATCACCGAGGGCAGAGACATCGGTGGGGCCGTGTTCGATGCCCGTGGAAGGCTTGTCGCCCAGGGTGATTGGGACTTGGCCGTCTTCGTCGGAATGCTCGAGTTCTCGGTCCAGTACGTTATTAGACGTCATTCAGTGGAGCCAGGCGACGTCTTTATCACCAATGACCCGTTCGTCGGAGGAACTCATTTCAATGACGTCGGGGTAATCCGCCCCGTCTTTGCCGGCTCTGAACTCGTCGCTTTCGTCGCGATCTGTGGGCACTGGCCGGATGTCGGCGGACAAGAACCGGGAAGCTTCGTCGCTGACGCTCGAGAGCACTTCCAAGAAGGATTGCGTATCCCGCCTCTCAAGCTCTACTTGCGCGGAGAGCCGAACACCGCGGTCTTCGAGATCATCGAGTCGAACATGCGCGTCCCGAACGATCGTTTGGGAGACCTCCGTGCTCAAGTAGCAGCGACATCCGTCGCAGAAGCACGACTGCAAGAGTATGCCCGCCGCTACGGATGGGGAGCAATGACCGAGGCGATGGATCGCACGATTGAGTACTCAGATCGGCTCATGCGACAAGCGATCCACGGGATTCCTAATGGTGTCTATCGAGGTGAAGACGCAGTCGACATGGAGTCACTTGAGAGGAGGACGCCCAAGTGGATCCGGCTTGAGTTGACCATAGAGGACGCATGTGCGCGGTTCGACTTTAGCGAATCAGATTCTGAGTCGCTCTCGGCTTCGAACTCGACACTAAGTTCCACAGCATCTGCGGTCTATGTCGCGATGAAATCGCTATTCCCAGAGATTCCCATGAACCATGGCTGCTTCGCGCCGCTCGAGGTCATTGCTCCTGAAGGGACGATCGTTAACGCGAGGCCCCCGCGTGCGGTGTCGAACATGGCAGCCACGGTGTACGAGAAAGTCATCGGAGCGACGCTCGCTGCGTTTGCACAAGCGCTTCCCCAGAGCGCAGTCGGTTGCCCTTACAACCTCATCAACTTGACGATTGGCGGTCACTACCGGGGCAAGGACTACGTCGCCTACCTCTTCTCCGAAGGAGGCTTCGGTGCGCGCGCGACGAAAGATGGCCCGGCGGGATTGGTCTCCCTCTATGGAGGAGGGGCAAAGATCACTCCGGTCGAGGTAATGGAGAGTCGTTACCCGATGATGTTCGACGAATGGGCCCTTTGGCCAGATTCTGGGGGACCGGGTCGCTACCGTGGAGGAGTCGGTTCGCGCAAGACGTTCCGCTTGCTCGAAGGAGAGGCACGACTCTCGTGCCTAGGCGATCGCGAGAAGTTCCCGCCTTTCGGCGTCTACGGAGGCAGACACGGCGCGCGCCACGGACTGATCGCTAACCAGGGTACGGATCGTGAGCGCGATCTCACCCTAAAGGTATCTGGATATGAGCTTCACGCCGGTGATTCCATAACGATCCTCGCGGGAGGTGGCGGTGGATATGGCGATGCGATGACTCGTGACCCCAACCTTGTCGCTGCTGACGTCGCGAAGGGTTACGTCAGCAGCGAGGGCGCGGCGAGAGACTATGGCGTGTCGATCTCCCCGAAGGGTGTCATCGATGAAGCCGAGTCAGAACGTCTGCGCGCACGGCTAGAGGCGGCCCAAGAGTGAGAGTCGGAGTTGACGTTGGGGGCACGTACACGGACCTCGTGATCATCGACGCTGGACGCATTCTTACGCGCAAAATCCCTTCTACGCCCGCCGATCCGAGCCAAGCCGTGTTACAGGGAGTCAAGGAAGCCCAAATCGAGCTCGCGAACGTCTCCCTGTTCGCGCACGGGACGACGATCGCAACGAACGCCGTCATCCAGCGCAAGGGCGCGCGGACGGGGCTGCTAACAACATTTGGTTTCCGCGACGTCCTGCAAATTCGCCGAACTACTCGAGGCAAACTCTACGACTTCCAGTGGGATCCTCCACACGAGTTGGTTTCACGGGAGCTGCGCAGAGAGGTGAATGAGCGAATGCTCGCGACCGGTGAGATTCTCGTACCGGCGGACCTCGGTCAGGCCGTCGAGGAGACACGATCGCTGCTGGACGCTGGGATCGAATCGCTCGCGATCTGTTTTATCAATTCTTACGTCAATCCAGCGAATGAACGAGCGGTCCGAGACGCGGTGCTTGCCGCGTTCCCTGGCCTGCCTACCTTCGCTTCGTCAGATCTGCTGCCAGAATGGCGCGAGTTCGAACGCACGTCGACAGCGGTGGTGAGCGCGTACGTAGCTCCCATTGTTGACACTTACGTTCGCAACTTGTCGCGCTCGCTCGCTGACGGCGGTTACGACGCCGATCTGATGATCATGTCGTCAAACGGTGGGCTTGCCACGGCTGACGCATGCATTGAGTCGCCTGCTCACACGCTTCTCTCTGGTCCCTCAGCAGGTGTCATGGCACAAGTTGCGTTGCTCCACCGAGCCGGAATCGAAGACGCGATCGGAATGGACATCGGCGGCACGAGCACTGATGTCTCGATCATTCACCGGGGCCAACCTCGCTTCCGAAGTGAGTTCGAACTGGAATTTGGTACGAGTGTTTCGTTTCCTGTGATTGACATCAACACCATCGGAGCCGGTGGTGGAACGATCGCTTGGGTCGACCCGGTTGGGATGTTGCACGTCGGACCCCAGAGTGCCGGCGCCAGTCCGGGTCCGGCTTGCCTGCAACAGGGAGGGACCGAAGCGACTCTCACCGACGCCAACGTTGTGCTTCATCGGCTCAATCCTGAATGGCTGCTTGGAGGACGTGTAGCCGTTTCAGAAGAAGCAGCTCGTCACGCGGTTGCGAAGAACGTCGAGGCGCTCGGGCTGAGCGTCAACGAACTGGCCGAAGGGATCATCACTCTTGCCGTGTCCAACATTGTTCTGGCCATCCGGCAATTGACCGTTGAGCGAGGGCTCGACCCACGTGAGTTCACGCTCGTGTCTTATGGAGGAGCGGGCCCGTTGCTCGCAACTTCAGTTGCCGAGGAGCTCGAGGTAGGTCGGATCCTGGTTCCTCGCTTCCCAGGGCTGACCTCGGCACTTGGACTTCATTACAGCGACATCCGACATGACTTCGTGACGACCTACCTGCGCGCTGGTAGGGACAGCAACGTGTCCGAGTTCGTCAGCGCGTTTAATGCGCTCGCCGCACGTGGACTCGAGCGACTCCGGCGAGAAGGCGTGCCGCCAGGCCGGACTTCGGTTCTCTATAGTGCAGATCTTCGCTACGAGGGCCAGACGCACGAGCTAAGCGTTCTGCTTCCTGAGGGTTTGGAGGAGGCACACCGCGACCTTGCTGTTCTTCTCCGCGCAGCGCATCTTAGGGAGTTCGGACATGCGCCAGATGTCGACGAGCCGCTCGAAATCGTCAACCTTCGCGTCGCTTGTTTGGGCCTAATTGACCGTCCAGAAATCCTCGCCGTCGAAATCCAGCCGGATGCGAGGCCAACAGCGGATAGAGACATTCTGTTCTCTGGGAAGTGGATATCGACGCCTGTCTACAGTCGGGACGATCTGGGTGGAGGTGCACAGCTCACCGGTCCTTGCGTCATCGAACAGCCAGACACGACGACGATCGTTCCAGAGGGCTGGACACTCGAGGTTGACGAGACGGGAAACCTTATGCTGACTGGCTAGGAAAATTGCGACCTTCTTAGCTCCAGTTCAACCGGCGGCGTCCCCGCACCGAGCATGACGACTTCGGCAAGTTCGAGATCTGCCTGCAGTCCTCGCACCTTCGCTGCCGCCGTGTAGTACGCCCAGTACGGGATAGCTGCTCGCGCATCGTCTGAACGGGGTTCCGACATACGGAAGAGCTCATAGCAGCGAACCGCCGCCAGCCACCGATCATACACATTGCTCACGGAGACAAAGTATTCGGCACTAAAGCCATCCAGGTCCTCACAGTTCTCTCCGAAAAGAACGGCGATGTCGCGCGTAGCTGCAGCAGCCATGACGGCGCTGTGCGCCCTTACGTGACTCGGATGCCAACTTCCGCGCCAGTGCGTCACCATCACGCGGGGCTGAGATCGATCAACAATCCGCGCGACGGCTTGACCAGCTTCTGCCTCGTCAAGGGGTGCTTGCAACCCAGCCCACTCGCAGCGGACGCCGAGGATCGCCGCAGCCTCGAGCATCTCAACTTCGATCTGCGATCCGAACTCGCTGGGTCGCTTCGAAGGGTGACCACGTTCTCCGCGCGTGAGATGGAGAATTTCGACCTCCAAACCGTCCGCCGCGGCGCTCGCGGCGAGGCCACCACTCATGAGCTCCGCATCAAGCGCATGCGCTCCGACGATCAGGAGATCGATCAGGGTTGGTGCTCCACTCGGGTTCTCACGACCTTGCCAAGGATGACTGGATGATGCGCTCCACTTGCTGCCGGCACGTTCGCACTTCGACCTGCCAGACTCTCGTCCGCCAAGACTGCCCATGTTGCTGCTTCCCGAGCGTCACCGGGTATACCGAACTCGTCATGTAGCCGGACCTTGGTCGGCGCGATCCTTTCTCGTAGCATCCGTACAAGCGTCGGATTATGCGCTCCGCCTCCATAGAGGATCATCTCATCCACCTGGGCGCGCGTTCGCAGCTCTCGGTCGTAATGGACGCGGATGCATTCAACGGTAAATGCCGTTGCAGTTGCAACGAGGTCGTTCTCACCGACGCCAAGTTCCCGTGCGCGTTGAACCAACTCCTCAGCAAACTGCTGACCGAAGTCCTCTCTGCCCGTCGTCTTGGGCGGACGACGAGCGACATATGGGTGTGCAAGCAGTTCTGCCAGTAGCGGCTTGTCAATTGATCCCTGCGCGGCGCGTTCGCCGTCACGATCGAACTCATCCCGTCCGCGGGTGAGGGTGTGGACAACTCCGTCAATAACCATGTTGCCGGGTCCAGTATCGAACGAGAGAACGTCACGTAGATCAGAGCCTGGAGGCAGAAAGGTGACATTGGCAATGCCACCGATGTTCTGGACTGCTCGACATAGCTGGTCGTCGGTGAAGAGAGCCCAGTCAACGAAGGCACTGAGCGGAGCCCCCTGGCCACCGGCGGCTATGTCGTTGGGACGAAGGTCACACAAGACAGTGACGCCCGTCCGCTCGGCGATGATTGCCGCTTCACCGATCTCGACGTGGACGCCCTCATGATCCAACTCTGGTGGTTCGTGAAAGACGGTGGGCGCGTGAACAGCGATCGCGGTCAATTCTCGTGGCCGGTGCTCACCTATCTCGATGATGCGCAAGGCCGCTTCAGCCAACAATTCCCCTAGATCGCGGTGTAGGTGAGCAAAGTCGGATGCGCTAAAGCGATTCGGCAGAAACATCGCGAACAGGCGATCGCGAATCTCGCGCGGATACGGCATGATCTCATGGGCGAGCACCCGAAGCTGCCGATCGCGGCCAAGCCCCTCGGTTTCCACGAGCGCGCCGCTCACGCCATCTCCCGACGTGCCGCACATGAGACCGACGAGCAGGCGCTGGCCAGAGAGTTCCATGAGGATAATTATGTCGCGCTGCGGGGCTTGACCGGGGGCAAGTTGCCAATTAATTAAACCGCGGTGGTGTCGACACGTGCGACGTGGTCATTGACACTGACAGCTGAAGAGCGTCGCGCCCTTTTCGGAGCAGACTGTCCAGCGACCTCGGCATGGTGCATTTCCCACCGCTGCGTGGCGCTGCGCTGCACGACATCGAGGCTGGCATCGATCACCTACTCGCCGTCGCAAAGAGGGATCTCGACGTGCTCGTGAACGCAGGTTTCGATGCTGTGCTCTTCTGCAACGAGGGCGACAAGCTCTACTCCCTCAGCACCCCCCCACAAGGCATAGCGACGATGAGCGCGCTTATCTCTCGATGCTTACCGATCGTGTGGGTCTCGAGAACCCGGTCCAAAGCCCTCAGCAGGACTTTGATGTCGAGTGCCTGAAACCGCGACGATCCTCCGATGGCGCTCTCGTTCCTCTACCTAGCGATCGTCCGCGTGCTTCAGCTCGTCCGACTCTCATGGCGCAAGGACACCGATCTCGCGGTCGAGGTGGTCATGCTGCACCACGAGGCATCCGTGCTCCGGCGGCAGGATTACCGCCCGGCCCTCCAGCCGGCAGACCGGGCGGTGCTTGGCGGGCTCTGGCGGCTCCTCGCGCCGAGGCGACAGGGACGGTTCCTCGTCCAGCCGGCCACCTTGTTGCGTTGGCACCGAGACCTCGTCCGCAGGCGTTGGAGCTACCCACACCGCTGGCCCGGCCGCCCTTCCATCCCCGCCGGCACCGCTGCTCTCGTCGTGCGACTGGCCAGGGAGAACCCAACCTCGAGCTACCGGCGCATCCACGGCGAGTCGGCCCCGGGCGTCACCATCGCCCCGTCGACCGTCTGGGCAATCTTGAAGCGCCACGGCATCGACCCGGCGCCGCGACGGTCAGGCCCGAGCTGGGCTGAGTTTCTCCGCATCAGGCAAAAGTCCTGATCGCCTGCGACTTCTTTAGCGTCGACACCGTCTTGCTCAAGCGGCTCTACGTGCTCTTCTTCGTCGAGCACGACACGCGCCTCGTACGGCCCGCTGGCGTGACCGCCAAGCCCGCCCGTGAGCGGGTCACCCAAAAGGCGCGGAACCTCTGCTCGGATCTCGCTAAACGGGCGTCCGTCACCAGGTTTCTTATCCGGGACCGCGACGCAAGGTTCAGCGAGTCCTTCGACGCCGTCTTCGGCGGCCAAGCCATCCGGATGCTCAAGACACCTGTTCGCGCCCCACGCGCGAACGCGGTCGCCGAGCGCTTCGTCGGCACGCTCCGGCGCGGGTGCCTGCACCGCCTCCTCGTGCTCGGACGTCGCCATCTCGAGGTCGTGCTCGCCGCGCACGTCGAGCACTGCAACCGCCATCGTCCGCGTCGGTCTCTGGACAGCGCTCGCCATCCAACCCTGCCCAAGCTCCAGCTCCAATCAGCGATGTCGATGGCGCGCACCTCCGACGAACAGACGTCCTCGGCGGGGTCATACACGAGTACCGACTCGTCGCATCAGCGGGGTAGACGGATTCTCGGCACCCACACGGCCCGGTCCCGGCCTTACACGAGTCTCCGGCAGGTCTTCAAGTCAGCTCACCCCGTTACCTCGGCGGCGATGCCCTTCCTGTCAACTCGAGAAGCAGCTCGGCAAGGCTGCTTCCGGCCCGCACCTGCAGATGTTCTGCCTGCATCCGGCAGCTGAACCCGTCGATGACGAGTGCCACATCGGGATCGAGGTCGACCAGGGCGGGTAGGAACTTCGTTTCCGCGATGCGCCGTGAAATGGCGTCGTGCTCTGCTCGGAACCCGAACGATCCCGCGAGCCCACAGCATCCGGCGTCGAGGATCTCGACGTTGAAGCCCGCGCGCTCGAGCACGGCTCTGTCGGCATCGGTCCCGATCGCTGCACGCTGGTGGCAGTGCGGGTGCACGAGGACCCGCCGGCCGTCGGCGCGTTGTTCCGGCTCCCATCCGATCGCGCAGAGGTGCTCGCTAAGGCTGCGCGCCGACTCCGAGAGCCGTCGCGCGCGTGGGTCGTCGGCGAGCAACCTCGGCAGCTCGTCCTTGAAGGTGGCGAGACAGCTCGGCTCGGGGACGACGATCGGGAGGCCAACGCTCGTCCAGGGCTCGACCGTGTCGAGCACCCGACGTAGCGTCCGCCGAGCGAGGTCGAGCATCCCCATGTCGTAGAGCGGTCGCCCGCAGCATCCCCAGCGACGCGGGACGACAACACGCTCGCCCGCAGCTTCAAGCACGGCCAAGGTCGCGGCAGCGCGCCCAGGCTCGTACACGTCACTGAATGTATCGGGCCAGAGCACTACTGTCGGAGACGTCACCTTCTTGGCACGACGCGCCGCTTCGGATCGCCGGAAACCCACCTTGGCGAAGAGCGGGGTGGGGCGCATCGTGCTCAGGCCACTGAGGCGTTTCACAGCGCGACCGAGCGTTCCTGACTGCAACACGATGTTGGCCACACCGGGCAGGCGGATCGCGATCCTTGCGCTCCACGGGATCAATCCGAGGACGTAGGCCGAGGCTGGGCGGAGCCGCCGTGCGTAATAGTGCGAGAGAAACTCCGCCTTGTACGTCGCGATGTCGACGCGCATAGGGCAATCCACCGCACAGCCTTTGCAGGACAGGCAGAGATCGAGCGCCGAAAGCACGTCTTTGTTGCGCCAACTCTCAGGAGTGACCTCTCCCTGGAACATCTCGGCGAACAACTTGGCGCGACCCCGGGTTGAGTGCTTCTCGTCACGCGCCACGCGGTACGACGGGCACATCACCCCCGTGTCGTCGCGGCGACATCGCCCAACCCCGACGCAGCGCTCCACGGCGGCCTGCATGCTCCCGGCATCGTCCGCGAAGGAGAAGTGCGTCGGCGCGAGTCTCGAGGTCCGGTGTGAGGGGCCGTAGCGGATGTTCGCGTCGAGCGGCAGGGCGTCGACGAGCTTGCCCGGGTTCATCCTCGCCTGCGGATCCCAAATCGCCTTGAACTGCCGGAATGCTCCGATCAGCTCTGGCCCGAACATTCTCTCCAGCAACTCGCCGCGAGCCTGGCCGTCACCGTGCTCGCCCGAGAGCGAGCCGCCGAGTTCCACGCAGAGATCCGCGGCTCGCTCGACGTAGGCGCGGAACTTCTCGAGACCCTCGGCGTTCGAGAAGTCAAAGTCGTTGCGGGTATGCACGCAACCTTGGCCGAAGTGCCCGTACCACACGCCCAAGTAGTCGAACTCGCCCCAAAGCCGCCGGATGCCGCGCAGGTACGTCCCGAGCTTCTCGGGCTCGACGGCGGCGTCCTCCCATCCCTCGTGATTGCGCTCTTTGCCCGGCGGATGCGCCGAGGCGGCGAGTGCCGAGTCGCGCACCCGCCACACGGCGCGCTGGTCCTCGTCGAGGGCGTACAGGATGGCCGTCGCGCCCTCGGGCAGATCGGCGAGGAGCGCCTCGGCCTTGGCGTCGACCGACGCCGGGTCGTCGTCGCCGACCTCGGCGAGCAGCCAGCCCGCGCCCTCGGGCAAGAGGTCGAGCTCCTTCGTGTTCAGTCCGGCGGCGCGCATCTGACGGACGAGCATCTCGTCGAAGCCCTCCAGGCCGAGCAGGGGGTGGCGCAACAGGTACGGAACCGAATCAGCGGCGAGGTACACGTCGGTGAAGCCGAGCACGACGAGCCGGCGATGCGAGGGGCTTGGTGTGAGCGAGACGGTCGCCTCGGTGACGAGAACACACGTCGACTCCGATCCGACGAGCGACCGAGCAACATGAAAGCCGCGCTCGGGGAGCAGTTCGTCGAGGTTGTAGCCCGAAACCCGACGAGGGATGTCCGGAAAGCGCGACCGGACGAGGACTCCGTATCGTTCGCTCAACTCCTTCAGCTCGCGATAGATCCGCCCCTTCTCGCCACCGGCGGCGAGGACCTGTTCGAGCTCGTCGGCGTCGCAGGGCCCGACGTCGAGCTTCTCGCCGTCATAGGTGATGACGGTGAGACGCTCGACGTTGTCCACGGTCTTTCCCGCGTACAGCGCGTGCGTGCCGCAGGAGTTGTTACCGACCATCCCACCGATCGTGCACCAGGCGTGGGTCGCCGGATCGGGGCCGAACGTCAACCCGTGGACCTCGGCGGCGCGGCGCAGGTCATCAAGGACGACTCCCGGCTCGACCCGCGCGATTCTCCGTACCGGGTCGAGCTCAAGAATGCGATTCATGTGCCGACTCATGTCTAACACGACCGCAACGTTGCACCCTTGCCCGGCAAGGCTCGTTCCGGCTCCCCTCGCGAGCACTGGAACGCTGAAGTCGCGGCACACCCGTAGCGCCTCGAGGACGTCGGCCGCATCCATCGGGCACACGACGCCGATCGGGACCTGCCGGTAGTTCGATGAGTCGGTGGCGTAGATCGCTCGCGTGGCGCCGTCGAAGAGGATTTCTCCTCTAAGGGCCTGCGCGAGCTCGGCACCAAGGTCCCGTCGCTGCTGTTCATTGGTCACGGCGGCTCCATCCGGTGAACGAGGCGATTTCGCAACCATGTCCGCAACCATGTCAGGTTCATCGCGATGGCGCACCGTTCGAGATGCGACGGTCGTCACGGACCGACTGATGCCTATCCCTTGAACCCCCAGATCCACCCGAGCGATCCGAGCAGCGCTGCCAGGTGATCCGGATCCAGACCGAAACGGCCGATGGCGAGCGAACCATCGCCTTGTCGTTGCTCGCCTCCGTGACGTTGCATGCACGTCCGAGGACGATCCCGACGACGCCGGAAGGTCTCGCGGACGACTCCGCTGAGCTTAGCTGTTCGGCTCTTGGGTTGGAACGTGGTCGGTGCGCACCGCGTCGGGCACCCACGGCTTGATCGCCTTCTCGTCGGGACCGGCCGATGTCGGCTGCACGCTCAGCGATGATCACGTCGGCGAGCTGCTCAAGAACCCCGATAGTACTGTTGGCACGTGACCGGAACCCATCTCGGCCGCCAGATGGCAGCAGAGATGCTCGAGCAACCCGACCGGATTGCCATGCTCGTGCGCCGTCGCCGGGAGATCTCCGACCAGATCCGGCCGCTTTTCAAGGTGCCCCCCGTCGGGATGGTGGTGGTGGCCCGGGGGTCTTCGGACCACGCGGCCACCTGCGGCGCCTACATGCTCGAGATGGCGAGCCGTCGACCCGTGGCGGGGGCATCGCCAAGCATTCAGCTGCTGTACGGGACCGAGATCGACTACGAGGACTATGTCGTCGTCGCTGTTTCGCAGTCCGGGCGCACTCCCGAGATCGCCGCGGTGCTCGAGGCCGCCGGGCGCTCGGGCGGCCGTACGATCGCTATCACGAACGACGCCGACAGCCCGCTCGCCGAGGTCGCCGACGTGGTGGTTGCCCTAGGGGTGGGCGAGGAGAAGGCCGTCCCCGCCACCAAGACCGTGACCGCTGAGATCCTCGTCTTCGCCA
>Ga0187864_10001821_pt1 | contig 19704 bp, 16 predicted proteins | sample June2016WEW_11_4_FD_132985 | JGI IMG/M metagenome (GOLD analysis project Ga0187864, IMG submission 132985) | Peatland microbial communities from SPRUCE experiment site at the Marcell Experimental Forest, Minnesota, USA - June2016WEW_11_40 | ecosystem: Environmental > Terrestrial > Soil >...
GGAAACTTCAGACTGAGATTAGACGGTTCGACTGGAAACTCGAAACTGGAAACTGATCTTATGCCCGAAAACAAACATAAAGGGCCGGTGGCTACCAAGCTGGCGCCCGAGCAAGAAACCTCCTCCCACATCAGCGTTCATCCGCTGTACACGCCAGCCGACTTGGAAGCTTGGGACTACGACCGTGATCTCAACTTTCCGGGGCAGTTCCCCTACACCCGCGGCGTGCAAGCCACGATGTATCGTGGGCGGCTGTGGACCATGCGACAGTACGCCGGCATGGGCGATGCCGAAGAATCGAATCGCCGCTACAAGTACCTGCTGAGCAATGGCACCACCGGATTGAGCGTGGCTTTCGACCTGCCGACGCAGATCGGCCTCGATTCCGACAACCCGCTCGCTACGGGAGAAGTGGGAAAGGTCGGCGTGGCCATCGATTCCATCGACGACATGATGCGCCTCTTCGACGGCATCAACCTGGAGAAGATTTCCACCTCGATGACGATCAATGCTACGGCAGCCATTTTGCTGGCGCTTTACATTGTGACGGCGCGGCGCACCGGTCGCGACGTGCGCAAGCTTTCCGGCACCGTACAAAACGATGTGCTGAAGGAATACATTGCGCGCGGGACGTATATTTATCCGCCCGCACAGGCCATGCGCATCATCACCGACATCTTTTCCTACGCCCACGAGAACGTGCCCGAGTGGAACACGATTTCCATTTCCGGTTACCACATGCGCGAGGCCGGATGCACGGCGGTGCAGGAAGTGGCGTTCACACTGGCCAACGGCATCAGTTACGTGCAGGCCGCCATCGACGCGGGGCTGGGCGTGGATGACTTTGCGCCGCGGCTGTCGTTCTTCTTCAATGCGCACAGTAATTTCCTGGAAGAGGTGGCGAAGTTTCGCGCCGCCCGCCGCATGTGGGCGCGCATCATGCGCGACCATTTCGGCGCCAGGAACCCAAAATCGCTGATGTTGCGTTTCCACACCCAAACGGCAGGCTCGACATTGACCGCGCAGCAGCCAGAGAACAACATCGTGCGCACTGCATTGCAAGCCATGGCGGCAGTCCTGGGCGGGACGCAATCGCTGCACACCAATTCGTTCGACGAAGCGCTGGCCTTGCCCACCGAACAGTCGGCGCGCATCGCCCTCCGGACCCAGCAGATCGTCGCTTACGAATCAGGCGCGGCGCAGACCGTCGATCCGCTGGCCGGTTCGTACTACATCGAATCGCTGACCAACCAGATCGAAACCCAGGCCCGCGAGTACCTCGACAAGATCGACGCCATGGGCGGCACCTTGAAGGCAATTGAGCGCGGATTCATTCAGCAGGAAATCCAAAATGCCGCGTACGAGTATCAGCAGGCTGTGGACAGACTGGAGGCAATTGTCGTGGGTGTGAACGCCTTCGAACAGGAGAAAGAAAAGCCGATTCCGCTGCTACACATGGACGAGTCTCTGGAACGCAAGCAGGTGGAGCGTTTGCGCGCCGTGCGCACCAAACGCGATCCGGCGAAATGGCAGGCGGCGCTGAAGAAGGTGGAAGACGCGGCGCGCGGCACTGGCAACCTGATGCCGCCCATTGTGGAAGCTGTTGAGGCCAACGCCACGGTCGGCGAAATCTCCGACGCCATGCGCCACGTGTACGGCGAATATCAGGAGACCGTGGTGATTTGAAGGGCCGCGTTTCGCTCTTCGCTATTCGCCGTTCGCGTTAGGGCGATTCGATCAAGATTTGTTGTGCGCGCTCAAAGAAAAAACCCGCTTTAGCTTGGCTAGAGCGGGGGCGTGCCGTTCGCTACGAATCATCTCAACCGCCGCAGCCCATGCCTATTAGTACTTTCCTGGTTCGCGCATAGAACCGGCGCGCCACCCGAGCATGAGCGCCGTTACGACGATAGCCATCCATTGAATGTTTTGAGTCACTCCGGGACTGGAAGCGAAATCCCGCCAATAGCGATGAGGAAGTAAGAGAGCGCCGACCAGTCCCGTTCCAGTAATAAGTACGTTGTAGCCGACAAGCATAACGCCAACGGCTAAGATTACGACGGCGACGGCTGAAAGAATTCGCAACATACCATAAGTGTAGGACTGCTGTGTCCCGGAATCAATGGGCACGTGCAGAGAAAAAGCGCACGGCACTAAAAATGGTAATCATAGGCATTAGTTGCGGCCGGCACAAAATAGCCATCCATATCCAGCAGGACATCAGTCGCTGAAGACTGAAAAAGGCCGGCGTCGGAAGGCGCCGGCCAGGAAATTCAGGCGACCATCTGACGAATACTCAGTGCTCAAAGACGAGCACTGCCGCGTCCGTGTCTGTCACCAAGACAAGCCACTTGCTCGGTGATATCACGTAGAAGACGACCGGAGGGTTGTCGGAGCTCGTACCTCTACCGTTCGCAGCGATCGCGTAGTTGTGAATTTGTCCGAGGGTTTGGCCCAAACCCTTGTGTGAGCTGCTGTCGGTATTGGTGGTGAGATTGCCAACGCCGTCCGCCGAGCCCATATCTACTTCATTACGTGCATTTGCATAATCCAGCGGAGCCAGCGAGCTCGCGGCGTAGGCCCCAGCGATCGATGCATTGGAGAACGGGCCGCCGGTTTGCGGTTCGATCATGCCGAAGATGGAATTGGAACCCGTGCCCACGAAGAAGCCGTGGTTCTGGCCCACCAGGAAGCCCGCCGGATTTCCTGCGCCGGTGTTAAAGGCTCCGTTGGCCGCTACCGTGTAGTTTGACTGCCCAGGCGGCCTCTGTGTGATCGTGCCAGCCAGGTCTTCGTCCGCTGCGATAACGTTACCGCTGCCGTCACCATTGGCGCTGAGGATCATGGCGCCCGACTGATCGGCCCCTTCCGCGGCGTGGATGTCCTGATAATAGAGAACACTTAAGCCGTTCAGCGAGCCGTTGTTGAACGTCCCGCTTTGCTGCAGCACCGAGCCTACGAGCAATGGTGCCTGTGTGATGGGAATCGAGTCAATTTGCTCCATTATCAACTCGCCCGCGGAGACCACATAGATCGCCTGATCAGTGGTGCCAAAAGTGCTTTGGACCGTGCTTACCCCGCGGCCCGTTTGTGCATTGATGGCGGACACGCTGCCGCTGAAGGTGCAGGTTTGGAAAGTTCCGCCGTCGTTGGTGTCGCATGCTCCGTTGGTGATGTTTCCGGAGGCCAGCGTGAAGACGCCAACGTTAACGAAACGACGCTCCGAGTTATCAGCTCCCGTCATTCCAAAGACGTAGCCGCCGCTGAGTCTGCTGAGCGAGAAGGCGGTGGGATCTGCTTTGCGCAAGACGCCCGAGCCCCGGCTGCCCTGGCCGGTGGTGTCGTCGTACTCGATGATTCGTCCATTGGCAGACGAGTCAAGCACAAATGCAAACGTGACCGGTCCATAGGACTGGCCCTGAATGGTGATCGTGTTCAAACCGTTGGCCGCAATCCAATAGGTACCGCTGACGGTGGCGTTGAACGGCTGGCCGGTCACCGAATTCCCATCCACCACGCCGCTGGTAATGTGGCCGTTGCCATCGGAGATGAAGCTACCCGCCAGCGTCCATGCACCTGAGGCGTTCCAGCCATTCAAGTAGAAAGCGTAATTGCCCGAGAGCAGCCCCGGATTGCCGCCGCCCCCCGGATTGATGACGATGCTGAGTGGCGCGCTGGCCGTGGCTGGCGGGGTTTCCGAGTCGGCAGCCTGCACGGTGAAGTTCGAGGTCCCGACCGTGGTCGGCGTGCCCGAGATCACGCCGGTGCTGGGGTTCAGACCTAAACCAGGCGGCAACGTGCCGGAGATGATTGCCCAGGTGTAGGGATAAACTCCGCCGGCCGCTGTCAGCGTGGCGCTGTAGGCGGTGCCTGCGTTACCCGACGGTAACGATGTCGTGGTGATGCTCAACGGCACCGCCGGTGCAATGGTGATGCTCAGTTGCGCGCTCGCGGTCGCCGGCGGCGTGTTTGCGTCCGTGACCTGCACCGTGAAGGTCGAAATGCCCGCCCCGCTAGGCGTGCCGGTGATCGCTCCCGTACTCGCATTCAAATGCAAACCAACCGGTAAGCTGCCTGCAGTGACGCTCCAGGTGTAGGGAGTAAGTCCACCGGTGGCCGCCAGCATCGCATTGTAGGCGGTGTTCTGCGTGCCCGGGGGCAGCGACGTGGTCACCACCGTCAGTTGGGTCAGGGTCGCGTTCACGGTGATACTGAACGGCGCCGACGCGGTGGCGGGCGGCGTTTGCGAGTCGGCAACCTGCAGCGTGAACGGATATGTTCCTACCGTCGTGGGCGTGCCCGAGATCACGCTGCCCGCGGCGTCCAGATTCAATCCCGGCGGCAAGCTGCTGCCTAAAGTTAGGCTCCAAGTGTAGGGCGGCACGCCGCCGCTGGCGCCCAAGGTCACGCTGTATGGGTAATTCAAGGTGCCCGAGGGCAGCGAGGGCGTGGTAATGCCCAGCGCCGTAATCGGGGCAAAGTAGCTGAAGATGTCGGCCACCAGGTCGGTTGCGGTGGTGGCGAAAGCGTCGATGGAGCCGTTCAGCGTGGGCACAATCGCCATGTTGGACGTAATCGCCCCATCCAAGGCGTTGAGCGTCGACACCACCGGCTTGATCTCCGCGTCCGGCCACAACGTCAGATAGCGTCAACGGAATTGCCAGCAACGGGCGCGGGCAGGGCTACTACGCTCTGACGGCGACCGGCGATGTTGGTATCGGCAACCCATTCCTCGGAGGAGGAGGTCCGCGCGGCCTTCAGTTCGCCGCCAAGATCACGTTCTAGCTACCGGCGCTTCTTGTTGAGGATGCCCAGAATCTCCTGCAAGCCCTGCCGAACTTTCTTCAAGGGGTCCGCCGAACGCGGCTTGGGAAAGGGCAAGCCGTCCTGCCGGTGCGAAGGTTTGAGCTCGGCCTTGAGATGCGCGCGGGCTCCGGCGATGGTGAAGCCCTCATCGTAGAGCAGCTTCTTGACACGCAGCACAGTTTCCACATCACGCTGGCGATACATTCTCTGCCCGGTGCTGCTCTTGACCGGCTTGAGTTGCGGGAACTCGGTCTCCCAGAAGCGCAACACGTAGGCCGGCAGGCGGCAAAGGCCGGCCACTTCACCGATGCGGAAGTAGAGCTTGTCGGGGATGACCGGATCGGAGGCGCCGCGGGTCTTGCTGCGTTTTTTCTTCTCAGCAGTCATCGTGCCGAATCGTGGGATCCCTCCACCATTCCAACAGTCCCGCCGCGGCGGGGCGCTCCGTTGGAGACAAGCTACGGGACTCGGAGTCCCATTCTAAGCCTACCCAGCGCGCTGGACTACGATTATCTCGCCCTCGGGCCCTGTCAGAATTAAGACGGTCCTCGCAATGCCTGGCGCGCGCTGCTTACACCGGAGGTGGATCCAATCGAAGAAGGATCGGAAACAGCCGTCACCCTGAGCAGCAAGCCGCTGCCTCCAGGCACATGCACATTCTTGTCCGACGCCAGAATGATCTGCCCGACTGGATCGTGCCTGCCGGCGTGAACGATCTTCAGCTCGGCAAAACCGTACGCGCCACAGGCCGACGGCGAGAACAACCAAAGCGCCTGCTCGCGGTCGTTCGCGGCCGCCGCCCCGTGGCAAGCCCCGTCGCGAGAGGCAATCAGCTTCGCGGTCACCTCGCCCCCAATCGTTGATTTCCCGACTACCTGACCGTCAGTCATCACGGTTCCGTTTCCGCGATAGACCACGTCGCCGCCGATTTGCACGGTGACCCAGTCGGCTGGCGTGGTTCCATAGTCATCGATCGCGTTGGTGGGCAGTTGCGCCTCAAACACTTCCATCATGGAGGCCAGCGAACGCAGGCTCATGGTTACCGGGATTGCGGTGCCACCAATCATCAGGCGGTCGAATGACACTGCGATGCGCGATCCCCGCGATCCCGGCAATCCTGAAGCTGCGCTCGGCCGCGTCACTTCCACGACGTGTCCAACCAGCTTGGCGCCGGCGCGAATTCGCGTCTGGGAAGACAGCGGAATGTCCTGCATCACTTGGGCTTCGATTTTCTGCCCCACTCTGGCTTTTCTGGCGTCCAGCGTTGTTCGCAGCATCACCGGGATGACCGTGCCGGCCGGAATTTCTTGCGCCATCAAAGCCGAAGCCACCAACAACAGGCCCGCCGCAAGAACCTTGGGACCTCGCATAGGCAGCACTCCTTCGCTCATCCCAGATGTCACCGCCTCCGCTTACGATGCATGAACTCATCACTCATTTCGCTCAAACAGATTGGCTCGGCGACAGGGTATCAGCTAACCTGAACACATGTCGCAAGCGGTAGAGCAGGCGCTGGAACTGATTCGCGAGAACCAGCCGGAATCGACGGACCGGGCGCTGGCGCTGCTGCAGAACACCGTCTATTCCTTCAGCATGAAAGTCTGCGGCCATCCCCAGGACGCGGAGGACACTATGCAGGACGTGCTGCTGAAGTCCATCCCGCACCTCGCCAAGTTCGACAATCCGCAGGCGCTGACCGTATGGCTGTACAAGGTGGCGCGCAACCGCTGCATCAGCAGCCATCGCGGCAGCCAGCGCTCGCCCGCCAAGAACTTATCGCTGGACGAATTGATGCCCAACAGCGGCGAGCTGCAAGACCTGATGCAGAGCGCAGCGCCCAATCCGGAGGCAGCCCTGCTGAACAGCGAAAGCGCCGAGCAACTGAAGCAGGCGATTCTGCAGGTGCCTCCGCAGTACCGCATGGTGCTGGTGCTGCACGACATGGAAGAGCTGAGCACAGCCGAAGTGGCCAGGATCATGGACTTGCGCGAAGGCACGGTGCGGGTCCGGCTGCACCGCGCGCGGCTGATGGTCCGTCAGGAGTTGGCCAGGCTGTCCCAGGCCCGCCCCGCCACCGGCCTGGTCCTGCATGCCAGCGCCGAGGCGCCCCGATCGCAGCGGTGCCGCCGGTTATTTGCCGCGCTTTCCGATTACATGGACGGCGTCATCGACGATGCGGTGTGCGAGGAGATGGACCTGCATCTGCACGACTGCCAGCCCTGCCAGGCGTTCCTGGCGAGCCTGAAGAACGCCGTGGCCCAGTGCCGCTCGTATCAGCCGCAGTGCGATTCCCGCCGCGCCGAACAGCTCCGCAGAGAGCTGTTGCCTAAGTACCAGCAGGCGCTCACGGCCTTGGGACGAAAGAGCCGGGCGGTCCGCAATTAGCGCCGGCACAGAGTGGTTGTGGCGTCCACCCCGTGATTTCTTACAAGCTATAGGGGTCCTTCGACTCAGGATGACAGGCGAATTAAGAGCTAAGGCATTGCTCTACTTGGAGATACAGTAACCTTGGAATCGCGTTAGCCCGACACCGTCCGCCAGCCGCCTTTTCCCGAATTGGGAAATTTCTCGATAGCCCCCGCAGAATTCCTGTAACGGTGCGCCCTGTCACTGCGTTTATCCGTGTGGCCCGGATGTAATGGGCCAGGGAGCCCCAAAGGCTCCTTACACCACGGAGAATGACATGATCTCGGCAAGCGTAACTTTGACTCAACCTCTCGGCAATCATCGGCAATTCGTTGCTACCAGCGGTACTGGCCACCATTTCCTGCTTGACGACGCTGCCGGAAACACCGGCGCGAAGCCCATCGAACTCGTCGCCGTCGCCTTAGCCGGCTGCACGGCGTTCGACGTCATCAACATCCTGCGCAAGAAGCGTCAGCAGGTCACCGGCTACGAAGTCAAAGTGGAAGCTGACCAGACGCCGGACCCGCCGCAGGTCTTCACCCAGGTTCGCATCCACCACATCGTGACCGGTACCGATGTGTCGCCCCAGGCGCTGGAAGACGCTATCCGCCTCTCGGAAGAGAAGTACTGCTCGGTCGGCGCCATGGTTAAGTTGAGCGCCGAACTGCACACCACGTTCGAGATTGTGCCGGCGATGGAAACCGCATTGGCCGGGGCGTAAGGATGTTGGGAGTTCCACTCACACCGATGCCGGCCTTCCTGAGAAGCCGCTCGCAATCGCCGAGAATTGCAGTGACACACATCGTGCGATTCATTGCGCTCGCGGCCATGCTGGCAATGCCGCTGGCCGCGCAAACCGCGACTCCGCTTACCCTGCCGCAAGCCGTCAGCATGGCGCTGGACAAGAATCCTCTGCACAAGGCCGCACTGGCGGACACGCGCGTTTCGGCAGCCGACATTCGCGAAGCTCGCTCGCCGCTCATGCCGAAAATCATGTTCACCGAGAGCGCACTTCGCGGAAATGATCCCGTGTTTGTTTTCGGCACGCGACTGCGGCAGCAGAGCTTCACCGCCGCCGACTTCGCGCTGAACAAGCTGAACACGCCAACCCCGATCGGCAATTTCTCCAGCCGTTTCTCCGGGCTGTGGAGTCTGTTCGACGGCCTGCAGAGCTGGTTCGGCGTGAGCCGCGCGAAATACATGCGGCAAGCGGTCGCGCAGCAACTGGACCGCACTGACCAGGAGCTGGTGTACCAGGCTGTGCAGGCTTACTTCGGAGTGCTGCTGGCGCAGAAGCAGGAACAGGTGGCCGAAGACGCGTTGAGAACGGCGCAAGCCATCGAGGCCAGCAGCCAGGTGCGGGTGGAGAGCGGCCTGGCCGTGGACTCGGACTGGTTGAGCGCACAGGTGGTGACCTCGCGGCGCAAACAGGAACTGATCCAGATGCGCAACGGCCTGGCGCTGGCGCGCGCGCAACTGGCGCTGGCTCTCGGGATGCCTGCCGATACCGCCTACAAACCGCAGGAGGCGCTGGCGGAGCGCCAATTCCCGGCTGCGACCGCTGCGGAGTTGGAACTGAAGGCGCTGGAAAAACGTCCCGACCTGAAGCGCGTGGAGTCGGAGCGCAGCGCGCAAGCCAAGAGCTTATCGATGGCCAAGGGCGCACTGGCTCCCCGGCTGAACGTCTTCGGTTCGTGGGAGACCGACAGCCCTTCCCCGGGATGGAACGGCGGCAACAACTGGATCGCCGGCGCGGAGTTGCAGTTCGATCTGTTCGACGGTGACAGCAAGAGAGCACACATCGCCCGCGAAAAGGCGGTGCAGGAGAGAGCGGCAGCAATGCGCGACGCTTATCGCGACGAAATCCGGCTGCAAGTGCGCAAGGCCTACTACGAATATGACGCCGCACGCCAGCAGGTCGAAGTCGCGCGTGGCGCGATCACGCAAGCGGACGAAAGCCTGCGCATCAACCAGAACCGCTACGAAGGCGGCCTGAACACGGTCAGCGATCTGCTGCGCGTCGAAGAGGCCGCGCATCGCGCCAAGGCTGACTACTGGCAGGCGGTGTACCGCGTGCAAACCAGCTACGCCGGTGTCGAGCTGGCGACTGGGACACTGACTTCCGCTTCTCCGGTGGTGACGCAATGATGAACGAGCAGTTGGTGAAATCGGAAGATGGACGCAATTTGAGTAGAGCGGGCCTTCAGGGTTTGTGTCACGACCTGTGCCGTCCCTACGGGACTCGGTCTCATTTGCCACTCTACCCAGCGCTCGACCACCCCAACCCGCGCAAAAGCGGCGCGGGCTTGGGGACCCCGGTGAAGCGCTGGGCTAAGCTCTTTCGCCCCATTCGGGGCTGGTTTTGTGTGCTTCTTTCCGCACTGGTGCTCCTCCTCACTTTCACCGCTTGCTCCGGCGAGAAGCCAACCACGACGCGCGCGCCCGAAATCGTGCGCGACGTCACGCTGTTCACCGCGCAACGCACCACCGTCCCAGATTTCACGGAGGCCACCGGCACTGTGCGCGCGTCGCAGTCGGCGCAACTTTCCAGCCAGGTCATGGGGACCATCACCCGCGTCAACGTACATGAAGGCGATCGGGTACAGCGCGGCGAAGTCCTGATCGCAATCGACGAAGCCCAGCAGCGTGCCGCTTACTCCGGCGCCAATGCCGGACTGCAAGCCTCGCAGGAAAACATCGCCGCCGCCGATGCGGACTACGGGCTCGCGGAATCGACGATGAAGCGCTACCAGATGCTGTACGACAAGAAGTCGGTCAGCCCGCAGGAGTTCGATGAGGTCAAGACCAAGCTGGCCGCCGCCAAAGCGCGACGCGATGCCGCCCACGCTGGTCGCACGCAGGCCGAAGCGGGAGTCTCCCAGGCGAGCACGGCCATGGGCTTCACCAAGATTCGTGCGCCCTTTAACGGGCTGGTGACCGCCAAGCTGGCGGACGCCGGCGCGATTGCGACTCCGGGCGTCCCGCTGCTGATCGTCGAAGACGCGGGCCACTTCCGCCTGGAAGCCACCTTGGACGAAAGCAAGATGGGCGCGGTCCGTCTGGGTGAAACGGTCCCGGTTGTGGTTGATGCGCTCGGCGACCAGACGATCACCGGCAAGATTGTGCAGATTGTTCCCGCGGCCGATCCGGCCAGCCACACGTTCACGGTGAAGATCGATCTTCCGGTGAATTCACAAATTCGTTCAGGGTTGTTCGGCCGCGCACGCTTCGCGCGCGGAGAGCGCCGATCAATCCTCGTTCCGCAAACCGCGCTGCTGCATCGCGGACAGTTGGATACGGTGTACGTGGTGGGCAAAGACCAGCTCGCCAGCCTGCGTTACGTCACGCTGGGTACCCCTTCCGCTCAGCAGGTCGAGGTCCTCTCGGGACTCGAAGCTGGCGACCAGGTGGTCGCCCAGCCCGGCGGTCGCGAGTTAAGCGGCAAGCAAATCGGAGCGCAATGACGATGGCGGCCGGAGGAAAAACTCCGCTTCGAATCGCCGGGCTGATCGCCCGCTCTTTCATCAACTCGAAGCTGACGCCGCTGTTCGTGGCTGCCTCGCTGCTGCTGGGCGCCTTCGCCATCTGGAAAACCCCGCGCGAGGAGGAGCCGCAGATTGTCGTGCCCATGCTCGACGTCTTCGTGCAGATGCCGGGCGCATCGCCCGCCGAAGTCGAGCAGCGCGCCAGCATCCCCATGGAGCGCCTGCTGCGCGAGGTGCCGGGCGTGGAGTACGTGTACTCCATCTCCCAGCCCGGCATGAGCCTGCTGGTGGTGCGCTTCTACGTGGGGACGAAGGAAGAAGACGCGATCGTCAAGACCTACAACAAGCTGTACTCCAACTTCGACCGCATACCGCAAGGCGTTTCGCAGCCGCTGATTAAAGTTCGCTCCATCGACGACGTGCCAATCATGGCGCTGACCCTGTGGGGCAAGAATTACGACAGCTATCAACTGCGGCAGATTGCGGGCGAGCTGGAAAATCAGCTCAAGCAACTCGACAACGTCTCCGAGACCAAGATCATCGGCGGCCTGCCCCGTCAGGTGCGCGTCACCCTCGACACACAGAAGCTGGCGGCATACGGCATGATGCCGGGAGCGGTGGTCGCGCAGTTGCAGCAAGCCAATGCGCGCGGCGATGCCGGCAGCTTTGCCCGCGACAACCAGCAGTTCGCCGTCGAAGCGGGACGGTTCCTTGGGACCGCGAATGACTTGCAACAGATTGTTGTCGGCGTGCGTCAGGGACGGCCAGTCTATCTGCGCGATGTTGCCGCTTCGATCGCCGACGGCCCAGCCGAGCCGGAGGATTACGTTCTCTACGCCAACGGCGCGGCGGCGAACGGCCCCGTGCGCGGCGATTATCCGGCGGTGACCATCACCCTGGCCAAACGCAAGGGCACCAACGCGACCGACATTACCCAGGCGGCGGAGAAGAAGATCGAGTCGCTGCGCGGATACCTGCTGCCACCGGACCTGAACGTCACCGTCACTCGCAACTATGGTGAGACCGCGAAGGACAAGTCCGATGAATTGCTGAAACACTTGTTGATCGCGACGCTTTCGGTCACGCTGCTGATTGCGCTGGCTCTGGGGTGGCGCGAATCGGGCGTGGTGCTGATCGCAATTCCGGTCACGTTGGCGCTCACGCTGTTCATCTTCTACTTCTTCGGTTACACGCTGAACCGCGTGACCCTGTTCGCGCTGATCTTCTCCATCGGCATTCTGGTGGATGACGCCATCGTTGTGGTGGAGAACATCGTGCGCCACTTTCGCATGCCAGCGAACTGCGGACGCAATCTGAGTGCGATCGCGGTCGAAGCGGTGGATGAAGTCGGCAATCCCACAATCCTGGCGACCTTCGCCGTCATCGCCGCCATTCTGCCCATGGCATTTGTGCGCGGTCTGATGGGGCCGTACATGCGGCCGATTCCGGTGGGCGCATCGGCGGCCATGCTGTTTTCGCTGATCGTGGCGTTCATCGTTTCACCGTGGTCGGCGCTGCGCCTGCTGCGCCATTACGCTGAACGCGTCACCAACGAGCACGAACCCGAGGGCTGGACGACGCGCCTCTACCGTCGAATCATGGACCCACTGGTTGCGCACGCAAGACGGCGCTGGCTATTTCTCGGGAGCTGGTTGTGCTGCTGCTGCTCGCTTGCTCGCTGGTGGCATTCAAGCTGGTCAAAGTCAAGATGCTGCCCTTCGACAACAAGAGCGAGTTCCAGCTCATCGTTGACATGCCGAACGGCGCCACGCTGGAACAGACAACCCGCGTCGCGCAAGAACTGGGGCAGTATCTCGGCAAGCAGCCCGAAGTAGTGAACTACCAGATCTACGCCGGCACTTCGGGTCCTTACAACTTCAACGGCCTGGTGCGGCATTACTTCCTGCGGCACGGCGCTAACCAGGCCGACATCCAGGTGAACCTGCAGAATGTTCACCAGAGAAGCGCGCAAAGCCACGAGATCGCCAAGCGGCTGCGGCCTGACCTGGTCGAGATTGGCAACAAGTATGGCGCGCGGTTAAAGCTCGCCGAGGTGCCGCCCGGTCCTCCCGTACTCGAAACATTGGTCGCGGAAGTGTAGGGGCCGGATTACCAGCAGCAGATCGAGATGGCGAAGAAGATCAAGCAGATCTTTCAGACCACGCCTGGGGTTGTGGATGTGGACTGGTACGTGGAAGACCCGCAGGTGAAGTACGACGTCAAGGTGGACCTCGACAAGGCCGCGCTGAACGGCGTTTCTGCGGCGGCGGTGGCCGAGACCGTGCACATCGGGCTCGACGGCGCAACCGCGGGCTTGCTGCACGATCCCAAGTCGCGCGAAGACGTTCCCATTCGCGTGCAACTCGACCGCCCGGGACGCTCGGCCATCGAGTCGCTGACTGCGATGCGTATGCCGACCGCTCCGGGGTCCCCAACAAGTCCCGGTTTTGGACTTGTTGGGGTGGGTGCGAGTGGCGGGCAGGTGTCAATCGCCGAAGTCACCATTGTCGAGAAGAAGACCATCGACATCACTCGCTACGGCAAGAACCTGCGCCCGGTGGTGTACGTGCTGGGCGATGTGGCCGGGCAGGAAGAAAGCCCGGTGTACGCCATCATGAAGATGGGCAAGGCCATCGACCAGTTGAGGACTGCCGATGGATACCAGATCAAGCAGTACAACGTTGCCATGCCCAGCGAGACCGACCGCCTGGCGATGAAGTGGGACGGCGAGTGGCACATCACTATCGAAGTTTTTCGCGACCTTGGCCTGGCGTTCGCCGCCGTGCTAGTGCTAATTTACGTGCTGGTGGTGGGATGGTTCCGGTCCTTCGTCACGCCGCTGGTGATCATGGCGCCCATCCCGCTGACGCTGGTGGGCATCCTGCCGGCACATGCGCTGATGGGCGCATTCTTCACCGCGACGTCGATGATCGGCTTCATTGCCGGGGCCGGAATCATCGTGAGGAACTCGATCATCCTGGTGGACTTCATCGAGCTGCGCCGGGAGCAGGGCATGACGCTGGAACACGCAGTGGTCGATGCCGGCGCGGTGCGCTTCCGCCCCATGCTGCTAACCGCAGCGGCGGTCGTGGTGGGCGCCAGCGTAATTCTGTTCGACCCGATTTTTCAGGGTCTGGCAATTTCTCTCATGGCCGGGGAAGTGGCCTCGACGCTGTTGTCGCGCATGGCCGTCCCGGTGCTGTATTACATGGTTGAAAAACGCAAACTGCCGGCGCCACCCGCCTTGGAGTCCGCGCCGGCCCCTTCGGAGGTACAGGTATGAACATCGAACGCTCAGTGCGCCTGATCGCGGGCGCTTTTGTCATGATCTCACTCGCCCTCGGCCATTGGGTCTCGCCCTACTGGTATCTGTTCACCGCCTTTGTCGGCTTGAATCTCTTCCAGTCGGCCTTCACCAATTGGTGCCCCATGATGGCATTCCTGCGCAAGTGTGGCGTTAAGCCGGCGAGTGGAGTGTAATTGAGGCATGGCTGGCTGGGTCCCAATAATCCTGATTCTGGTTGTGTACGTGGTGCTGACGCAATGGCTTTTGCCTAAGCTGGGCGTTCCCACGTGAAGAAGCCAGAGGAGCGCCGGGTCCCGGTGCGAAACCAAGCCTGACACCGACTCGTCCATCGGTCAGCCGCCTCCCGCGAAAGAAGAGCGCGGACCATAACGCTTTCCCTGCGATTTGTATTTGGCTGCCTCGGGCGTTTATACTGCGCTCCCCAGCATGAAGGTCATTGTCATCATCCCCGCAGCCGGATTAGGCACGCGCATGTCCAGCGCTGCCGGAGTTCCCAAGAGCAAGAGCAAGCAGTTCTTCGAGCTCGACGGAACTCCGATTCTCTTTCACACGCTGCGCAAGTTCGCGCAATGCCCGGCGGTCAGCGAGATCGTGGTGGCACTGCGCAAGAACGAGGCCACCAGCTTTCAAAAGCAGATCGAAAAAGAGAAACTGAAGAAACCGGTCCGCGTAGTTGAGGGCGGAGAGCACCGGCAGAACTCCGTGGCCAATGCGCTGGCGGCCATCGACGCGGCCGACAACGACATCGTCCTGGTGCATGATGCGGTGCGGCCTTTCGTTGACCAAGACACCATCGTTGGCGTGATTGAAGCGGTGAAGAAGTATGAGGCTGCGATCGCTGGTGTGCCCGCGGTTGACACCGTGAAGCAGGTGGAGCGGACGGCCGATGGCGCCGTGGTGATTGCGACCGTCCCGCGCGAGCGCATGGTGCTGGCGCAGACGCCGCAGGGGTTTCGCTTCGGCCTGCTCAAGAAGGCCTTCGATGAAGCCGCCGCCGACGGATTCATGGGCACCGATGAAGCTTCTCTGATTGAGCGCAGCGGAGGGACGGTCCATGTCGTGATGGGCTCTCCGCGAAACATGAAGATCACCTCGCCCGCCGATCTGGAGTTGGCGGAATTCTTTCTCTCGCAGGAGAACCGCCGCAAGGCCAGCTTGGGCGGGTGAAGGTAAAGGTCGAGCCCGAAGGGCGAAATTTGTTTCAGCCGTGGGCGTGAGCCCGCGGTCAGGTTGAGAATCAAGCGGAGCCGCGGAGCGGCGACACCGCGCCGCTAGGCCTTAACGAATCTTGTCAAACTCACAGGTACCACGCACACCTCGCATCGGCTTTGGCTGGGATTCGCACGAGTTCCAGCCCGGCATCCCGCTGAAGATCGGCGGGGTGCTGATTCCACACCACGCTGGTCTGGCCGGGCACTCCGATGGCGACGTACTGCTACACGCTCTGACCGACGCATTGCTGGGCGCTGTCGCCGCCGGAGACATCGGGACCTACTTCCCGCCGACTGATCCGAAATGGAAGGGCGCCGACTCGGCGGTCTTCGTCCGCGAGGCGCTGAAGCAGATCGAAGAAGCGGGCTACGTGGTGGGAAACGTGGACAGCACGCTGATTCTCGCTGCCCCCAAGATCGGGCCGCATGCCAAGGCGATCCAGCAGCACGTCGCCGCGTTACTCGGCGTCGATCCCTCGCGTGTGGGGATCAAAGCCAAGACTCCGGAAGGCATGGACACCGACAACGCCGCCATCGCACACGTGGCCGTGCTGCTCAGCGAGATTTGCTGGCCGTAGTCCGAGCTGCTACGCGCACTGCGACCACGTAAAATAGAACTCTCGGTCAGCGGTGCTCACCTTGCCACCAACGGATGGCGGCAAGGTCGGGCTTCCCTGAACTCAGAAGGAATCATGACCACCTCAAACCACGATGTGGCGGCGGCTGCCACTCCGCAAGCTGATCGGCCATCGAATTTCATACGCGACATCATCCTCGAAGATCTGAAGACCAACAAATTCGGCGGACGAGTGCAGACCCGTTTCCCGCCCGAGCCCAACGGATATCTGCACATCGGCCACGCTAAATCCATCTGCCTCAACTTCGGGCTGGCGGCCGAGTTCGGCGGCAAGACCAATCTGCGCTTTGACGACACCAATCCGGAAAAAGAAGAGCAGGAGTACGTTGATTCCATCCTTACCGACGTGCGCTGGCTGGGCTTCGATTGGGAAGACCGGCTCTTCTACGCCTCAGATTATTTCGATCAGCTCCACGCGTGGGCGGTGCAACTGATCAACGTCGGCAAGGCCTATGTGTGCGATTTAAGCGCCGAGGAAGTTCGCCAGTATCGCGGTACGCTTAACGAGCCGGGGAAGGAGAGCCCTTATCGCAATCGTTCTGTCGAGGACAACCTTGCGCTGTTCGGGAAGATGCGCGCCGGCGAGTTTCCCGATGGCTCGCGCACGCTGCGCGCCAAGATCGACATGGCTTCCCCGAATTTGAATATGCGCGATCCGGTGATGTACCGCATTCTGCATGCCGAGCATCATCGCACCGGCGAAAAGTGGTGCATCTACCCGATGTACGACTTCGCGCATGGACAATCCGACTCCATCGAGAAGATCACGCATTCCATTTGCACGCTCGAATTCGAAGATCACCGCCCGCTGTACAACTGGTTCATTCAGCAACTGGGCATCTTTCCGTCGCAGCAGATCGAGTTTGACCGTCTGAACATTACCTACACGCTGTTGAGCAAGCGAAAGCTGCTGCAACTGGTCCAGGATGGCCATGTGCGCGGCTGGGACGATCCCCGCATGCCGACGCTCTCCGGGCTGCGGCGGCGCGGCTACACGCCCGAGGCCATTCGCAACTTCTGCGCCGCCATCGGCGCATCCAAAACCAACGGCACCATCGAACTGGCGATGCTGGAGCATTTCCTGCGCGAGGACCTCAACAAACGCGCGCCGCGGGTGATGGCGGTCCTGCGTCCGTTGCGGGTCGTCATTGATAACTATCCGCAAGGGCAGGTCGAGGAACTTGAGGCGCTAAACAATCCGGAAGATCCCAGCGCCGGAACGAGGAAGGTACCGTTCTCTCGCGAGCTCTACATCGAGCAGGATGACTTTCGCGAGACGCCGCCGAAAAAGTTCTTCCGGCTGTTTCCCGGACAGGAAGTTCGTCTGCGCGGCGGATATTTCATCAAGTGCACCAGCGTGGTGAAGGACGAAAAGAGTGGCGAGGTGGTCGAGGTCCATTGCACCTACGATCCGGCAACGCGTAGCGGCAACGCGCCTGATGGCCGCAAGGTGAAGGCGACCATCCACTGGGTCTCGGCGCAGCACGCCATCGAAGCCGAGGTGCGCCTGTACGAAAGCCTGTTCACCAAGGAAGACCCGAATGATGTGCCCGAAGACCAGGAGTTCACCGCCAATCTCAATCCCAACTCGCTGGAGACGTTGACCGCCGCCAAGCTGGAGCCATCGCTGGCCAGCGCCAAGCCGGGCGATCGCTATCAGTTCGAGCGGCTGGGGTACTTCTGCGCCGATCCGGACTCGACATCGGAGAAGCTGGTCTTCAACCGGACGGTGCAGTTGCGCGACACCTGGGCCAAGATTGAGAAGCGGGAGAAGGGCGGATCGGGCTAGGCGCTCAATGGCCAGGCGGCAGAAAGCATATAACGAAAAAGTTGTTGTCATCTCGACCGAGTTGCTTCAGAGGCTGCTGAAAAAGTCGGCTTCAGTGGGTATTTTTGAAGGGGCGCACCTTTAGGTGCGCCGTTAACCTCTTTATTTTTGTCATCACGAGCGGGCTTCAGCCCGCGAGGGACCTGCTGTTTGCTGGCATTGCCTAAACTTTCAAGAGAAAACAGGTCCCTCGACTCGCTTCGCTCGCTCGGGATGACACAATTGCATTAGGACGCCGTCAGTTGACTGATGATGAGCTCTAATCTACCAACATCTCGCGCTCCCCGCCTTCGTTTTGCGCCGTCGCCTACCGGCTACTTGCATGTCGGCGGGGCGCGCACCGCGCTGTTCAACTGGCTGTTCGCGCGACATTACCGAGGCACGCTCGTCCTTCGCATCGAGGACACCGACTTCGAGCGCTCGACTGCCGAGATGGTGGAGGGCATTCTTGTCGGGCTGCACTGGCTGGGCATCGATTGGGACGAGGGTCCGTACTTCCAGTCGCAGCGCATGGATTTGTACCGCGAGGCCGCGCAGCGCCTGATCGAAAGCGGCGATGCGTACTACTGCTTCTGCACCAAGGAAGAGTTGGAGCAACGGCGCGCGCAGGCGCAGGCGAAGGGTAGCGATCCGCAATACGATCGCAAGTGCCGCAGTATCCCGCCAGAACACGCGAAGGCGCGCCGTGATGCCGACGGACCCGCTGCCATCCGCTTCGCCGTGCCGGAAAGCGGCAGCACCTTCTTCGATGACGGGGTCTTCGGCCGCGTGGAGTTCGCCAACGCCGAGTTGGAGGACTTCGTCCTGCTGCGCTCCGACGGCGCTCCCACCTATCACCTCAGCGTGGTGGTGGATGACATTGACATGCGCATGACGCACATCCTGCGCGGCGCCGACCATCTTTCCAATACGCCCAAGCAGGTGATGCTCTACCAGGCATTGGGTGCGCCGTTGCCCGTCTTTGCGCATGTGCCGCTCATTCTCGGCCCCGACAAGACGCGGCTCAGCAAGCGCCATGACGCCACCAGCGTCATTGCTTACAAGGAGGAAGGCATCGTCCCGGAGGCCTTCCGCAATTTTCTGGCGCTGCTGGGATGGACGCCGCCCGACTCCTCGCAAGAGATCATGGACGACCGTGCGCTGATTGACCTCTTCGATTTGAGCGGCATCGCAAAGTCGAATGCGGTTTTCGATCGCGGCAAGCTCGACTGGTTCAACTCCGAATACATTCGCGCCTGCCCCGCGGTGCAGTTGCTGCCGCTGATCGAAGAGGAATGGAAGAAGATCAATCTCATCCCATTCCAGACCAGCCGCGGCGCCATGGCCGCCACGGTGGACCTGGTAAAGCCGCGGGCGCGCAATCTGAAGGACTTCGCAACCCTGTTCCGGGCTTACTTCAGCGATAGCTTTGAAGTGGACCCCACCGCGGTGCAGAAGTTCCTGCAAGACAATGCAGTGCGCGAGATGCTGGTGGAGTTGGGATCGCGTTACGAGCAGGAACCCGTATTCTCCGAGGCGAGCACCGAAAAGGTGCTGCGCGACTTCGCGGCGCAGAAGAACGTGAAGGCTGGCCTGCTGATCAATGCAGTGCGGGTCGCTCTCACCGGACAGGGGGTCGCTCCCAGCTTATTCGCAGTGATGGCGAACCTGGGACAAGAGCGGACGGTAGCACGCCTGAAGAAGGCCACAACCCTATAGGCGCTCCATCGAACAACGAAAAACATTTACCACTGAGGCACAGAGATCACGGAGTTTGTTTCTATAGCAGTTTCACATCTGGTGGATAGGCGATGGGTGGAGCACGCCTTTCAGGCGTGCATAATAGTCGCCAGTTCCTGGATAGCGCTTTAGCGCCTGAGGTAATGTTTCTGTCACCTCAGTGGCTAAAGCCAGATCATTTCCGAATCTTATTACTCCGAGCACTAAATTGGTGACACACTGATCAAGCTGCGTATTGGACGTGGCCTTCGTGAAAGTATCTTTTTACCCGTTTCGGACTACCTTGCGTGATGCGGAGATAGGAACGA